>Ga0307515_10006380_pt1 | contig 23613 bp, 28 predicted proteins | sample 17_EM_MG_FD_194513 | JGI IMG/M metagenome (GOLD analysis project Ga0307515, IMG submission 194513) | Populus trichocarpa ectomycorrhiza microbial communities from riparian zone in the Pacific Northwest, United States - 17_EM | ecosystem: Host-associated > Plants > Roots > Unclassified | place... | reverse complement strand
CCGACTTAGGTTCCTATAGATAGATGAACATCTGTTCTCTGTCTTCTTTGGCGTTTGTGCAGTCGTTGTTCTCAGCGCCATCATCCACTCGATCCTCAAGTCGAGGACTGCCACGCCTGTGCCATAAAGGACGTTAGATAGACTAGCTAGTACGTACTTCTGCACAAATGATCTCATACTGTAAACGCGATTCGCGCATTCTCTTAATCTCGTAGGTCTATTCCTCTCCCTGGATAATAGATTGACTCAATATACACTGTTACAAAGAGTCGGGCTGCTGTAGAAACGTCCTAGAAATCAAGCCGGGTACACTACAATTCTGGTAAAACCCTAACATTCCTTTCCATATTCGCAATCGACGGGTCGCCTCGGATATTTTTCACTACATAAAATTGGTCCGCATACACATGTCCAACTACCAATTTCACACCATCATCCCAGGTCCATCGCGCGCGGATGTAATTGACCACCCACTCCACCGCCCGATCCAGCTCTGCACTCTCCACCGGGCAGTAGAAATGACACAAGAGATATCGACACGGGTGGGTTGGGGGTGGTACGACGGACCACCCGGACCATTCCGTGTTCTGGAGGGTCAAAACGCTCAATCCGAGCAGACGCAACGCGGTAAACTGAGCCCAAAACCCGGAAGGGAGGTCGAGGCAAGGCAAGTAATAGCCTTTGACCGCACTAAGGACGAGACTCTCGATTTGGTGTGCGTACCGCCCCAAAAAGCAGTCGATCAAGTCCGTTAGCTGCGTGCGGAAATGCGACAGGCGGACGTGCCGCAGTGCCGGCGTGTGCCATGTCTCAAACGACCGCTGAAGGTCCTCCCACTTCTCCCACATAACCTGCACGTATAATACTTCCAGATGTGCCAGTGTTAGTGGCTGTTGCGGCACCGCCGTTAAACCACTTAGGAAGAGCGAGCGCAGGCCTGTGAAAGTGCGAGAGATCTGTGAAAACGAGATGGAGTTGTTTGATAATCCGCTGATTGAGAGCAAGCGTAGCGTCGTGTTCGTGTTCGTGCATGCGGGGTCCTGGGTCGTCGTTGTTCCGACAAGGAGATCAAGCGGGTTGTACCCCATCGTATGCGCATTACCGAGATAGAGTATGTAACTCCGCAGGGGAGACTGACTCGCCGGGCGTTTCAGAATGTGAGAAGCCCAAGTGAGGATAGGGGTCACCAGCTCGTTCTGGAAGATTTCCGTGGATAATATTTCGGTGGGGCCAACTCCTCCTTTGGCGCGAATAGTCGTCGAGTCTAGCTTGCACATCGGGCTGTGGTCTTCAAGTAGCAGCCAGCGGTGACTGGTGAGAAGGACAAACTCGTTCCATGCACGACAGACTAATCGAAGACGTCTGCGCTGTGCCAGGTAATCGAGATACGGCCCTTTGTCCCTTTCAAGCCAATTGTGCAGATACGTGAAGCCGAGAAAAGTGTACGGGGTACAACTGGTCGTAAATATAGGCCAGTCATTCGTCTCCATGACCTTGAGGAGGATTTGTTGCCATACTTCGACGGAGGCACGCTCCATTGAAGGGGATCAACACGCCTCTGTTGGTGATGGTGATGGTGTAACCTATTAAAAGTAGATGCGTGCGATGTATGCGAACGACGAGTGCAATGTATGCGAGCGGCAAGTGATCAAGACGGCGGGTGCGATGTATGCCAACGCCGTATGCGAGCAACAGGAAGCACAACGAAGACAGTGCAGTCTTTATTAACCACAAGGCGACAGTGACCACCATCGAGCCGACGCATGTACCATCAGTACATGACAGAATAAGAAACAGCTTTTAACATAACTTATATAATAAGGGGAAAAGGAGGGGAAAATGTCGTTTAGTGTCGTACCACCAGTTATCATTCTGGTTGAGACAGAGTTAGGTTCCTATAGGTAGATGAACATGTGTTCTCTGTCTTCTTTGGCGTTTGTGCAGTCGTTGTTCTCAGCGCCATCATCAGTGCACTCGTACTCGATCCTCAAGTCAAGGACTGCCACGCCTGCGCCATAAAGGACGCTAGATAGACTGGCTAGTACGTACTTCTGCACAAATGACTTCATACTGTAAACGCGATTCGCGCATTCTCTTAATCTCGCAGGTCTATTCCTCTCCCTGGATAATGGATTGACTCAATACACACTGTTACAAAGAGTCGGGCTGCTGTAGAAACATCCTAGAAATCAAGCCGGGTACACTACAACTCTGGTAAAACCCTAACATTCCTTTCCATGTTCGCAATCGACGGGTCACCTCGGATATTTTTCACTACATAAAATTGGTCCGCACACACATGTCCAACTACCAATCTCACACCACCATCCCAGGTCCATCCCGCACGGATGTCATTGACCACCCACTCCGCCAGCCGATCCAGCTCACTCTCCACCGGGCAGTAGAAATGACACAAGAGATATTGACACGGGTGGGTGGGGGGTGGCACGACGGACCACCCGGACCATTTCTTGTTCTTGAGGGTCCTATCGCTCAATCCGAGCAGACGCAACGCGGTAAACTGAGCCCAAAACCCGGAAGGGAGGTCGAGGCAAGGCGAGCAATAACCGTTGACCCCGCTAAGGACGAGACTCTCGATTTGGTGTGCGTACCGCCCCAAAAAGCAGTCGATCAAGTCCGATAGCTGCGTGCTGAAAGACGACAGGCAGACGTGCCGCAGTGCCGGCGTGTGCCATGTCTCAAACGACTGCTGAAGGTCCTCCCACTTCTCCCACACAACCTCCGCGTATAATACTTCCAGATGTGCCAGTATTAGTGGCTGTTGCGGCACCGCCGTTAAACCCCTTAGGAAGAGCGAGCGCAGGCCTGTGAAAGTGCGAGAGATCTGTGAAAACGAGATGGAGATGTTTGATAATCCGCTGATTGAGAGCAAGCGTAGCGTCGTGTTCGTATTCGTGCATTCGGGGTCCTGGGTCGTCATTGTTCCGACGAGGAGATCAACCGGGTTGTACCCCAGCGTACACGCACTACTGAGATGGAGCATGTAACTCCGCAGGGGGGACTGACTCGCCGGGCGTTTCAGAATGTGAGAAGCCCAAGTGAGGATAGGGGTCACCAGCTCGTTCTGGAAGATTTCCGTGGATAATATTTCGATGGGATCAACTCCTCCTTTGGCGCGAATATTAGTCGTCGAGTCTAGCTTGTACATCGGGCTGTAGTCTCCAAGTAGCAGCCAGCGGTGACTGGTGAAAAGGACAAACTTGTTCCATGCACGACAGACCAGTCGAAGACGTCTGCGCTGTGCCAGGTAATCGAGATACGGTTTATCGTCCCTTTCAAGCCAATTGTACAGATATGTGAAGCCGAGAAAAGTGTACGGGGTACAACTGGTCGTGAATATAGGCCAGTCATTCGTCTCCATGACCTTGAGGAGGATTTGTTGCCATACCTCGACGGAGGCACGCTCCATTGAAGGGGACTAACACGCCTCTGTTGGTGATGGTGATGTAAAAGTAGATGCCTGCAATGTATGCGAACGGCGAGTGCAATGTATGCGAGCGACAAGTGATCAAGACGGCGGGTGCGATGTATGCGAGCGACAGGAAGCACAACGAAGACAGCGAAGTGGACGGCGACAAACGGCAGCCTTTATTAACCACAAGGCAACAGTGACCAGCATCGAGCCAACGCATGTACCAGTACATGACAGAATAAGAAACAGCTTTTAACATAACTTATATTATAAGGTGGGAAGGAGGGGAAATGACGTTTAGTGTCGTACCGCGGGATAAGCAGCAAGTGCTCGCTCTGGTTGAGACAGAGTTAGGTTCCTATAGACGTGTTCTCTGTCCTCTTTGGCGTTTGTGCAGTCGTTGTTCCCAGCCCCATCATCCACTCGATCCTCAAGTCAACGACTGCCACGCCTGCGCCATAAAGGACACTAGATAGACTGGCTAGTACGTACTCCTGCACAAATGATCCCATACTGTAAACGGGATTCGCGCGTTCTCTTAATCTCGCAAGTCTATTACTCTCCCTGGATAATGGATTAACTCGATACACGCTACTACAAAGATTCGGGCTGCTGTAGAAACGTCCTAGAAATCAAGCCGGATACACTACAACTCTGGTAAAACCCCAATATTCCTTTCCATGTTCGCAATCGACGGGTCACCTCGGATATTTTTCACTACATAAAATTGGTTCGCATACACATGTCCAACTACCAATTTCACACCATCATCCCAGGTCCATCGCGCGCGGATGTCATTGACCACACGCTCCGCCAGCCAATCCAGCTCACTCTCCACCGGGCAGACGAAATGACACAAGAGATATCGACACGGGTGGGTTGGGGGTGGCACGACGGACCACCCGGACCATTCCTTGTTCTTGAGGGTCCTATCGCTCAATCCGAGCAGACGCAACGCGGTAAACTGAGCCCAAAACCCGGGAGGGAGGTCGAGGAGAAGCGAGTAATAACAGAAAAGGACGAGACTCTCGATTTGGTGTGCGTACCGCCCCAGAAAGTGGTCGATCAAGTCCCTTAGCTGCGTGCTGGAAGACGACAGGCGGACATGCCGCAGTGCCGGCGTGTGCCATGTCTCAAACGACCGCTGAAGGTCCTCCCACTTCTCCCATACAATCTCCACGTATAATACTTCCAGATGTGCCAGTGTTAGTGGCTGTTGCGGCACCGCCGTAAAACCACTTAGGAAGAGCGAGCGCAGGCCTGTGAAAGTGCGAGAGATCTGTGAAAACGAGATGGAGTTGTTTGATGATGTGCTGATTGAGAGCAAGCGTAGCGTCGTGTTCGTGTTCGTGCATTCGGGGTCCTGGGTCGTTGTTCTTCCGACGAGGAGATTAACCAAGTTGTACACCGGCGTATGCGTACTGAGATGGAGTATGTAACACCGCAGGGGAGACTGACTCGCCGGGCGTTTCAGAATGTGAGAGGCCCAAGAGAGGACAGGAGTCACGAACTCTTTCGAGCGGATTTCCGTGGATAATATTTCGATGGGGCCAACTCCTCCTTTGGCGCGAATAGTCGTCGGGTCTAGGTTGTACATCGGGCTGTAGTCTCCAAGTAGCAGCCAGCGGTGACTGGTGAAAAGGACAAACTCGTTCCATGCACGACAGACCAGTCGAAGACGTCTGCGCTGTGCCAAGTAATCGAGATACGGCCCTCCGTCCCTTTCAAGCCAATTGTGCAGATACGTGAAGCCGAGAACAGTGTACGGGGTACAACTGGTCGTAAATATAGGCCAGTCATTCGTCTCCATGACCTTGAGGAGGATTTGGTGCCATACCTCGACGGAGACACGCTCCATTGAAGGGGGTCAACACGCCTCTGTTGGTGATGGTGATGGTGTAACTTATTAAAAGTAGATGCGTGCGATGTATGCGAACGGCGAGTGCGATGTATGCGAGCGACAAGTGATCAAGACGGCGGGTGCGATGTATGCCAACAACAGGTGCGATGTATGCGAGCGACAGGAACCACAACGAAGACAGCAAAGTGGACAACAACAAACGGCAGCCTTTATTAACCACAAGGCAACAGTGACCAGCGTCGAGCCAACGCATGTACCAGTACATGACAGAATAAGAAACAGCCTTTAACATAACTTATATTATAAGGGGGAAAGGAGGGGAAATGACGTTTAGTGTCGTACCGCGGGATAAGCAGCAAGTGCTCGCTCTGGTTGAGACAGAGTTAGGTTCCTATATCCTCTTTGGCGTTTGTGCAGTCGTTGTTCCCAGCCCCATCATCCACTCGATCCTCAAGTCAACGACTGCCACGCCTGCGCCATAAAGGACGCTAGATAGATCGAATATAGACTGGCTAGTACGTACTCCTGCACAAATGATCCCATACTGTAAACGGGATTCGCGCGTTCTCTTAATCTCGCAAGTCTATTCCTCTCCCTGGATAATGGATTAACTCAATACACGCTACTACAAAGATTCGGGCTGCTGTAGAAACATCCTAGAAATCAAGCCGGATACACTACAATTCTGGTAAAACCCTAACATTCCTTTCCATATTCGCAATCGACGGGTCCCCTCGGATATTTTTCACTACATAAAATTGGTCCGCATACACATGTCCAACTACCAATTTCACACCATCACCCCAGGTCCATCCCGCGCGGATGTCATTGACCACCCACTCCACCGCCCGATCCAGCTCTGCACTCTCCACCGGGCGGTAGAAATGACACAAGAGATATCGACACGGGTGGGTTGGGGATGGTACGACGGACCACCCGGACCATTCCGTGTTCTGGAGGGTCAAAACGCTCAATCCGAGCAGACGCAACGCGGTAAACTGAGCCCAAAACCCGGAAGGGAGGTCGAGGCAAGACGAGTAATAACCTTTGACCCCACTAAGGACGAGACTCTCGATTTGGTGTGCGTACCGCCCCAAAAAACAGTCGATCAAGTCCGTTAGCTGTGTGCTGAAATGCGACAGGCGGACGTGCCGCAGTGCCGGCGTGTGCCATGTCTCAAACGACCGCTGAAGGTCCTCCCATTTCTCCCACACAACCCCCGCGTATAATACTTCCAGATGTGCCAGTATTAGTGGCTGTTGCGGCACCACCGTTAAACCACTTAGGAAGAGCGAGCGCAGGCCTGTGAAAGTGCGAGAGATCTGTGAAAACGAGATGGAGATGTTTGAGTCAATTATTGCGGTGATTGAGAGCAAGCGTAGCGTCGTGTTCGTGTTCGTGCATTCGGGGTCCTGGGTCGTCGTTGTTCTGACAAGGAGATCAAGCGGGTTGTACCCCATCGTATGCGCAGTACTGAGATAGAGTATGTAACTCCGCAAGGGAGACTGACTCGCTGGGCGTTTCAGAATGTGAGAAGCCCAAGTGAGGATAGGGGTCACCAGCTCATTCCGGCTGATTTTCGTGGATAATATTTCGATGGGACCAACTCCTCCTTTGGCGCGAATAGTCGTCGAGTCTAGCTTGCACATCGGGCTGTGGTCTTCAAGTAGCAGCCAGCGGTGACTGGTGAAAAGGACAAACTCGTTCCATGCACGACAGACCAGTCGAAGACGTCTGCGCTGTGCCAGGTAATCGAGATACGGCCCTTTGTCCCTTTCAAGCCAATTGTGCAGATACGTGAAGCCGAGAAAAGTGTACGAGGTACAACTGGTCGTAAATATGGGCCAGTCATTCGCCTCCATGACCTTGAGGAGGATTTGTTGCCATACCTTAATGGAGACATGCTCCATTGAAGGGGACTAACGCGCCTCTGTTGGTGATGGTGATGGTGTAACTATTAAAAGTAGATGGGTGTGATGTACGCGAACGGCGAGTGCAATGTATGCGAGCGACAAGTGATCAAGACGGCGGGTTCGATGTATGCCAACGACAGGTGCGATGTATGCGAGCGACAGGAACCACAACGAAGACAGCGAAGTGGACGGCGACAAACGGCAGCCTTTATTAACCACAAGGCAACAGTGACCAGCATCGAGCCAACGCATGTACCAGTACATGACAGAATAAGAAAAAGCCTTTAACATAACTTATATTATAAGGGGGAAAGGAGGGGAAATGACGTTTAGTGTCGTACCGCGGGATAAGCAGCAAGTGCTCGCCCTGGTTGAGACAGAGTTAGGTTCCTATAGACGTGTTCTCTGTCCTCTTTGGCGTTTGTGCAGTCGTTGTTCCCAGCCCCATCATCCAACTCGATCCTCAAGTCAACGACTGCCACGCCTGCGCCATAAAGGACGCTAGATAGACTGGCTAGTACGTACTCCTGCACAAATGATCCCATACTGTAAACGGGATTCGCGCGTTCTCTTAATCTCGCAAGTCTATTCCTCTCCCTGGATAATGGATTAACTCAATACACGCTACTACAAAGATTCGGGCTGCTGTAGAAACGTCCTAGAAATCAAGCCGGATACACTACAACTCTGGTAAAACCCCAACATTCCTTTCCATGTTCGCAATCGACGGGTCACCTCGGATATTTTTCACTACATAAAATTGGTCCGCATACACATGTCCAACTACCAATTTCACACCATCATCCCAGGTCCATCGCGCGCGGATGTCATTGACCACACGCTCCGCCAGCCGAACCAGCTCACTCTCCACCGGGCAGACGAAATGACACAAGAGATATCGACACGGGTAGGTTGGGGGTGGCACGACGGACCACCCGGACCATTCCTTGTTCCCGAGGGTCATATCGCTTAATCCGAGCAGACGCAACGCGGTAAACTGAGCCCAAAACCCGGGAGGGAGGTCGAGGCGAGGCGAGTAATAACAGAAAAGGACGAGACTCTCGATTTGGTGTGCGTACCGCCCCAGAAAGTGGTCGATCAAGTCCCTTAGCTGCGTGCTGGAAGACAACAGGCGGACATGCCGCAATGCCGGCGTGTGCCATGTCTCAAACGACCGCTGAAGGTCCTCCCACTTCTCCCATACAACCTCCACGTATAATACTTCCAGATGTGCCAGTATTAGTGGCTGTTGTGGCACCGCAATTAAACCCCTTAGGAAGAGCGAGCGCAGGCCTGTGAAAGTGCGAGAGATCTGTGAAAACGAGATGGAGATTTTTGATGATGCGCTGATTGAGAGCAAGCGTAGCGTCGTGTTCGTGTTCGTGCATTCGGGGCCCTGGGTCGTTGTTCTTCCGACGAGGAGATTAAGCAGGTTGTACACCGGCGTATGCGTACTGAGACGGAGTATGTAACTCCGCAGGGGAGACTGACTCGCCGGGCGTTTCAGAATGTGAGAAGCCCAAGAGAGGATAGGGGTCACCAGCTCGTTCCGGCTGATTTTCGTGGATAATATTTCGATGGGACCAACTCCTCCTTTGGCGCGAATAGTCGTCGGGTCTAGCTTGTACATCGGGCTGTGGTCTTCAAGTAGCAGCCAGCGGTGACTGGTGAAAAGGACAAACTCGTTCCATGCACGACAGACCAATCGAAGACGTCTGCGCTGTGCCAGGTAATCGAGATACGGTTTTTCGTCCCTTTCAGGCCAATTGTGCAGATACGTGAAGCCGAGAAAAGTGTACGGGGTACAACTGGTCGTAAATATAGGCCAATCGTTCGTCTCCATGACCTTGAGGAGGATTTGTTGCCATACCTCGACGGAGACGCGCTCCATTGAAGGGGATCAACACGCCTTTGTTGGTGATGGTGATGGTGTAACTTATATAATAAGGGGAAAAGGAGGGGGAATGACGTTTAGTGTCGTACCGCGGGATAAGCAGCAAGTGCTCGCTCTGGTTGAGACAGAGGAGGTATCATTACGCTAACAGACCGGCAAAATCTGTGGAGCGCATACGAGACGTGGTGAATACTAACTTCGGGATACGCGAGTATGGCTTGACCTATGGTGATTGCTTTACTAACCCCTAACCCGGCACAGATGGCCTACCAGGAAATGACGACCAGGCAGCAATGGCTACGTTCACCTCTTAGAGCCCTGTATGCCCTCTGCGCGTCGTCTCACTTTTCCTATCAACCTACGTGATGCACACTAGTTCCTCAATCACTACCAACTCCACTTTCCTCAACTTCTGCCCAGAATCGGTGAATACGCCAATTCCTGTGGGTGCAGTGGCCTACGAGGAGCGTGACAACCGATGGAAGCTGGACCTGGAGGGGTCGAGTTGTATGATTATTTTTTGGGTTTTTTATGATGTGCTCAAGACTGGAGGGAAGTGGTGATGAGCTTTCAGCCGACAACCGATAGGGACTCGATCGAGACCGAGGGATATGCAGGACCGATACTCGATTCGCTTTCCACTGGGCGATGGGCCAAGGTAAGGAGAAAGACTCGTTCGGATATGTCTATGATTTCATGTATCAGCAGACTTCAGATGGAGAAATAGATTTTCTTCTTCCATTGGAGTACAGCAATATGAGACATGGGAACTGAGAGATTGGAGCATTGATGGGGAGGCACTAAGGAAGACGAGGTGAATGTGCGTATGGGGTGAAGACGTGAAGGTCGAAAGGCATGAAACAGGCGCGTGAGCAAGGGGTCGCTAAAGGCGGACTGTATTGATTGCAGACGCGTGGGGGAGTCGGCCGGAAGCGAAGAAGGAAATGGAGTGAGCGGGTGTTGCACCAGCTACTTAACAGATTACGCAACCACCCTTCTTCCTCTTTGGGGCCGTTTTAGGTGTGGGAAACACTGATTTGTTGAGAGGTAAGTATCAAGCATTGTTCGGTGATAGCTCGCGGAAAAAATCGACTGGTGGGACGTACAGACTGCACGGATTGCCTCGTCGAAGACACTCTTCAGGCCCTGCTGAGTGAGAGCGGAGCACTCTATATATTTGACCGCTCGGATTTCTTTTGCCATTTGCACCCCTTGGGTATAGTTGATTGGTTCCATCCGACTGTCTAAGTGTTAGGGTCATAGAAAGGTGAAAGAGGACCACTAGACTCGCCGATCGCGGAGCCGATCAAGTGTAGCCTTGTCTTCACGCAAATCTAGCTTGGTGCCAACGAGTAACGTAGAAGTGTCGGGGGCATGGTGGTTAACTTCCGGATACCACTGCTCGGCCAAGGATTGTCAGATAGGTAGGTAACGAGTGTTCAAAGGCCTCTAACCTTGCTCTTCACGTTCTCGAAGCTGGGAGGGGAGACGAGGGAGAAGCAGACGAGAAAGACGTCGGTCTGAGGGTACGAAAGAGGTCGTAGACGATCATAGTCTTCCTGGCCGGCGGTATCCCACAAGCCGAGCGAGACAGTTCGACCCTCGACACTGACAGTTGCCGTGTAGTTGTCGAAGACTGACGGGAATTGCATCAGCGTCGCACAAAGGTGTAGGGCCGGTGATGGTGCTAACCTGTAGGAATATACTCGCCCTGAAGTACGGCGAATGGGTCAATGCTTAGACTAGTAGAGGACTCGAGGAAGAGCAGGGACGTACGGGAAACGCGTTTGTAGTGTATGAGATCAGGAGACAAGTCTAGGGTTGCACAGGGCGTCATTATTACGCGAAACCCAATTGTTGCCAAGACAAGCAGTCCAGCGGCGGACCAACCTTGCCAACAGCGCCGTCACCGATGACGACGCCTAAAAGAGGGCGGTCAGCATGAGCTGCAATAAGGGCTAATCCGCAACGCTTGGCTTACACTTGATGGATTGCGGGGCGGCCATGGAAATGGTTCGTGAGGGGTCGTTTGGTTCGTCTAAAGAGTTGTTCTACTAGCAGCTAAAAGGTTCGTTACTTGGTTGTTGGGTATGGTTCTCGTTGGTGATCAGAGCGTGGGTTCGGTGCGTTCTTGCCGAGCTCAGGCGTGGTTGGGGTCCAAGTTGCCAGAGTTCTGCAGACAAACTGATGGTTCCCTTACTGTCTTTGCATAGCGTTTTCTGTACTGCACTTGCCTCCCTCATCGCCTCCGCGTTTCCCAGGACGTCCCTATATTAATTTTACATGGACAACTGAGATCATGGCGCAAGCGCTGAGGCCCCGTCTGAGGCCCTTCTTGGCGTTTAGGGCTGCCCAAGCTGTCCCCCAGGTTATCCCCCATTATGTCCGTATCACGCACCCCAACCCTTTGCTCAACGACTGGGCTAGGCTAGGGGATGCATTGCTTTGTTGCTTTGTTCAGCTAATCCTCACACACACCAATTCATCACACGTTTTCTCCTCTATTCCTATTCCGATCTCCTTATGGCAAGTATTCAGAACACACTCTATGGTCCCCCGCCTGCCTTGTCTCAATACATTTCACCACTTGCACCATTGAACTTCTCACCGAATCCAATGGTTCTCATCAACAGAATTGATCGCATTCAACTACCCAAGTGCGCAAGTTGACCCTGGACCGTTGCCAATCAAGTGCCCCAAAGCCCCATCTCTGTATATATCCCGGTTTGTTGTGTTTGGGTTGAAGGAAAGGCGTTCGTAGGATTATCAGAGAAGGTGTTGCGCCTGTAGGACTATAATGTCTGCTATGATAGAAGTCGCGGTGGCGTTCGCTGGGTAATGTTGACAGCCATTTCTAGCGGCAAATTCGCTGGAAATATAAATGGGGCCTTGCTCACTCCTTCATTCTGCCCTATACGCCTTGAGATGTGGCATAGAATAATGCCCTTTTGTGAGTTCACCTGCTCAGGCACGGTGCCACCCACTGCATCTAGCATCGAGCTGCAGGCAGGCGCATAGCTCAAACTCGGAGACGAGGTAACCCACCGATCCCGGTGAATCACGCCGTCAAACTGGAGGTGGAGGACTGATTGCATAAATAAATAATCGATTTGGCCATAACGAGGGAAGCACAATCGATCAATCAAGCCTTACAAACACCCTTCTACGCAGGTGTTCACAGAGGTATGGACAGAGCCAGCTCATTATCAGTGGTAATCACACTGATGGGTCTCTCCTCGAAGGAGTCGTAACTCGTTGACACCTAAGCAAATTCATCAGGAACAATATTTCCCCGTAGTTTGAACAAAATGAATCACCTTCCATACCTTCACTTTTTGTGGTGTATATAGGGGGGTGGCCGATTGAGACTCTCCGAATGCATTCAAAGAGGTGCCCGCCTGACGGAGTAACCCACGGATGTGGCTTCTTGTAAGAGCTAATCCAGATCTCTCATGTTTGTAAATATCGACCCTCCTTAGACAACAGAAAAGGCCTATAGACGTCAACTGACGAGGGCTATTTAGTGGATAGCTCGTGGAACATCCTCAATTGAACATACATCCAGGTTGCTCCTTCCTCCAATGACGAGGCTTTGAAGTTTCAAAAAGTCTGTACCAAGTCGACGTAGTATATCGGTGGTCGGGTACCACCAAGGCGCTGATAAAGAGACTAAAGTCTGTGCGTGGTGACTCACGACTTTCCAAAAGGAGATGGCCTCGCGAAACTTGAGTCGGCACTTGAAGGTCAGACTCTTGAGGCGGGTACCATTTGTGAGCTGTGCGATGAAATCGATGACGTTAATTCGAGAGTCCCAGGATCGCGAAGCGGCAACGTCTAAATGTTCGAGGGAGGAAAGAGCCTTTATAGAACACTCCTAAAATTGTGTTAACACTAGATCTGTCTCGGATGACGTACCCACCTCCAGCACTCCGGTCAGTACTAGAGATAAGTAGGTGAGATGGTGCAGATTCGGTAACTCCTGTACAGAAGAGCTTGAACTCAGACGAAGCTCGGGACAACTTAGATCAAGTAGCTGAAGGTTTGGTAGGCGAACAAGAGGACCTAGTTCGCCTGCAGCGCCGACCTAGAGAGGTCTAAGTTACGAGTTGGGTGCATTGTATCAGCCTCACCGTGAGTGACGTAATTTGGGAGAGCTGGTGGCGATCCATAGATTCTATTACGTCCATGGTGACATTACCCAGATGCTTGAGGGATGGGAATTGGGATAGATCTCGTATACAGTCGGTATTTGCGAGGATCTTCCTCCACCAGCTAACCCCCAAGGATAACTCTTCCAGTTTGGGTAACTGACTCAAGGTCTGCAGCATGGCCACCCTAAGATAGTCCTAAGCGGTGAGCAGACAATCAAACCAAGAAGGCACTTACAATTGGCTATCAACACCAGGAGAGTACCTGCTCATCACGTGGAATGTACGGAGGTTGTGCATCGTTGAAAAGAATGGATTCCAGTTTCGCCAGTCCCAAGGTTTCTCGTGGCCTCTTTCAGGCAGCTCTAGGAAACAAAGAGGTAAGTATGTGACTTCACTATCGATTCACGGTATGTTTCCTCACTATCCCAACACAACGATCGAATCAGCCGACACCGTGTCGGCTTCATAGTGACCAACTGTTGAATGCGACACATCAGTAGGCTTTCCTTTGAGTAAGTAGATATGGCGATACGGACCCTTGAACGCAAGGGGTCGTCTGTCAGTTTTTTCCATAATATCCTATTTGCTGCATCGTCAAAGGCCTTGGATACCAGACAGGCATTGAACAGGGTCTTAGTGTCAGAGACAAACTCGAAGATGATAATGAGGATGTCATAAGGCAGGACTTTGTAAGGCAAGACAGGGGACGCCGATCCGGGCGACAGCTTGATCCGCGCAGTTGCATCCGAGTCAGACGAATACCTCTTTGGCACTACAAAGGACCACGGTATGGAGAACGTGGTGGTGCACCAGGTTTTAGCCGATTTGAGGATTACTGTCGAACAAAACTTCCGGCGAAAGGCCATTGTAAAAGCTGGAGAAGTGGAAGAGTAGAGTTAATGACACCGAGGCCTAGCGGTATTTTATAAAACGAACACTGAGATGACTAGTTTGACAGCAAAGGAGAAATAGGCGCCATACTAGACACTGCGTGACCTGACTATTGGGTACTACCCGGTCGCGGGTGGCTTGGCGGTCCCGACCCGAATCTACACACCAACCCAGCTTAGGGGTCGGTGTGATAAGGCAAAAGGGCCTGGGAGACACAAAAGCGGACCGAGTCATGTAAGGCTTCAGTCGAGCGCACAAAGCGGGACAGTGCAACGAAATAGCCTTTGGTGCATGAGCGGGATACGCGTACCCTCAGTGGTCGATCAAGGACTGAGTCATATGTCCAGTGGACCTAAACAAACGATATCAAAACCTTAAGTGGTAACGGCGAAAGCACCTGACTTACCTTCGATGATTCGACCAGCGTGGTTTGTACATGAACTTTGTTGTACCCTTGTCAAAGGTTTAAATGGGTGATTTCGCTTTGAAGGACCACCCTTGGTCCCCGTTATACGAAGCGGTGAGGTACGTGTTGATTGTGGGTTGGATCCTCCAAGTCCTTGAGGACGCTCAGCTGGGAATATGAGTAACAAGTAGCTTGGGAGAGGGACGTCGACTGGCATGATCTGCTCAAGAGTGACTCCTTGGGACAACGAAACCCAAAGGCTTTTCGCATCGCTGTGTACGCATACCAGCAGGCGCAAGAAGCACTCGTAGAATGTTCGAATGATATTTGACGGTACGGTTTATCGTAGGAGTTCCTTTCCCTTTGGATTTACATCGCATGTCCGGTGTTCTCGAGTCTCCGCAGCGAATATATGGTGCATCTTTAGGCGGGGGTTCTCCGGCGGATGTTTGAGAATGACTGAAAAAAGCAATGATTTGATTTCAACCAAAAATATCATACCATAAGGGCGAACCTATAAATACAGTAAAAAGTCCCACAGATTGAGAACGTAGACGCCTCTCACCAGCACTGCCTAAATCAAAACCCAATCAATCAACCAATCAATCAATCCAAAACAATGGTTTCCTCCTCCTCAAGGAGCACCAATCCCTCCTCCTCGAGCCTCCGTACTTTGGATGGTGTATAACTCGCAAACTGTGACGACGGGTATCCGTTTGCTGCTCCCTTGAGTTTCTTCGGCGTCGGTCCAGGTCCGGAAGGAGCGAGGAACCCGCCGTTGTCGTCGTCTTCCCTCTCCTTTCGCTTCTGTGTCTCCCGAGGTGGGGTTGGAGGCGGTTTGATTGGGGGGATGGGTAGTGGGTTAGGAAGGATGAACTGCGGCGCGTCAGATGGCGGTAAATGGGTATGACTATGGTAACTTCAAGAGTCAGTATGAGTGTCAAAAAATAGAAAATAGAAAATAAATGGGAAACAGAAACATACGGCAATAAACAGATTGCAACATTGATAGTCCCATACACCCCATCCTCGTCCACGATCGTGATAAACTTCCCGCGACTACAGTTCAAATCCGCCAGCGTCCGATCGAGGTTATCCTCAAAGTCGGGGTCGGCGAGGATCCGTCCTGCTTCGTAGACGGTGACATCTCGTGGGCCCGTGCCTTGCCCTTCTCCCGGACCTAGGATCCCTTCGACGATATCCCGTAGTGTGATATGAGCTGGTTCGCAGTGCACGGTCGTGTACGTGTCTCGACATATTGCACAATTAGGGTTGGGAGCCATCGGTCGGCTTCCATTGAGTGGCTTGTTGTGTTTGGTTTGAAGGAAGGTAAGGGATAGGTGTTCGTAAGACTCTCGGAGGAGGTGGAGTGTCTGTAGGACTATAATGCCTGCTATAATTGCATTTGTGGTGGCGATCGCTGGGATGATGTTGCCCGCCATTTCTGCAAATAGATTTAAGACATTGAAAGCCTACAAAACAGAGAGTTAAAAGACTTGAATCGTACCTTTGACGTCCCAACGATTTTTCTGTGGGATATTGTAGGCAGCGGAACGAAGATTGGAGGCAGCAGTCACGAAGTCCAAAGTGTCGTCGTCGTCCTTATCGAAGGTGATGATATCCTCTCCCCCTTTCAGTCGTTTAGATAGCCGGTCAATACTTCCGCATGGTCAGCCTAGTCTGAAATGTCCACCCATTTCGGAACGTCGGACTCACGAAGATATTAATAAATCAAGAGATTCGGGTAAAGTCAGTGCTTGCTGATCCTTCAGCCCGGTATATAAGGTGCCATTCGAGGCCCCGTTGAGTACACTCGGTGTTCGTGTCTGGGGCTCTCCGCGGAGTACGAACGATTCAGACAGAATGGCATCATAGTCCAGAGGCTCCGGCCGTTCTCGTGTCCTCCACATGTCCTCCATGCTGAGAAGGTTTTCAATGTCGTGATTGAAGACCTGAGCGATTGACCGTTAGAGTTTGGACGAGCGGATTTGCCGAACAAAAAGGGACATTAGTGCAGTATGCTTGCCTTTTCGAAGACTATTCGGCCGGCTACTTGGTGAGGGGCATGAGTCCGAAGAGCTGCACGGACGCGTTTGAATGCCTGCGCTTCCTTTCGTAATGCCGCTATTTCCGTCGCTGTCACCGACGATAAGTATGTAGAAGTGGAACAAAGTGCCTGGAACGCCTGTACCATTTTCACCTTTTTTCTCCGCATCGTCAAGTTCGCCTTCATCTTCCTCCTCACCGAAAAGCTGCCTATAAACAATTCAGATATACTGGAACGACATGATAAAACTTATTTCTTACGGCAAAAGGTAACTCTTCGCCCATACAATGCAATGAATGGGCTGTGAAGGTGTCGAGCGGATGGTGCAAACGGGGTACGTCTTCTGCTGAGCACTCTTGGTCATGCACTCAAAGCACTCTGTCCTATCCTGAACCATCCGAACACAGACATCAGCGTCCAGCGTCAACGCCGACTGTTCCACAGCCAAGGAAACCCGCAAATCGCACCTTGACGATAGGCTGCACTTGCCCGAAATACCCCTGTGTGCCGCTCTCGACGATGGGTACACCCGCAGCAAGCGCCATCCGATTGATGTGTTTCCGCGCGTCGGTATTGTCCAGGGCGCTCATGACGACGTCAAACCCGGCAAACCAATCGACGTCGAAGCGGTCCTCCTTGATGTTCGCGCAGATGGGGTCGATGTGGACGGAGGGGTTGAATGCCGCCGCCGTGCGAGCGGCGACGGTCGCCTTGGGCTGTTTTACGTCCTTTTTGCGGAAGAGGAACTGGCGGTTCAGGTTGGAAAGGTCGATCGTATCGAGATCCAGCAAAGTGATATGCCCAAACCCAGCGAGAACGACGTTTTTCACTGTGTTTGATTTTATCAGAATTTATTTATGAGAGGGACGTATTGGGCGAGGACGAACGGAGCTCGCAGCCTATGCCGCCGCTGCCAACGATGAGGACCCGTGTGTTCCGAAGGTGCTGAGGCCAGTCTGCGCCCAGGATGGCCTTTGCGTGCGTCTCTCGGTCGGCCATAATGTGCTCCAACCTTCAACTCTTGTCCGCTGACGTGTTTGCCAAACTCGAGCTCAATTCGGGAGGCGCGCGTTTACGACGCGTCCAGCATCCTCATCGATCGTGGATAGCATGCCAAACACACAAGTATTCCCTTTGTACCGAGAAAAATCGCAAGGGCACATGCACACGCAAGAGACATGCACGAGAAACACGCGTTTTCTATGCCACCACGGCCGTCCAGCTCCCAACGAGGTCAATTGTGACGTAGCCTCCAACCTGAGGGATATACTGGCGCGTGATCAGCTTGATGGCCTCTTGCGCGACCAGTCCGCCGACAAAGCCCGCTGTAGTGGGCAGATCCGCCTTGGATGCTCGCAAGCTGCAAGAAAGACGCGTCATTAACTATACGGCAAGCGTCAAAGTCGCACCCACAGCTCCTTGATAGCCCTGCCAATATCCGTAAGCTGTTTCTCGGCCTCGTCCGACTCTTCTTCATCATCAGGATCAGCAAACGGATCCGGTGGGGGCACATCCATCATCTTGACCTTCCCGCCGACCATTTTCTCCACCTCCGTGACCATCTCCACCTCCGTAGGCGTGTCCTTCCCAAGGCGATCATACGCTGCAAACGCGAGATGAACCGCTGTTCCGTTGGGTACACTCTGCATCAGGGCACCTACAAAAAATTCATCCCCATGCATCAATCATCAGCTCGGAAACCTTTCACGCAACCTCAAGCATCACCGAAAGAAAAAAACAAAAACAAAAACTACTCACTCAGCCGCGCAGGGTCCTGATCAAGCGCACCGTACACCGCACTCCTGCAAATTTTGAGCCCATGGGAGTTCTTGACAAAATCGTCAATCATGCCCTCGTCAATCGTGCTCGGCCTGCCGCGCTTCTCCAGCACACGGGCAAACGCATCGCGTTCCCTGCGCGCCTGGTCTTTATAAATCGTCTGGAGTTCGACGTAGCTCTTCGTGTCGGTGTGCATGTCGGGCAAGGTGGCCGACACAGGCAGCGCGTGCGGGTCGTGCGCGACGTACTCCCTGAGCGCGGCGAGCAGGTGGAAGAACGGCGGTGTCGACTCGGGTAGTGGTCCCCCGTCCCCCCCTTGCTGCTGCTGGAGCTTTGGTTCGTCGAATAGCGCGCTCACCGCACGCGGAACTGCGGGGCCTGGTGTCACCCGGTACGCTTGTGCGACCGCCTCGTCAAAGTTTTCCTCGTCGATCTTCACCTTCATCTTCTCGATCCCCGCCTTGAACTCTTTCTTCTCCGCATACGTCTCGGGGAGCTTGCCGCCGTGCTGCAGAAAGAAAGAAAGAAAGAAAGCGGGGTTAGGTGATAAGTACGTTGTACGGGAGAATGAAGGAGGGGTGCGAGCGACCCGTACCGACCGATGCCTTCCACTTTTCTGCTGCCTGCACCAAGATGTACACAAACGGGACGTGTCCGTGGTCGGTCTGGTCAAGTGTGCTAAAGTCGATCGACATGGACTTCTCCACAAGCGCAGGCCAGGGCTTATCCACGCGCAACGAGACCTTTTCCTCCGAGTGGGTATCAATGACTGTCCTTTCCCTCTCAGTTTCGTTCTATTCAAAGGGGAGGGAGGGAGGGAGGGAGGGTGCGTACCAGTATGTTCATGACATTGCAAATAAAATTCCGCGAGAAAGCCCGCGGTGCGGATGACGATGAGGGGCGGTCGGGCGGGGTCAGCCCAGAGGTACGCAGCGAGCCGGTCAAGGGTGAGTCGGGGGAGGTTGTGGGCAATGACGAGAGTATACGCGTCGATAAACTGCGGGTTGTTCTCCAGAATATCCGCAATGTCCTAAATAAATATCCACACACGCACACCGAAAACACCGAAAACCACAATGGTTAGCCATTTTGCCCATAACACGGAAACGTAACACGTAACGACGTACCTTGACCTCGGCGGCACTATCAACGCCGTCGTTGAGTTCGCTCAGCCACCGGGAGGTCTCCACGGCCTTGGGGCGTCCGATGCTCTCCACCGCAAGGAAGAAATTGTTCCCGACGTCCTCCACGGCGACGTCGTTAGGATCGAGTATGGTAAAGTGGCCGATCCCAGGTAGGACGAGGTTCTTGAGTGTCGAGGTGGACGTCGCGGTAGCCCCGATCACGAGCAGTCGCGCGGATTCGAGCGCCGCCTGCCCCGTTGCTGCCCATAGCCTGTGGGGTTTCGGGATCCAGGCGTGTCAGATCGGTGAGTTGGTGATGATAATGTCCACCCTATGTATGCGCGAGCGGACCGAGTAGGACGAGGCGCTTACCGCAACTGACGGTCGTACTTCTGTGTCTTGGCGTCTGGTGGTCCTCTAATGCATCCCATCAGCATGTACGTATCCCACATACTCCAGGAACAATGCGCACGATTGCACAGTAACGCTCATCCTCGTCAGTGGCAAACTCCGTCGGGGTCAACGTGCTTCAGACTCAGACTCGATGATCAAGAATAAAGAGGTCCATTTCATACACCGTTACAAGTGTCTGGAAACCAATCTCAAAATACGTAGACCACAAGGAAACGGTTTCCGCAAACGTAAGTTAAGGTAGAAAGACGGGGGAGATATATCATAGAGAACAGTAATTTGACGAAGGAGAGAGAAAGAGAACATAACAAATAAACTGATACGAGTTTAGGGTAAGTTACTTGGTGGTCCGAATCGCGAATCGGATCCACGGTGTCGAAACAATTACATATATTTTACCCATTTTTGGTTGTTTGTTTAGGCGTTGCGTCTGTCGTTGTTGGAGGGGGTAATCCTGAATTCTTCAAAGGGGTCGCATAAATCGAAAGTTGGGAACAGAGGGGTGGGGGCATAAGGGTTGCAGCATGGTGGTGGGAGGGGGAGAAGAAAAAGCAAGGCAGGCATCGCACAAGTCGATTGAGGCGCCTAGTTGGCTGTTCATGCAGCAGCAGCAGCAGCGGTACTCACTGCCGCAGCGGCGACTCCGGCGCCAGCAACGCCAAGCGAGCGACGAGTGGGACTGCGTTCCCGCTCGCTCTTGGAGGGGGCGCGTAGGGTCGCCTCGCGCGCCTCCTTTTCGGCGGCCAACATGCGTTCGAGGCGCTCCTCGAGCCCCCAGCCCATCTTCTCGCGCTCCCACTCGCCGCCCCCGAGCCCGACGACGCCCAGCGTGTCGACGTCCTTCTCGCCTTCGCGATCGCCTTTCCCGTCGCCCATAACGCTCCCCGCATACCCGGTGCGTCCCCGTGTAGACCCACTGTCCTCATCATTGACAACGACGACGTGCGTCGGCGGCTCTAATGCTCCTGGAGCGAGGACTGCAGAGAGCGGTTGGGAGGCGATCGGCGCGGACGTGAGGAGGTCGGTGTATGAGATGAATGAGAGCCGATTCGTTGATTTGACCGTATGTGGCGAGTTGATAGGTGCAGGTCCTGGTACCAGCGCTCTCTTGACGGGCGACGCGGGTACGGCGGGCACTCCCGCAGCAGCGGGGGGATTCGTAACAGAATAAATAGCGATACTCCGCGTCGGCGAGCCCGATGCATCGCCAGGCGGGGAGGCGCTCCGCGCTGGCGATGGCGCGCGAGAGCTCGCGATCGGGCTCGCGAATCCGGATGTAAATCCGCTGACGGATGCAGCACCGCTCACGCTCGCACTTGCACTCATGAGACCGCTGACACCCATCCCCTGCAGGAGCAGGGACATGACGGGAGGTGACCCGCTTGAGGTGCCGGATCCGGCCGACGGAAGCGATCCTGGCGAGCACACGAGCTGGGGTGCAGATGAGAGGACGGTGACACCCGATGGGTCGTCGTTGAGGGCGTTAACGGCAGAATCGAGCACCGAGGGAACAGAGGTTTCAATCCCTTCTGTTGCTTTTGCACGTGGGATACGGTGTGGGTTTACTGCATGGGTCGGGGAGGGCGCAGCAAGGGAGAGAGTGGGTATGGGTTCGATGTCGCGTTCAAAGATTGCAGAGCTGGACGAGTGGCTACAGATGGAGTAAATGTCAAAAGTCAGCATTTAATCCTGAGAATTGGGATGCAGTTGGGGAGAGATGGAGAGAGGATATGAAAGTGGTTTTGAGGGTGATTGGGCATGGATTAAGAGAAGATCCTGGACATGCGAATGACCGTCTCGGTTCATGAGGATCGGTGGCGATCCACAAAGGGATAGGAGAAGACATCGCTTCGACAAAGGGAGAAGGACGCGAATGGGACAAGGGAAATAGAAAAATAGAAATAGACGGGCATAGGAAGCCAGGGTTGAGCTCAGAGGAGGACGCGACGGGGAGCTGATGCCAACAATGTATCGCCGAAGCGATACAAAGGACCATTCTAATACGAGTACCACAGATCTGCTAGAGTGGGAGAAACGTACGTACATGGAATTAGGCGAAGAAGGGATGCTTGAAGAGGACCTGGAACCCAGTCTGGCTGGGTGGGAGGCGGGGGAGAGGTTGAGAGCAGTAGGTATATGGTTTGGAGAGAGTCCGGAGGGGGTCTTCTGGCCATCCACGGGAATGGCAAGCTTGCCGGTCTTTGAGGTGGTGTGAGCGGTGAACTTTGGCTGGGAAGTAACGTGGCGGAGCTCCAGGGTCGGAGGGGATATCGAAGGGGGATTGCAGGTGGGCTTAGGGGTTGCGTTTGCTGACTGGTGATGGAGAGCTATGGGGGCGAGGGCGGAGGCTGCTGGTTCGGGATGGAAGGATGCAGGGGTGGGCGTCGTTGTAGTTGGCGTCTCTACGAATTTGGTGCTCATCTTGAACGGGGACGGAGAAGAAGAAACGAGTCGTTAAGAGGTTTATAAAAAGTGGATGGTGGAGGCTCGCTGGATGGAGCTACCGGTGGTGGCAGTGGGGGTGGGCTGGGTGGTTGGGTGGTGGTTTGGTAGTGGTGGTCTGGGTCAAGAAGCGAGTTTGAATTAATTGGCAGTTGCCACGCAAGGACACAAGGATAAGAGTGATGCGACTTGTGCCATCTTGTGCCGTCTTGTGCCATCTTCTTATCTTCTTATCACCTATACCCCCAAACCCATACCCGCCATAATACCGGCCATACCCACATACCCACCCACCTATTGCCTTACCCTACCGCCACCCTCACGTGTCCTTCTCTAAACGCGGAACCGCAGAACCAAAACAACCGGGCTGTTCCCGGTCAATCCCACCCCTGGCCAAACGGCCAACGAAGCCAGCCAGCCAGATTCTCCAGGAGCCCAAGAGCGCCCGGAATATGTATACCCACTCTAATTTGGACCGGCCTCCGACTCGCTTTTGTCAATCTATGGATTCTGGAGAAGCATACGCGCCCGATCAGAATTCCGGCCACCGCGTCTCCAGATCCCAGATTCCAAGCTACGTACTCGATTACTGTATATTCTGAGTCGCATTCCAAGTTCAAGCACGAAACCGAAACAAAACCAAAACCGAAACCTAAGCGATTATGCTTATCAGCACGCGTTCTGTATATGATAAAACGCAAGTTAGATATGAACAGCACCCTACGCAGACACACTCACAGACGCCAAGTTCCGGGCTCCGGGCTCCGGCGCCATGAGGCCACACGTTCGTGGGAAACATGACGCAACAAAGAATTCGGTCACGAAGATCGTCAGCACCAGGTCCTTCCCACGATGTTATTCATAAATAAATAGTACTACTAATAATAATAATAAAAGCTTTGAACTTGCCTGTAGTAGTGTGACGCCGTGTCTGGATCGTCTCTTGCTTTGGACGGTAAATGGTGTGTCCACAGCGGCACAGTAAGTTATCCAACGTGTCCTAGAGATTGTTCTTGGAAGCGGTCCATCAAGTCGTTCACAACCGGTCCCGATCTCTACAACAGCGCGCTCGATTATCATTCAGAGTGCCAAGTTTCGCCAACTAGAATCGCCGCAATGTGCGCAAGCCGTTTAATAATTCTACTCATATTCAAACAACTTCCAACGGCATTCCTGCAAGGCTTTGATCTGATCCGGACGCCGAGGACGAGGACGAGGGGATTCCATAAACATACGAATCGAAAACACACTCAAAGGAGAT
>Ga0307515_10006379_pt1 | contig 23615 bp, 26 predicted proteins | sample 17_EM_MG_FD_194513 | JGI IMG/M metagenome (GOLD analysis project Ga0307515, IMG submission 194513) | Populus trichocarpa ectomycorrhiza microbial communities from riparian zone in the Pacific Northwest, United States - 17_EM | ecosystem: Host-associated > Plants > Roots > Unclassified | place... | reverse complement strand
TAGTACTATCCTAACCTGTATTGTAGGTCCCCCCTCATCTGATCATAGGAACCCCCTAATTGGAAATATCTGATGGCCCAGTATACCGGTACTGATCCCCAGGTCCGATACAATGGCCCACCTGCCCAAGACAGTGGATTGAAATCTGACCTAGGGTGGTCGTTGACCCACTCCCATTCTGGGGAGCACCCAAATCACTCGATACAGTCGGTTCACACCTCGCTACCCTCAGCAACCACCAGCATCCTCTTGCGACTTCATAGGGATACTTCGCGAATACCCCTACTCCCTACTGGTCGCTACAAGTTCCCTACTGACTAACTCCCATCCATAACCATCCCTCACTCATTGCTATCCATCCCCACTCGTTGCTATGTCCCCCAGTCCACACTTGACGTGTCCCTAACCATTGTCCACTGATTGTGATGATCACATGATCTTGGCCACTTGGCCACTTGGCCACCCTCCTTTGTAGTTAGTCCATGTATGTTCCTATTGTTCTCTCCATGGCGTAGCTACCATATATATAGTGTCCCTGTAGTAGCTAGTTCCCCAATCAATTCCCTCCCCCTCTGTTCTAAGTCCAGTCCAGTCCACGTCCCTAACTTGTCTCATCGCGTCCCTACTCGTTTCGTCGCGTCCCTAATCTCGTCGCGATCACGCAGTGTGATCCCTAATCCAGTCCTAGCTTTTCCCACGCAGTGTGGTGACGTTCTCCCAGTTTAGCCCTAGTCCAGATCGACGGAGTGTGCGATCTTATCCCTATTCTCATCCCAGCATCCCTAGTCCAGTCCCTCGTCGTCCCTACTCGTCCCTCGTTGTCCCTGCTTGTCCCTACTCATCGCTACATCCTCCCTACTCTCGGTTACTGCATACCAGGCGAACCCCTCTCACCCAGCTTCCCCAATTTAGAAGCTGATCATCGTACTTTATATTTGTTCAACAAATATAATTCAAAAAATAAACCTGACCTATTATAAATCTTGCTAGGTTTAGTAACCTCACATTTATATTTTCTGGGCTGCAGCTGCTGAAGATAAGAAAAGGGTATGAGATAATAAGGGTATCGTAAGGAGTGTGGGTTGGAGTTGGTCTTTTTATGTTGGGGTATTATTGCTGAAGGTGGACAGGTGCTTGGGACTTAGCTGTGAAAAGGGGAAAAAGACCAGGAAAAATGTAACAGTCAATCTCAATTGGCTGTGTAGCACTCAAATGTAGCTGTTCTCAACTCTGACCCTTGGTCAGCTCCCCTGAGTAACAAGCAAGTCATCATAGAATCCCCTGTCCAGAAAGATAACCTACTTAGGACAGGTATAGGTAAGGACTAGTAAGAGTCCAAGATCCTTTGGTGTGAGCTATTGAAAGCTCAAAAACCACAGGAGCATCTGGGTGAAGAGTGGCCCTGACAGAAAGTACCAACAAACCCTGCCCTCCTAGACTTGAACAAACTTGTGACTGACTTACACCAGAACCTTGCCTTAGAATCAACTTTGGTCGAGGCTGACAGATCAGAGCCAAACAACCCCTTTTCCACAATACTGTACACCAGAGAATGGCTCTCAAAGAGCTCAAGTATGAGCCCAGAGCAAGATGGACACCCAGCACAGAATAATATGTTGAATGAAACACTCTTCTTATTTTTTACTTGTTCTTATTTGATAAACCCATAACAATACTGGAACTGTGAACTTAATGCCATGGGTTTCTTTACATGTTTGAGTTGTTTGAGTAAGAAATTTGTGTTTGTGATAATTAGCTCTGAGGCTCCAGAGGACATAGGGCTCTCATATTCCACATCTCTCTCATTTGTGTTCAGAAGATCCAATTTCTCATACCTGTTAGCTATCCATACATTGTAGGCTGAGATCAGTAAGTTGTCAGGTTGTAAGATTTCTCCTCTTGCCCTTGTCTGTTCAGATTCTCTTACCTTTTGGTCATTTGCTGAGTATAGGCTGTGAGTAGTAAATTTATCAGGCAATAAGATTTTTCATATACAAAACTCCAGATATGTACAAAAAACAAAAATATCCACTACAGGTTCCTAATGGGCAAGTATACAATTACAGTCCAGAATTATCACTTCTCCAGTCTCATAACCAGCAACTAGATATTGGCCATCCCACTGTACATCATTGGGACTTGTATACCTTGATGGCAGTTGAAAAACCTCCCTCCCAGTAACAGTATCCTCAATCCCAGGTAGATCTGACCTGCTTGACCTGATGCCACCAATAAAATCTAGATGGGGCCTATCTGGGGGTTCTTTATAATGCTTAATGGAGGACTCCTCTGGGACCCCAAAGTCCCATCCCTTAACACCTTGATTAGGGAACTTCCCCCAGACTTTCGAACTGTCTACAGTCAAGCAGGAACCTGGGTAACGGGAGGAAGGTAGCTCTACTTTACCCATAATCTCTCCTGTCAATATATACCAGGCATGAATAGTCCATTCCATGTAAAAAACTTTGGATCCATCTCCTGATATTCTGAGGTCAACAGCACAATGCCCAGGTTCATCCACTGTTTGGAGGAGTTCCCCTCCCTCAACATCCCAGATATAGATCTTATCATCTGCATTCCAAACCAAGACCAACCTATTGTCAATCAGTTGGACATCCCTCAAGCAGGAGCCCTTGGCTGGGGTTTGGAATGATGCCTTACAGAGGCCAGTTGAGAGGTCCCAGATCCTTACTACCCCATCTGAATCACTTGAGATGGCAATCCCATCTTTGGCTTGGAGGGTTATAGATTTGATTGGAGAGGTGTAGGATGTAGACTTTGTATCAGTTATATCTGGAGATACTGATGAGGCACCAATCTGCCAGAACCTCACTGATCCATCCAGGGATGTTGAAATGAGGGAGGTGGGAGAGGAAAACTCAAGGGATATGATACTATCAGTATGGCCAATGAAGGTCTCAATGAGGGAAGATTCTGAGCTGGTAATGTCCCAAACATAGGCAGTGTAATGTTTAGAGACTGCAACAAGCCTTCCATCAGGGGAAAAACAGCAGTAAATACATTTTGTATGGAATTTGGCAATAACTGCTCCAGAATCAGAGCTCTGAACCTGAACACCTTCCCTGCCACACAAAACCAACTTAGTGCCATCAAGGGAGAAAGCAGCAGAGTAACCATGATATTCAGGTCCAATTTTGTGACCATCAATATTCCACTTCTGGACCTTTTTATCGGATACAGATATGAAGTGATGAGGGTCCAAAGGGAAGAAGTGAATAAGTTCCACTGAGCACTCTTGCTGTATAACACAATGGCACTCCTCTGTCTGAATATCCCATAAGCGAACTGTCTCATCACCAGACCCTGAAGCAATTATGGTGCAATTTGGTGAGATGGAAACAGAATAAACCCAACCAGTATGTCCCTGGAAAGTTTTGACAACTCCACCAGTCTGCATATCCCAGAGCTTGATGGTTTTGTCATGACTTCCAGATACAAGCATTGTCCCATCTGGTGAGAAGGTGAGACATCTTGCCACATCAGTATGCCCAGAAAGAACAGCAATCTCACTGCCAGTGGTAGGATTGAGGGTCATAATGTAACCAGAGTCTAAGCCAACTGCTATTGTATCCTTCCAGCATGCAAGGCCAAGTGGCCTCCCATCTGGAACAACCTTCCAGAAACATGTGTCCCATCTAGCTGAGAGCCCCCTAACCACCTTGACCTCCTGTGAGAGCCCTACACCATAGTACTGATGAAGCCAAGATGAGGAAGGGCAGAATTTGAGGGCAGAATAGTAGATGTGGGAGGGTGAGAAATTGATCTCATAAAAGTATTCCAGGATCATCCTTTCACTGTCAGCTGTCCACTGACACAATGCTCCTACCTGGACAAATATAAACATAGGTCTCAGTGAATAGACTTGCAGCACTCACCAAAGCATACCACTGTTTGATCTCATTCATAGCATGAACCCCAACCCGGAGATTCCCTGTCAGTGCAAGGACTTCAATCCAATATGGCAGACATGTTGTGAAGAATATGTCAATTGCTTTCTGCACTTCCTTGACATGAGGACTGGTGGCAGGAATCCCCAGAAGGTGTTTTGTCCAGAATCTGCATGCATATTCCAGAGAAGCCCCAATGTAATCCCTCTTTCGAGCAGAAAGATCTTTGACCTCACTGAGAACAACATGATCATCTAGATTGCAGATATTCTTCTTCAGCCTCAGCCTCATCAGGTTGAGGCATAAAAGTAGAATTTTCACATGCTGAACTGTAGGCTCTACAAGAAACCAATTGTCTTTGCATTGATCTGTGTCTGTGAGAAAGTCAGGAAATGACTTGTGGAAAGTTTGGATTGGGTCCTCTGGCTCAGATGGGATAAGGAGGAGAGAGTGGAGGGAGTGAATGACACTGTGGATATGTGGAATGTCATAGCATAATAGTTCTGAGAGAGCCTTGGTTGGAAGGGGGTTAAAGACAAGTAAAATCATCCCCAACACAGCCTGAAAATCAACAGAATACTGGCTGTCATCTGCATGGTCATCACAGAATGCTTGATCAAGGACCTTGGCATAGAGTTGGTCAACTCCAGACCTTCCTTCCTCAGCCACACTTTGTGGAAGTGAGGTGATGAGGGCAAGCTGCTTAGCAGGTTGCTTGTTTTCTGAAGCAACAAACTTGACAACTGTTGAGGCATAGATGAAAAATCCTGCTGCCTTCTTGCACAGAATCTTGATGTCAGAAGAACTTGGCCACTCTCCTATAGTACTGCAGTCACTTCGGCCTTCAACAAGGTTGGCCAACTGAGTTTGGAAGAACAGCTTGATGTCACTGTCCACTGCTTCTGCCTTGACCTCATGGAGCTTGAAGACTTCTGTGATCGGGAGGAGTGACCTCAACCGAAATCCAGTGCGAATTCGGGCTTCGGGTCGTCCAGTGATGAAGAACTTGACAGTGGGGATTTCGTCCACATAGCGGGAGAGGATGGAGAGGATGGCAGATGCCGGTTGTTCATCCTTGCACTCGTCAAGGGCATCAATGATGATGAGAGTTGGAATGTGGGTGACTCTGAGCGGACCGACGATGAGTTTCTCCATCTGCGAGCAAAGAGACCCCCGTCCTGCATCAGGGTTTTCGTTCAAGACTGGGAGTAACTCCTTTCGGAAAAGTGGATACCAATAGGCAAGTTGGAAGGCGAGTGTTGGGAAGATTGCCTGAAGACTGCTCCGGTCGTCGAAATCTCGGGAGCAGAAGAAGCTGGCACCGAGCCGTCCGTCCGCGAAGCTCGTCTCGGCGAACGTTTGGGCGATAGTAGATTTTCCGGTCCCTGCCAGGCCATTCAGCCAGAAGACGCGCTGTTCCTGTTCGCCAGTCAACCACCGTTCGATCTCCCACAGGACTTCCTTCCTCGTTCCCCTTAGACACCCCTCCCTGTTCCCGCAGCGATATCCGGCGTCCGTGGCGTGATGCATCTCGTCGAGGAGAGCAAGGTCTGCTGATTCCTGTCTATCGGTCAGTCCGCGGGATCGAAAGGCTGGGGGGTGAGACTCACGATGAGCTGGCAGCTCTTGTCGTAGGTATCTTGTTGTAACGAGGTCTAGCACCGACATAAGACATGGCAGGAATGAATAGTTTAAAGTACAGACCTGATAGTCCATCATCGCGTAACGAATGTCCTCAACCAGACCGCCAAGTTTATCGGCATTCTTGACGTTGTTGAAGAAGCCCTGGGCCTTCCCTTGTTCCGACAATAGAGTTAAATCTCGATGGACCTCTTTCAATTTCCTAGCGAGGCCCAAATGTCAGACTGAATTTTTGACGTTGGAAAGTATAGATATACCGCTCTAGGACCTCTCTCCTTGAGCCCTCCTTGATATCACCTTTAGAAACAGGTGCGCAGAGCGATTCGGTGAACGATTTGACTCGGGGCGCCAGCGACTCTATTTCTTGTGTATTCGCCTTTGTTCGCTGGGACACTTGTAAGCATCTGACAGCGCATGCATGAGGGGGGCCGTACCTCGCAGTTTTCAAGAATAAAGCAGAGACCTCCGGCAACAGATTTGAGAGGACCGAAGGCATCTGCAGTGTCTCTCACCCCACGGAGGAGTAATTTGGCCGTAGTAGACGTGGTATACTTCCAGTTTGATTTCGTCTCGTCCGCGGCAGCGCTTGGTTTACTGCTCTTGCCGTGGTGGAGAGTTGCTGGTACATGGGAAGTCCCCGTGTTATCTGCGGAGTGGTCAGAGAAAGTAACTGATATAACCGCGTTCACGTACTGTCGGGTTTCCCATCGTGCGGGATTGAAGTGGTGGATTGAGAGGGATAAATTCGCCCGACCTTGACCCCATCGACACCCTTCCCTTCAGAGGGTCCACTTCCGTCCCCAACCTCGACATCGGCTGAGTGTAGATGCGAAAGCGCCTGCTCGACTTGCTCTACATTGACTTCCGCCCCCCTCCTTCCCTGTTCGTCCACGCTCCCGCATGCGGGCGTAGAACCTGGCTCATCTGGCTGAGGAAGTCGAATCGTCGAAAGAACCTGGCCTCCGCCTGCGTTGGGTTCTTTTCCTTCTCGGTCGTGACTGCCGCCCACTACGACGTGAGGCTCTGATGCTGGACGCGAACTCGTCGAACCGGCACTCTCCCCACCGGCATCGATCCCCGTCTTGTTCGGTTTGGATTTCTTCCCTGTGAGTCGGTGCTTGACCTTTTTCTTCAATCTAGAGAACGAATCACGAAAATCCATGTCGGTGTTGGGTCGGGAGCAGATGTGGTGATGGTGGTGTGATAACAGATGGTTGACTCGTGGCTTTGATTCAATCTAGCGCCCACTACAACGAATTCCTCCTCCTAATTCCAACCTAGCGCAATCTGCTTATCGTGTAGGTGCCTGGTGTCCAAGCTTCGGGGGTAGTTTCTCTCTACCCGCCCGAGGAGGCTATTGATTCTGGTTCTCTCCCTCCCATTTTCGCGCAGTGAGTTGCTCTGTAACGCACCATCCTTTTTTCACCCAAGTTCTCCTCGTATCAGCTATTAACGTGTATACGTTTCCTATGCGAATACGCTGGATGCGGCGTCCTCCTCGCCGCCGTAACCCACGTCTATCTCAAGTCGCTCAGTTCCATTCGGTTCATTTTCCAGATATCGCACAGCCTTGAGCACCCCTACTACTGTGACCGTGTACAAATCATGCTAGAAGGCGTCGAAACCTTCCCCAATGTGTGGACCTTTCCGCGCTGGACTCCGGACAGCCTGGAATGTCGAATTGATTACGAAGGGGATCACTGTGTCGGCCAGAGATGGCCGAGCACGGAATCAAGGTGATGCGGGAGTACGGCCAGTTGCTGAAGCTGCGGATGCGAGCCGGAGAATCATGCGAGTTCCAGGGGCCCTGGAGCATTCCTTGGTGGACTGGGGTGGGATGAAATGAGGGGATGGAATCAGACGTTTGGGCTGGTGCTCGAAGCTTGATGTGTTTGAGAAACCCGACAACGAGGTTGGTGGGAGGAGAATGAAACAGATTCCGTGGAGCTGTTCTCGGGAACTCGTTCGGGAGATTTCGCGGTCTCGGTTCGTTCGTTCCCGTTTGGTTGGCTCCAGGTTACACGGCTCTGATTTGGTTCGTCCCCTAATTTCCGAAACAAGGCAAGGAGCAGGTCGCGTGTCACCATTTATGATGCTTCATACCAGTGGCCAGTGTTCTCGGCCTCGACGCTCAGGCATATCCTGTTTTTGGAGCTGGGCTCACGGCCCTCATGCACGCTCTGCCTGGACGGGGAGGATTTCTTTGACGTATCGGCAAACGCCCATCATGTTTACTCTCTCTTGGAACCTAGCAATGAAATCGGAATGCAATATTCGGGTTCAATCCTAGGCGCAAATTATGAGTGACCATATATACAATAGACACAGAAAGGACTTACTCCTTAGTACGAACCAGTAAATCGAATGATGAGTGATATACAGACGAAAACAAAGATCCATGGCAAACGTGTCGAGAGGTGTAGGTAACCGTGAGACTTTTCACTCCAGGCACCGGGGTTACCATCAAACATTCTCACTCTTTCCCCACACTCCCCATCCATGTCAACGCGAACAAAGGACGGTACTACTTTTCCGACTCAGGGAATTCCCCCGCAGCGGGTCGTCTATCTTGCATTCGGCAATGCGCACTCGACTGGTCGACATGCTGGGAACGCATTTTTGGATTCTAGGACCTCAACCCGATCTCGAGCAGTCGGCTGATCGGTTTTAAACGCATTTCGACCTAGGGATGGTGCGGTCCGCACACACAAGAAACGGATTCTTTGACTGTACTGGGCTCCGATCATTTCCGGTATGTGATTCTACATAACGCTTGCCTTGAACAATTCTAACAAATTCCCGCTTGACCTCCAGCGCCCACCCGCCGCCCCCAATTCCCCCCCATAGGTTGGCACGGAGGTCGGGGAAAAGAGGACGTTGAGATAGCAGAAAGTTCTTCACCCGGTGAGTTCCATTCGGTGAGTTTCTTCGCACAGGTACTTACTCCCCCGCCCCACAGAACGGAATGTGCGGATCCGTGTGTTCCGGACCGTCCACGGCTCGGAGGGCTTACCCTTTTTTTTGCGTCCTTCCGGGCCGATGGCCATAGTGCCGCTCCTCCGCGAGTTCATGATTTCTGGGTGGAAACACCATTGTGGATATCCGCGTGAGTCGTCATGGAGGTGACATTGGCTATGGGAATTTCGTGCCCCGCCGATCCACGTTACCCGTGCGACGCACATTTCACAAGTTATCATGTAATCGTAACGGTTCCCCTGCGAATAAACACCGCCAGCTCTCCAGCGATTTTTTACTCGTCCTCCGGAATCGATGCGCGGGATACCCAGATGGGGGGCACGGAATCTCCACCTTGTCCACTCCCTCTCCCGGTCGCGCGCTGTTCAAACTTAAAGAGTTCTAGTCTGACCGGGTAATCTGATCCCTCGTGGGTAGCTCCTACTATCTTGAATAACCTACCTCGTTCATCTCGACTTTTGAAGAACCTCAAAATCCCCATGCCCGCCATCCACGAATCTCTCGCCAGGTGCCAATTTCGGCAACTACGACAGAGGCCGTCGGCCACCGCTCAGCTCACTCCAACGGCTCCCAGGCTTCCCCTCAAGCTTTTCCGCCGCATTTCGAAACTGGGACCGCGAAGGACAATCCGGAAACAGTTCTGGCTAAATTGGCGGTTATGTTTGAGGCAAAGCTACGGAGAAACGGGCGAAATCGAATTGATTCCGTTGGTCCCCAGGAAACCTTTGGGTGAATCATTAGGAGGGCGTCCGCGAATAAGTTGAAGAGACTGTCGGTGTTGACCGTTGACCCTCCCTCAACGCCAGTCTTCATCATCTTCACTCAATTCTTCAAAACGTGGAAGGGGGTTGGAGAACGTGGGTGTGCCGGGAAGGAGAAGTCCAGACAAGGTCATGATACGTCCGTCGCAGCCGGGTCTCTTACCCCTTGAGAATCAGTCGACCTCTGTTGGACGCTCTCTTGCTCTTCGCCTTTGTTCGCGTTAGTTATTGAGATCGGCGGCCGATTCGCAGCCTGTCTCTGGTTTCCCTCGCAGCCTTCCTCTGTTTCTCAAACTCGCTGTGTTACGCTCTCTCGCGCTGTCTGTCTTTCTTTTCTCACTCCCGATGGTTGTGACTGGTTTTTGGTAATTTACCTCTCGGTGTTGGGTGCCATCTGTCCCAGCGGTCCTTCGTTTCATCGTCAATTCTCCTGAAGATTCATAACCCTGGTTCGTTTTTGTTTTCTCCCGCTATGTCAGATCTGCGTGTATGTGCACACGGATGAGATCAGTTTTCCACTTGAAGTGCAAATCGGTTCGAGAACCCAACTAGCCCAAGCCCCCGTAGATGATCCAAGTCGGCGCGGCACGCATTCTCTTCCTTCAACCACCTCGACGGATACAATCTACGGAGACGCGCCCCTCGGTCGGCAGTTGGTCACTACTCGACGACGACCCGAATGAAATCCCGGTGCGTGTCTTCCGGCGTAGTCTCAATCACAAGTCTGCCTTGCCCCTGCCGTGTGCTCCGCGGAGTTAGCTCACACCCCATGCGGACATGACTTCTACCGTGATCCTCTCACAGCCCCTGCTTCCTCCACAACCAGAGTCCGGCGCGTCCGTTGCCGAAACTTTGACGTCCTTCAGCGGGAGATCCGAATTTCGAAAGCCGCTTCTATCTGACTATAAAAAAGGGCCCCAGCATGGGTATCTCCACCTCTCTCCGTCTTCTCCCCGCGAAACTTGAATCGTGATGCTCTCGCCCGAGTCGCAGTCGACTCAGTCAACTCGTCCTTCGCCAGTGGGCAGCGACTCCACCACACAGGGCACACCAAGAGGGCCGGTTCAAGGCAAAGGGAGAAATTGTGTTTAGTCTCGCTCCGGCGATCTTTTGGGTGAGCTTCAAAAGTGCGTCGCGTTCTGTTCATCACTAACGTCGCACACCGTTAGCTCCAGAGGTCGTTGCTTTGCATCACCTGTGCCCTCGAGTTTCTGACTATCGTCCACTACTACATCCTCCGACCCACACACGGCCCGTCTGAGCTCATCTCCTTTCTGCCCCTCCTCGCATACCGGCAAATTACCCTATCTCTTCGTCACGCCAGTCACCTTGTTCGGAATCTTCCTGGCGGCATTCAGAAATTTCGCTCCTACACAGCTATAAAGCCCTGGGGTCACTCTTCGCCCTCGATCTCTGTATCAAACCAGAGCACCAGCTGGTCACCTCAGGCCGGTACGGCTTCGTCCGACACCCCGCATATCTCGGTTCGCTGTATCTCATGGCGGGGCTGACGTTTGTGGGATTGACCGATGGGAGCTGGATTATTGAACGTGCGGTCGGATCGCGCAGAAACGGGGCGATGTTCGCTACATAGTCCACGTGGGTTTCGCGGTGGGTGTCCACCGCGGGAGTTGGACGCGCGAGAGCGACAGCGGAGGACAAGCAGATGAGGGATAGGTTTGGTGAAGAGTTGGTATGTTATACGACCAAGGTCAGATATTGGTTCGTTCTCCGGCAAGTTGTGTAGATTACTGAGAGTGTTGGGATAGGCTGGTCTTGTTTTTCCCTCTCGTCCATATGATCACCGTCGTTCTTAGACTCATGTATCTCCGATGTAAATCTTTCTCTGTACGCAACTGCATGGGGATGTTTCCTTCCTTACTGCCGGCAGTGCCAGGGTATTACGGGTGTCAAAAGGGACGATTCTGCGGTAAGAGTATCTGGGAGTTAACGAAGTGCGATCCATGCCGTTCGTCTCGGTGCCCCATATTCTCCTGTTGACCTGACGCTGGCCCTTGAATTTGTCTTTGTTCCATGGGTGGGGGCCGTCCAGGAAGTTTACCCCCCGTATATCCCCCCATCTAGAGCTCAACTATTATCCCGTAGTAGACTGCAGGGGTTTTCATTGACACGCCGAAGGGATCGCCTTCGCCCAGATGAAACACGTCTGAGAGTCGCGGGAGTACATAAAGGAATGTGACCCGTCTGAACATCGAGGATGTCCGATGTCGAATGTCGGTGAGATCATCAGATTCAACGAATGAATGTGTTGGTCCGCCTCTCGCACCGTTCGAAGAGAGATCAGGAACTTTCAGGCGAAGCTCATGATGAAGTGCGAACACTCGTTCGCCGTTGTGTCGGGTCCTGAGGAGAAGACGCCCGAGGGCAAATACTTAAACAGTGGGCCAGGGAGAATTACAACCGAGTTGAGCGCCAGATGAATCAAAGCCACGAGGCCGGTCATCCGCTTATCACAACCACCATCTACGAACATCTGCTCTGATCCAACACCGAAAACATCACCATGGACGGCATATTTGATTCTCTCTCTAAAAAGGGGAGGAAACTCAAGAACCGACTGAGAGGGAACAAACACAAATTGGACAGAACGGGGGCCAACACTCCCGGGGAGATCGCTGGCTCGTCAGGTTCGCTTCTACGACCAGAGCCTCATGTCGTAGTGGGCGGTCGCGATGGAGAAGGGAATAGGACCAGCACAGACATACAGCAAGACCGTTCGAGGGACCAATCTCCTCAACCAGAGCCTGTGTCAGCTGATGGAAGCGACGACGCCCGAAAAAGGAGAGAAGCCGACGTTGGCGAAAAGGAAGTCAGCCAGGGGCATTCGCGCCTGGACCCGGACGTCGAGGTTGTGGTGGATAGTGGAACCAGTCGAGAAGTCGAGCGAATTTATCCCTCTCCATCTACTGGGGAGCCTGGCAGTCCGTGAACGTTTCCATTTCAGCTACTGTACCCTTCTAATAACCCCTTCAGACAACTTGGATGCCTCTGTCATCCCTGATCTTGTGCCAAAAGCAAACGCCGGTCCGAACGCCACCGCGAATGAGAACAAATCGAACTGGAGCTCCACCGCATCTGCGGCGGCCAAATTATTCCTCCGCGGGGTGAGAGACTCGGCAGACGCCTTCAGTCCGCTCAAGTCTGTCGCTGGAGGTCTTTGCTTTATCCTGGAAACTTGCGAGGTATGAGCCTCCTCTCGCACCCGTTGTCCCCAAGGCTTACAGGTGTCCCAGCGAACGAAAGCGAACAAGCGAGCGATAGAATCGTTGGTGCCCCGTATCGAAGTGCTTGCCAAACTACTCTGTGCACCCGTTCCCAAGGAGGACGTCAGGGAGCGAGACCGGAGAAAGAGATTGCAGCAGTAAGCACACACTCTCTGGAGTCGAGAGTTGAGTCTCACCGGACGGGGATTACCAGGAAATTGGAAGATGTTCATCGAGATCTAGCCCCGCTGGAAGAACAGGGAGACGTTGAAGGGTTTTTCAACAATGTCAAGAATGCGGAGAAGCTTGGCAGTCTAATCGAGGATATTCGCGATGCGATGTTGGAGTATCAGGTACGCATCCACATTCTACCCATCGCCAGCACCTCTGACGCTCGCACCAGACTTCGTTACAGCAAGATATCTATGACAAGAGTTGTCGACTCATCGTGGGTCTCGCCCCCTTTCCTTTCATCCTTGCGGGCTAATCGATGGGTAGGAATCAGCGGACCTTACCACTCTCAACGGAATCCGTCGCGCCGCAGGGGCCAGTTACCTCGGCGGGAACAGGCAAGGGTGCCTGAAAGGAACAAGGAAAGACGTCCTCAGGGAGATTGAAAGTTGGTTAATGGGGGGATCGGGCCAGCGTGTTTTCTGGCTGAATGGCCTCGCCGGGACCGGAAAATCAACAATTGCTCAGACGTTCGCCGAGCGGACCTTTGCGGACGGAAAGCTCGGGGCCAGCTTCTTCTGCTCACGAGACTTCGAGGACCGAAGCAACCTTCAGATAATCTTTCCCACACTCGCCTTCCAGCTCGCCTATCAGTACCCGGGCTTCCGAAATGAGCTACTGCAGGTCTTGAAGACACGCCCCGATGTTGGACAAGAGTCCCTCTGTTCGCAAATGGAGAAACTCATTGTCGGTCCGCTCAAAGCTGCCGTCATTCCAACTTTGATCATCATTGATGCCCTCGACGAGTGCAAGGATGAGGAGCCCGCATCCGCCATTCTCTCAATACTCTCCCGCTACGTGAACGAAATCCCTGACGTCAAGTTCTTCATCACCGGACGGCCTGAAGCCCGGATTCGCTCTGGATTTCGCCTGGAGTCGCTTGTCCCGATCACGGAGGTCCTCAAGCTCCACGATGTCAAGCCCGAAGCGGTGGACAGTGATATCAGACTGTTTTTTCAAATGCGGTTAGGCAGCCTTGTGAAAAACCGAAGCGACTGCGACTTGACGGAAGATTGGCCAACCCCATCTGATATTGAGATCCTATGCAAGAAGGCAGCTGGTTTCTTCATCTTCGCCTCAACTCTGGTTAAGTTTGTCACTTCTGAAATTGGTTTACCTAGTGAGAGGCTTACCCTGATCACCTCACTTCCTCATGATACCACCAGAGAAGGAAAGTCTGGGGTTGACCAGCTCTACACCAAGGTTCTAGAGCAAGGATTCTGTAATATCCATGCAGATGTGAACCATTATTATTCTTGTTTCCAGCAGGTGGTGGGGACAATTTTGCTCATCTTCAACCCCCTTTCAATAAAAGGCCTTTCAGAGCTTCTGGGATGTAGCACATCATATATCTGCAGCACCATCCGTTCTCTCCATTCCCTCCTCCTTGTCCCTGTGAAGATGGAAGACCCAATTCTCACCTTCCACAAGTCATTTCCTGACTTCCTCATGGACCCAGAGCGTTGCAAAGACAAACAGTTCCTTGTGGAGCCAACAGCTCATCATGCAGAAATTCTACTTTCATGCCTCAAGCTTATGAGAGAGAGGCTGGAGAAGAATGTCTGTAACCTAGAAGACTATACTCTTCTCAGTGAGGTCAAGGATCTCCTAACTTACCAGAAGGACCATGTTGGAGATACCCTGGAGTATGCATGTAGGTTCTGGACAAAGCACCTTCTGCATGTCTCTAGCAACAGCCCCTGTATTGAAGAAGTGCTAGAAGCAATTGACCAGTTCTTCACAACTAATTTATTGCATTGGATTGAAGTCCTTGTACTCACAAGGAACCTTGGTGCTGGTGTTTATGCCATAGATGATGTTGAGCAATGGTATGCTTCAGTAAGTACTGTCAAAACTATTCACTGAGATATCCATTCATGATTTTTTAGGCAGGAATCTTGTGCAAGTGGACAAATGATAGCCACCGATTTCTGTTAGAGCACTTTGATACAATCCGTGATTCCCCTTCCCACATTTACCACTCTGCCCTCCCATTTTCCCCTTCCTCATCTTGGCTTTACAAGTGCTATGGTCTAGAGCTGTCACAAGAAGTTCAGGTGGTTAAAGGTCTCCCAGCTGAATGGGGAACATGTTCCTCTACAGTTTCATTGGGCAGTAGGATATTGGATCTCTCATTCCAGAATAATATCATTGCAGTTGGGACTGCAGGTAGCAGCATCATCATTCTCAATGCAACCACTAGTGGTCAGGAAGCTATTTTTTCTGGGCATGGCAGTAATGTTGCATCTGTCACTTACTCACCAGATGGGTTATCTCTTGTATCTGAGGGTTTTAGTGAGACTATTAAGCTCTGGGATGTACAGACTGGTGGGGTGGTCAAGACCTTCCATGACCACACTGAATCTGTTATTTCTGTTTCCATCTCAGCAGACTGTACCAGGATTGCTTCAGGATCATGCAATAAGACAGTCTGTTTGTGGGATGTTCAGACAGGGAAGTGCAATTACATTGTAGTCCAGGAGGGTGATTACACTGTAGACTGGTGGAGGAGAACAGTATATGTTAGCTTCTCTCCCACAGACCCACAACGCCTCCTGTCTGTATGTGATAGCAAAGTCCAGCAGTGGGATACCAATGGTCACCAAGTAGGGCATACATATGATGGTTCCTGTGCTGCTTTCTCCCCAGATGGCACTCAGTTTGTGTTATACTTTAGGGGGGCTGTCACAATTCAAAACTCTAGTTCTGGACTAATTGTAACTAAATTCCAGACAGATATTGAGCCACTTCACCATTTTTGTTTTTCCCCTGATGGCAGGCTTATTGCAGCTGCTACTGGTAATACTGTCTATGTTTGGGGCATCACTGGCTCAAACCCCTACCTTATTGAGACCTTTACTGGACATGCTGATGACATTAACTCCCTGACATTCTCCTCCCCCTCCTCCCTCATCTCAGGATCTAATGACTGCTCAGTCAAGTTCTGGCAGATTGGTTCCTCATCAGAAGGCCCACTTGTAGCTGATCCAATAACCAAATTGTTCTTCTCAGATATTATTAGGTCCATCACTCTGCAGGCAAAAGATGGCATCATCATTACAAGTGAATCAGATGGGATGGTGAAGACCTGGGATATCTCAACTGGTCACTGCAAGGCATCTTTCCAAACCCCAGCCAAAGACTTTCATGGTTCAGATGCCCAACTGATCAATGGCAAGTTGATCCTTGGTTGGTGTCTAGATGGGGAGATCAACATCTGGGATGTTGAGAAGGGGGAACTCCTCTCAGCAATAGAAGTGTCTGATAAGTTCCACAATCTTAAGATATCAGGGGATGGATCCAGAGTCTTCTGTATGGCTGGAGCCTTCATTCAAGCCTGGTCCATCCAGACAGGAGAGAGAGTGGGCCTAGTAGAGCTGGTGTGTAACCAAGCATATACCTTTGATACAGATGACTCAAGGGCCTGGATTCACTACCCTTTTGAAATGGAATACAGGGGGTGGGATTTTGGAACCACAGGCTCATCACCTATCCAGTTGCCTGATACACCTGGATACAGGCTTCACCCTGATGGCATTATGTTATGGGACACTGGTCTACACAGAATTAAGGATACAAGATCTGGAAGGGTGGTTTTTCAGCTGCCTAAAAGATATGGACAGCCTTATGATGTGCAGTGGAATAGCCAGTATCTTGTTGCTTTGTTTTCTACCATTGGAGTGCTGGTCCTTGACTTCAGTCATGTTTTCTAATGTACATTAATAGCAAATGTATTCTATTTACTCACTCAAGTTCTATGTACCATGTGTCTCATTGTGGGAGAAGTACACTGCACAGTCTACAAGTGACCAGATAGGTACAGTAGTTGTCAATTCAATATATATATCCAATGAACAGAATGTATTAGTATCAAGACAACACTCTACAGGAGAGATCCATGCTAACACCAATCTGTCTAAGTTATTTTGAATGGGAAGATATTGAGTAAAAAGGAAAATAATTGAATTGAAACAATGAAAAACAGAAAGCAACAAAGATGAGATAGATGGAAAAATGGTATAAACACAGCCAGACATTAGGGTAAGCTACTACACTGAAATAAAAGTTTATCCCTCTTGAGAGCAACCAAGGAAACCCTGGCTTGTTGAAGGCTGCCAATCTTTATCTTCAGAGTGATGGCTGCAGGGTCAGTGGACCACATGTTCTACTGATTCAATGCATCCTCAACCTTCCTTACCTCCAAACTCATCACTGACAGATTCATTATCTAGGTCTGCCCTCCTACCTTGAGTAACCTCCTTTGTAACAGTCTCCAGCTGCTCCCACACCTCGGGAATCAACTCCTTGTACTTCAACCACAAAATCACAAGCCAAAGGACCATGACAGCCGGATTCACCACATTCTTGCTGGCACCTGTCAATTCTGGGTTGTCAATGCACCTCCTTGGTTGAGAGTCATCTGGAACTGAGGCAAAGTACTCCAAGAACTTCCATTCCTCCACAATGATGTACGGACATCAGTAAGAGGGGTTGATCATACCGAAGAGAACCGTGTGAGTGGCCTTCTGGACATCGTAGTTGCGCTCAATACCATCAGTGGCGGAGGCCCAATCAGCGCACAAGTTCCTCATTTGATTGGGTGAGGGATGTTGAACCATCTGTCGCCAATGAGAGGAAGAGAAAATAGAGCAGCCTTGCGAAGCTGGAACGGCTTGTCATCATGATACGCGTAACAGATACCGCGAACGAAATAAGGCTCAGTCAGATTGAAGCACTTGAGTCTTGGTGATAGGACCGAGAGCGCAAAGTGTTCTGTATCAGCTCATCCTGGTTCTGACCGCCCCAGATAGTCAGTTTGGAGTTCGGAGTGATGATCGAGGGAAGCGGGATACATCAGGAAAACCGCAAATTTGCTTTTTCTGCTTTTCCAAGCAGAATAAGCAAAAAAAGCAGAGAAATTACGGGATCATCAAGCAGGATTCACGCCGATCAAGTGCAAAAAGCATGAAAAGCAGCGCGCAGTTTTCCTGATGTATCTTGAGGAACCTCAGACTCACGGCAAGGACTTGCCCCATTTGTAGGCCCCGTGCGTGGAACAGCTGATAACTCCCCTGGGCGATTTCGTTCTCTGAGAGGGAGGCGATCAGTTGCATGGCTTCCAGAGCGCGGTCGATCCCCTGGGTGGTTGGAGTGGGGTTCCTGAACGTCTCGGTGAGCTTATCGTAGATCCTCGTGATTTGAGGACTACGTTCGTGACTGCAAAAAGAAAGAAAAAATAGTTTCATGCGAGAGAGGCAAAGCACAAACTCAACTAACCTCCTGTCAACGTCCAACTGGTCATCAACACACAACGCGATTCCGAGGACCAGACCAATGATGAACAAGCAGTCGGCCGCGATCGGCGCAGGAAGAGGAGGTTCCAATCGAAGGGAATGTAGAATGAATTCCTTGATATTGTCGGGCAAAGGCTCGCCTTTCCTGAGAACACCCCAGGCGCGGTAGAGAAAGATATGACCCATCCAAACCGAGAAGTTAGTACAACGACTCGAAATCACCGAAGACGCGATCTATGACACCGAGGGTGACCTCCAGGTCCGAGTTTCCCTCGTAGTGCTTGGATTTTATGATGGAGCGTCGACTGGAGATGGACTTGAACACTGCCTTGTCGGATTCGTCGCCGATGTACTTGCGCTGAATTGCGAGGTTGAAAAGTGCCTTGGAGCTGAACTAAGCCTTGTTCCTGAGCTTGGGGATAAGCACAGGACCCCCGCTTGAACGATCCAAATATTCGAGCACCGTGTCGTAGAGCAGTTTTAATGGAGTGGTGCCAATCCCGGCGTGCCAAACGACCTCTGAAATGAACCTCATGATAGCCACAGCAATGTCCGAGTCCATCGACATCCCGAACATCCGAGCGGTATAGTTCGAATCCAGCACATAGTCATGCCAACCAATCTCTTCATTAAAGAGCGGAGACGGCTGATCTGGGCTGGTCGTGAGTAGTTCGATGTGATCACCGATATTGCTTCTACTGAATGTACCGAACCTACCCAGACTGGAAGCGTCGGATTTTAGTGTCGGATGTTTCTCCTTCTGGGAGAAGATGCGTCCCAACTACTTCCTAATTCTCTTGAGGTATTTCTTGTCTTCGTCGTCGAATCGAATCACAAAGCGAGGGATGAGAGTGAGTTTTGGAATGAGCAATTGTGGGAAATGGTAGCGGTGGAAACGACGAGGAGGTAGAAAAGGAGACCTAATGAAGTGAAGGCGGCATCAGTGTCTGTTGGAACGTTCCCGAGCGAGACAATGGTGAGGATTTTAGTTCCTGAGAAGGTCGTGGCTCATTTGTTGGTAATCCGATTGGAAGTTCTCCTGAACGTCGAGAATGAGAGCGGATGCAACCACGGAGAACAGACCGGCATGTACCCCCGGGGGAACCAAATTAACACCGCCAGGACTGACATATGTGCAAAATCAGTACTCACGAAGATTGGTGTTCGAGCCTTCATCGTATTTCTCCGCGGAGTCGCGGTCGTACTCGTCGGTTTCACACTGGAACTTACCGTGGAATTCGACGCGAGCGGTACTGTGAGTTCCGAGGAGGGAGGGAGGGAGGGAGGGATGGTAATTGCCTTAGTCGTGGTTGTACCCTCCAAACTGGAAAACGAAAACGAGGTAAGCAAAAGTTTGGAGACGGGGGGTCAGTTGGACGCGTGGTCTCTTGGGCTTACGGTTGCTCCTCCCGTGGTGTGCTACGAGGAGCAGGGAGAGGTCTGAAGAAGGGTTCGTGCTCGATGGTCTACAGGAAACGAGGAAACTCAAAGAATACGTGGTAGCGAGCAGGTTGCAGGAAGGCAAGGACGACGCCCGGTGTCAGGAGGGGAGAATCTACATATGGCGGTGAGCACTGAACAAGAGTGCATATGGTTATCCACTCCTAGACGATCGAACAACTGGACGACGCATCGAATCACTTCCAATACATCTTCCTTCCACAGTCAACATCTGAGACACTAGCGGTCTAAACGGGACCGCTCAGTTGAACCGCCTCACGAGTTCCTTTTTGTCCCTAATATCATGGAAGTCGATAAACTTAGGTCCGCCGTTCCACATCGGACCATGAGAGTAGGAATGGCTCTTGTATTAATGATTGGAATAACAGAAACAGGTACATTTAACGTGATGGTATATTACAAGCCCGTAGGAGGAATTAATAGATGATCAGTGCATCACAAAAGCCCAGCCGTGCCCAAAATCTAATGTCCTTCAAGCTCGGACCAATCGCTCTTCTCAGAATCGCTATCGAGCACGAGGATCTCATCGTCAGTATCAACATCGATCTCTCGGGGGCCCTCGGCCGGAGAAGGCGGAGAGACCTGTTCAGGCAACAAGAACGTGTCTACAGTCTCCCGAGCACCGACCTGAACCTGAGACCGCGTTGGTTCGGGTTCAGTCACAGACTTGGGCTCGAAAAAACTAGGAGTGACCGTCGCCGTGGAGGCTTCCACATCGGATTCGGTGGAGGTTGGTTCGACAGGAAGATCACTAGTCGTCTCAGAGACTGTTGGAGCCTTGGATTCGGGGAGGGCTTCGTCGCTGGGAGAGGATCCTGCTGCGGGTGGAACAAGACTCTCTTCCATCCGGTTCGGGGTAAATGGCTCGGAGACCGTGACCTCATCAACGACGACCGGGGTCTCAACCTGTTCCGGGGCGGGGGAGGCTTCCTCGCTGACATCTTCTTCAACATCGAAACCCTTGACAGGCTCTTCAACAGAGATGAGCGAGAGCCTCTTCTCCACCGCCTCGCCAACAACGCGTTCAACTCCCTTCAATGCCCTCTCAACAGCCTTCACAACCACTTTCCTCTTCTCCCGCACCTCGCCATCCCCATGACTATCAATCTTGTCCAGCTCCTCCAACAGCCCGCTGAGCTCGCTCTCGTACTTGTACACCGGCTTGTTGGCGTTCGTGTAAGGAATCAACTTCGTAAGGTCACTGGATGACACAAATGAAACGGTTGCGGTCTCGTCCTGGTCATCGGTGGATGTGGCGTAATGATCGAATTCAGTGGGAAAAACGAAGTTGGTCTGAAACTTGGTGAGGGTGTTCTGGAGATGTTCCACAGAGGAGAGGGCAATTGCTCGGTCGATCTGAGCCTGCTCCCTCTCGGTGACAGCTGGTCGAACAGTAGAAGGGGAAGGTGATGATCCAGAGGGGCCAGCCTCGTCGGGAGAACGACGAGCAAGGTTACCCTTGGACATCTCCATGACGTGCCTGACCATGTCAGCAAAAGCCTCTTCAGCAGACTCGGGCTTTGGTCCAGGCTTCTGGGGCTCATCGGAGTCTACAGCGCGGGCCTTGCCCTTTCCTTTGTCCGAGGCATGGGGTTTGGCCTGTTCGGTCGAGGGAGTAGATTGCGACCGAGCGTGGAACACGGCACCGGGAAAGATGGAGGAAAGTAGGTTCTCGATCAGCTTGGCTGCATCCTCGTCAGAATCCTCGGGCCCCCCAGATTGTGCGGGGCGAGACTCCAGAGAAGAAAGAATATTCTGTATGGGCCCGGTGATGTCGGCATCGGGCTCTGCGGCGAGACGTTGCTTCAAAGCATCGACGAGAGGTTCACGCTTTACGACGTGTGGGCGACGAGTTATCTGAGAAGAGTCGGTCAGGATCGAGTACACAACAACAGTACCACAAACGTGACATACCAGTTGAGCCCCCCCGAGCTTCCGCAAGAACGCATCCAGGGCGTGCTGACGGCCAGCAGCGATCAAACGGGCTCTAGCCCGCTGCGAACGAATGAGCTCAGCACGGCGAGCAGCAAGCAACTCCTCCTGTCGCCGTTGTTCGAGCTCGGCGGCCAAAGCGGCAAAGTACTGCTGACGAGCGGCTTGGGCCAGTTGCTGTCGACGGATGACAGTCTCTTTCTCGGCTTGGCGACGCCGATGATTCGCTACAACCTCTAGAGCTCGTCGGTAATCATGCTCCTCGAGTTCTTCTGCCGAAGGCTGGCGGAAGAAATCCAGTTGGGACGGGTAGGAGGGAGCTGTAAATCGAGGTGGGGCGTGGTGGGGATAATAATCCTGGCTGGGGAGATACTCGTATGACTGAGGAGCGAAATACGAAGCAGGGCGAATGGCCGATGTGGCTGGGAGAACGAACAACATGTTGGATGAGGATTTGGTGTGTCGAGAGAGTTGTTCAGAAAAGAGGATGATACTGGAGACCGCAGAACGAGTGCTGGGTTTTATAGTGAGAGACGCGTCAGCCGTGCTCAGCCATCGTACGCGTCAGCTGGGAACGAGAATGGACGCGTATGCTGATGATGCTTCGAGATGGTCGTGGTAAGCAGGAGAATGTTCTACCCGATTGGTCATCCGAGTCAGTCCCGCTCAGCTGCGGCTTACCAACACCAACCCCGATGGCCGTGGCGCTGTCAGTCTTTGACCCAGAGGATTGATTTTCGTGCGATCTCACCAGGCTGGGATCCGGCCTTGAGTTCAGGGGAGGGGGATGGGGGATGGGACGGATGGCCAGTGTGTATAGTCATGACATGGCCGGAGTTTATATGGCGTGGGTATCCGAGCTTGATCCGAGCCAACAACTCCCCTCCACCGGGTCCACCCCCACTGCTATGCACGTGCTACCGAAGCCATCGGGAAGGCTATCCTACATCCGAACTTCAATCAGAACCTACGCAACTCTCGCTGAACCGCGCAATGCAAGAATCAACGCCTTTGTTCACCTCACAGACGGTTCCGAGCCAAGGTCGGCCTCTCCAGACGGTCCATTATCGGGCATGGCTGTCGCGGTGAAAGACAACATATGTACCTCTGACATGCCTACAACATGTTCGTCCCTCATGCTCAAAGGTGCATCTAGAGTTTTGTCGCTCTTCCGAACCGGTTCTAATTTCTGGCCAGACTTTTCCTCCCCATACGACGCGGCGGTTGTACAACTTCTTCGAACAGCAGGAGCACAAGTTGTCGGAAAGACGAACTGTGATGAATTTGGAATGGGGTAAGTGAGCTGTCGTTGTCCTAACCACAGCCATCTTGAATGCTCGGACAGTTCATTAAACAAGTATTCCGTCCATGGACCAGTCATCAATCCATTCGGTGAAAGCGAGGGTCGTTCTGCGGGGGGAAGTTCTGGTGGTAGCGCCGTTGCGGTTGCTGGTGGATTGTGCAATGCGTCAGTAAGAAGTAGGCTCTCTGGTGGACGCCATGTGAGACTGATCTCTTCCCACAGCGCGCTTGGCACTGACACCGGTGGTTCAATCCGTCTTCCGGCGTCGTATTGTGGAGTGGTTGGGTTGAAGCCCTCGTATGGGTTACTGAGTAGGTATGTATGATCGTCTCATGTTAATTCGGCGTTGAATGGGTTGATCGGTGTAGGTGGGGAGTTGTTTCATTTGCGGACAGCCTAGATTGTGTCGGGATATTCGGAAGAGATGTAGAGTCTGTTGAATCTGTTTTTGGTTCGTCCGGTTTGCGAAAGCAAGTCAGCAACCCTACTTATTACAAGTGCGCAGATGCTTTGAACATCCACGATCCTCGAGATCCGACTGCTGCAACCCAGGAAGTTCGGGAAAGGGCATTGAAATCGGTCCTCTCAGATTTCTTGGACTCGGGGAGCCTCTCAGGACTACGGATAGGGGTTCCATCTGTTTGTCCTTCCGACAAATCGCAGTCTTCGACCGCTTACATGACCTACACAGGACTACTTCCCAGAAGAGCTACACCCAAGCGTCATTGACCCTCTACGTGCTTTGCTGGCTGACCTGAAGACACATGGCGCTTCGATAGTGCCAGTGTCGCTGCCTTCGACCCCGTACGCCCTCAGTGCATACTACGTTATTGCGAGCGCGGAAGCCAGCAGTAACCTCGCAAGATATGACGGCGTTCAGTACG
>Ga0307515_10006378_pt1 | contig 23616 bp, 20 predicted proteins | sample 17_EM_MG_FD_194513 | JGI IMG/M metagenome (GOLD analysis project Ga0307515, IMG submission 194513) | Populus trichocarpa ectomycorrhiza microbial communities from riparian zone in the Pacific Northwest, United States - 17_EM | ecosystem: Host-associated > Plants > Roots > Unclassified | place... | reverse complement strand
CCTCGCAGATCGTGCTCACGGCCAACGGGCACGTGATGGGGGAGCGCTTCAGCAACAGCGGGTCACTCGCCTTGAGCGTCGGCTACGCCAGCAGCACCAGCGCCCGCAGCGCCGCCACGGTGCAAATCCTGGAAGGCGTGCCGGGCCGCAACGGCACCATCACCACGCTCGCGAGCACTGCCACCGCCACCACCACGCCCGCCACCGGCAGCCACTTCTACTACGCCAAGGTGACGCAAGACGACGGCAAGATCCTCTGGTCAGCACCGGTGTGGGTCACGCAGACGACGGGCGGCAGCACCGACACCACCGCACCCACCGCCACGGCCAGCGTGTCGGGCAGTGCCGGCAACCTCACGCTGTCGGCCACGGCGAGTGACAACGTGGGCGTGTCACGAGTCGACTTCCTCATCGACAGCGTCGTGAAGGCCAGCGACAGCAGCTCGCCGTACTCGATCAGCTTCGACTCCACCACGCTGACCAATGGCAGCCACAGCCTGGTGGCCCGCGCCTATGACGCCGCCGGCAACAGCGGCGCTTCGGCCGCGGTGTCCTTCTCGGTAAGCAACGCCGGCGCCACCTTGAGCGAAACCGAATCCAACGGAACCATCGCCACCGCCAACACCGTGGCCAGCACCCAGACCACGGTCACCGGCACGATGGGCAACACGAGCGACATCGACTACTTCAAAGTCACCCTCGCCGCCAACAAGACCCTGCGTGTCGACATGGTGGGCCCGGCGGCCAACGACTACGACCTCTACCTCGTCAACGCCAGCGGCACCAGCCTCGCCTCTTCCGAGGGCACCACCAGCAGCGAGACCCTGAGCTACACCAACGGCTCGAGCGCGCAGACGGTCTACATCAAGGTGATCTCGTATTCGGGCAGCAGCACGACGCAGCTCTACACGCTGAGCCTGAGCTACCCGTAAGCCACGCACTGGCCAGCACCCAACACAACACGCCAAACATCATGAAGACACTGAACATCTCTTCTCGCATCACCCGCATCAGGCCGATCGCCGGCGCGCTGCTGTTGGCCCTGCTGGCCGCGTGCGGCGGTGGTGACGACGACACCCCGACACCAGTCACGACGACACCGCCCGTCGTCACACCGACCTTGCCGACCTGCCCCGCCGCGCCGAGCACCTTGCTCGACATCACCGCCGTGCAGGGCGCGGGCGCGCTCAGCCCGCACGTCGGCGAAATCGTCACCGTGCGCGGCGTGGTGACCGGCGACTTCCAGGCCGACACCGAATTGAAGGGCTTCTTCATCCAGCAGCCGGTGGCAGATGCCGACCCGGCCACCTCCGAAGGGCTCTTCATCTACGCCCCGATGACGACCACGCTGTCGACAGACGTGGCCAAGGGCGACTACGTGCAGGTGAGCGGCACGGTGGCCGAATTCCAGAGCGGCACCGCTTCCGCGGCGCGCCTCACTGAACTCGGCGACGTGACGGCCATCAGCGTCTGCGGCACCGGCCCGACCATCACCCCGCGCGTGATCACCTGGCCGGTGACGAGCGCCGCTGACCTGGAAGCCGTGGAAGGCATGCTGGTCGAGATCAAGCAAGCGATGACCGTGACCGAAGTGCTGAACCTCGGGCGCTACGGCGAATTGCTGCTGTCCTCCAGCGGCCGCCTGTTCGAGCCCTACAACCACCCGGGCACGTCGACGCCCGAGCAAGTGATCGCAGCGAATGCGCTCGCCAGCATCGTGCTCGATGACGGCCGCAGCATCCAGAACCCGAACCCGATTCCCTACCTCTCGGCCGCCGACACCACCGGCACGCGCCGCGTGGGCGACACCGTGAGCAGCGTCGTCGGCTTGATGACTTGGGGGGCAGATGCCTACCGCATCCACCCCGTCGCGGCGCCCTCGTTCACGTCGGCCAACCCGCGAACCACCGCCCCCGCCGATGTGGGCGGCACGCTGAAGGCCGGCAGCCTGAACGTGCTGAACTACTTCACCACGCTCAACCAGCGCGGCGCCAACAGCGCCGCCGAGTTCACCCGCCAGCGCGACAAGCTGGTCGAGGCCATCGCCGGGCTGAATGCCGACGCGCTCGGCCTGATGGAAATCGAAAACAACGGCACGGTCGCGGTGGCCGATCTCGTGGCCGCCGTCAACGCCAAGCTCGGCGCCGGCACCTACACGTACATCGACAGCGGCAAGCCCGGCACCGATGAGATCAAGGTCACCCTGATCTACAAGCCCGCGACGCTGAAACCCATCGGCAACCCAGTCGTGCCCACCGACATCGGCTTCTCGGTCGACGGCGGCATGCGCCCGCCTGTCGCGCAGCGCTTCGCGGCCGTCAGCAACAACGGCAGCTTCTGGATGGTGGTCAACCACCTGAAGAGCAAGGGCTCCTGCCCGTCGAGTGCAAGCAGCCTCGACCGGGACCTGGGCCAAGGCTGCTGGAACGCATCGCGCACCGTGCAAGCGACCACGCTGGCCAACTGGGTCAACACCCTCACCACCAGCTCGGGCGAGACCGACGTGCTGATGGTCGGCGACTTCAATTCCTACCTCAACGAAGACCCGATCAAGACACTCGAAGCCGCCGGCCACGAAGAGCTGATCAAGCGGCTGCCGGCCACCGAGCGCTATTCGTACGTGTTCGACGGCCAGTCGGGCGTGCTCGACCACGCTTTCGCCAGCAGCAGCATGGGCGCGCAGGTGAGCGGTGTGACGGTGTGGCACATCAACGCCGACGAGCCGGTCGTGCTCGACTACAACACCGAGTTCAAGACCGATGACCGCTACGCGGCCACGGCGTACCGTTCATCCGACCACGACCCGGTGCTGGTGGGCTTGACGCTGAATGCCGATGCCGCCGTGACCGCGCCCGCGCTCGCCGCCACGCTGCCCGTCAGCGGCGTCGCGGGCACCGCGGTGCAGATTACCGGCATCGCCGCGACCGACGGCACCGCGCTCAGCGTCAACTGGGGCGACGGCACGCAGGAAACGCTGGGCCTCGCCGACACCACGGCCAGCCACACCTATACCACCAGCAACAGCTATGCCTTGGTGTTGCACCTGGACGGCAGCGGCGGCCAGAGCGTCGAGCGCACCGGCACCGTGGTCATCAGTCCGGTGCCCTCCACCGGCAACACGCCCGAGCTGTTCTTCAGCGAGTACGTTGAGGGCAGCAGCAACAACAAGGCGCTGGAGATCTACAACCCGACCGGGGCGGACGTGGACCTGAGCGTCTATACCGTCAAGCTCTATGCCAACGGTGCGGCCACACCCAACAACACGCAGGTGCTGACCGGCACTCTCGCGGCTGGCAAGACACTGGTGCTGCTGAACAGCAGCTTCACCACCAGCAAGACGGTCGCCGGCAGCATCACCAGCAGCGCGACCAACTTCAATGGGGACGATGCGGTCACGCTCGAAAAGTCGGGCACCGTGATCGATGCCATCGGCCAAGTCGGCTTCGACCCCGGCACCGAATGGACCACCACCGTCAACAGCGTCACATACAGCACGCTCAACAAGACCTTGCGTCGCAAGTCGGGCGTCGTGCATGGCAGCGTGCCCGCCTTGGCACCGGCCACCTGGGACATCAGCGTCGAGTGGGACGTGTTCCCGCAAGACAACTTCGACGACCTGGGGCTGCACACGCCCTGACCTTCAAGGCGAGGTGAGCGCAGCACGCGCTTCACCCGCAGCCCCCGCTCGCGCGGTCACCGCCGCGCAGGTTCGTCAGGCCCGGCCGCACAACCACAAGTTGGCGGCCGGGCCCGGTGGTTTGCAGGGTTGCGCTGTGGGCGATAAATTAGCGGTCACCCGACCTGCCAACCGGCCCACAGCCGCCCCTCCGATGAAACAACACCTGCTTCTTGCCCTCCTCAGCCTGGCCACCACCGCAGCCAGCGCGGCACCGGCGGTCTACACCGTCGACCCGGCCCACACCTTCCCGAGCTTCGAAGCCGACCACATGGGCATGTCGAAGTGGCGCGGCAAGTTCAACAAGAACAGTGGCCGGATCACGCTCGACAAAGCCGCCGGCCAGGGTGATGTCGACATCACGATCGACATCAACAGCATCGACTTCGGGCTCGAGCTGATGAACAGCCATGCCCTCAAGGCCGACATGTTCGACGGCGCCAAGTACCCGCAGGCGCACTACAAGGGCAAGCTCGACGGCTTTGCCAACGGCGCACCGACGCGCGTGGTGGGCGAGCTCACGCTGCACGGCGTGACCAAGCCGGTCACGTTGACGCTCAACTCCTTCAAGTGCATGCCGCACCCGATGTTCAAGCGCGACTGGTGCGGCGCCGACGCGCAAACCATCATCAACCGCGAAGACTTCGGTATCGACGCCGGCAAGGCCTACGGCTTCAAGATGGACGTGGTGCTGCGCATCCAGGTCGAAGCCGTATTGGCCGAGTAACTCGCCCGCACCATGACCCACGCGCTCGACGACCGCAAGCGCTGGCTGGCGCTGATGGTGCTGTGCCTCGGCGTGCTGATGATCGTGCTCGACACGACCATCGTGAACGTGGCGCTGCCCTCCATCCGCGCCGACCTGGGCTTCAGCGAGACCTCGCTGGTGTGGGTGGTCAACGCCTACATGCTGACCTTTGGCGGCTTCTTGCTGCTGGGCGGGCGGCTCGGCGACCTGTACGGCCACAGGCGGCTGTTCCTGCTCGGCATCACGCTCTTCAGCGTGGCCTCGCTGGCCTGCGGCCTGTCGAACTCGCAGGTGCTGCTGGTCATCGCGCGGGCGGTGCAGGGGCTGGGCGGCGCGGTGGTGTCTGCCGTGTCGCTCTCGCTGATCATGAACCTCTTCACCACGCCGGCGGACCGCGCCAAGGCCATGGGCATCTACGGCTTCGTGTGCTCGGGCGGCGGCAGCATCGGCGTGCTGCTCGGCGGCGTGCTGACAAGCTCGCTCAGCTGGCACTGGATCTTTCTCGTCAACCTGCCGATCGGTGCGGCGGTGTATGCGCTGTGCCTGGCGCTGCTGCCGAACACGCGCGGCCACGCCGAAGGCGAGCGGCTCGACGTGGCGGGCGCCATCATCGTCACCACCTCGCTGATGCTGGCCGTCTACGCCGTCGTCAACGGCAACGAAGCGGGCTGGCTGTCGGCGCAGACGCTGGGCCTGCTGGCTGCGGCTGCGGTGCTGCTGGCCGTCTTCATTGCCCTCGAAGCGCGCGTGCAGCACCCGCTGATGCCGCTAGGGCTGTTCCGCCTGCGCAACGTGGCCATCGCCAACGTGGTGGGCGTGCTCTGGTCGGCGGCCATGTTCGCGTGGTTCTTCGTCTCGGCGCTCTACATGCAGCTGGTGCTGGGCTACACGCCGATGCAGGTGGGGCTGGGTTTCTTGCCGGCCAACCTGATCATGGCGGCGTTCTCGGTCGGCTTGTCGGCCAAGGTGGTCACGCGTTTCGGTATTCGCAAGCCGCTCGCAGCAGGCCTGCTGCTGGCGGCTGTGGGCCTGGCCTTGTTCGCGCGGGCGCCGGTGAACGGCACGTTCGTGCTCGACGTGCTGCCCGGCATGCTGCTGCTGGGCCTGGGTGCCGGCATGGCCTTCAACCCGGTGCTGCTGGCGGCGATGAGCGACGTGGCGCCGAGCGAATCGGGCCTGGCCTCGGGCATCGTCAACACCTCGTTCGTGATGGGCGGCGCGCTGGGCCTGGCGGTGCTGGCAAGCCTGGCCGCCGGCCGCACCGACACGCTGGCCGCCGCCGGCGTCGACGCACGCGTGGCGCTCAACAGCGGCTACGGCCTCGCCTTCATCGTCGGCGCCGGTTTTGCGGTGATCGCCGCGCTGATCGGTGGCGCGTTGATGCGCATCGGCCTGTACGCAAAGCCTGCGGAAGGTGATTCAATGCAGGGCTCGGCCAGGGCCTGACACACCGCCAACAGGCCGGCTGCAACCCGTCATCGGAGGGCGCCATGTTCAAGGTCATTGCCATCGTCATCGTTGTCGCAATCGCCGGCGTGCTGGTCTACGCCACCACACGGCCCGACAGCTTCAGCGTGCAGCGCAGCACCACCATCAAGGCGCCGCCCGAGAAGGTCTTTGCGCTGATCAACGACTTCCACAGCTGGCCTGCCTGGTCGCCGTGGGAGAAGCTCGACCCTGCCATGCAGCGCACGCACGGCGGTGCGGCCCAGGGCAAGGGCGCCACCTACGCCTGGCTGGGCAACAGCAAGGTGGGCGAGGGGCGCATGGAGATCCTGGAGTCGACGCCGTCGTCCAAGGTCAGCATCAAGCTCGATTTCATCAAGCCCTTCGAAGCCCACAACACCGCCGACTTCACGCTGCAGCCGCAAGGCGATTCGACCCAGGTCACCTGGGTGATGCATGGCCCGGCGCCCTACGTCACCAAGCTGATGGGCGTCTTCGTCAGCATGGACAAGATGGTCGGCAAGGACTTCGAAGCAGGCCTGGCGAACATGAAGGCCAGCGCTGAAAAGTAGAGCGAAGGGCTCAGACGCCACCGTCGACTGAAGAGCTGGTGAGCCCGCCCGGCACGGCGGCCAGCGACAAGCCTTCGCCGCTCGGGGCGGACACCTCGCGCTGCGGTGCGGGCCGTGCCACCACCGCGTTGCGGCCCGAGGCCTTGGCGGCGTAGAGCGCTTCGTCGGCGCGGCGCAGCAGGCTGCTGACGGTGTCGCCGGCGGCCACCAGCGTCACGCCGATGCTGATGGTCACGCCGCGCCCGGGCGCCCAGCGCGACACGTCCAGCCCCGCCACCTGCAGGCGGAAGCGCTCGGCCGCGGCCACCGCGGTGTCGAGCGCCACACCCGGCAGCACGGCCACGAACTCTTCGCCGCCGAAGCGCGCCAGGCAGGCCCCGGGCTGCGCGGTGGCGATGCCGATCGCACGCACCGCCTCGCCCACCGCACGCAGGATGTGGTCGCCGGCCAGGTGGCCGTGGTTGTCGTTGATGGCCTTGAAGAGGTCGATGTCGGCCAGCAGCACGGCGCAGTGCGGCGGCGTGCGCGCGAGCTGGGCTTCGATCACGGTCAGCGCCGCGCGGCGGTTGGGCAGGCCGGTGAGGTCGTCGGTCATCGCCAGGCCGCGCATCGCCACGCTGGTGCGGCTGTGCCGCCAGGCCAGCGCACCGAGCACAACGAGCAGCACCGTGGCCAGCGCGATTGCCACCGACAGCCAGCGGCCTGCCAGGCGCTCTTGCGCCAGCGCATGCTCGGTGAGTTTTTGCGTCTGCTGCAGCTGCAGCATCTCGCGGTCGCGCGCAGCGTTGTCGTATTCGACCTTCAGCGTGGTGAAGCGCTCGTCGAGCTGCCGCGAGAGCAGCTGGTCGGTGGCGGCCTTGAAGTACGTCTGTTGTTCGAAGGCGCCACGCCAATCGCCCTGCTCGGCCAGCGTCTCGGCCAACTCCCCGTGCGTCGCGGCCTGCTCGGCGAGGGCTTCGGCCTGGGTGAAGACCTTGAGCGCGTCGTTCAGCGCCGCCGCGCTCTCTGGCAGGCGGTGCAACAGGCGAAGCGCCACGCCGCGCTGCCGCAGGATGTGCGCACTCAGGCGTGCATCGGGCACGCCTTTCTGCTGGGCCGCAGCCTGATCGAGCAGCGTAAGCGCCGCCTGCGGCACGCCACGCGCATTCTGCACGCTGGCCAGGCCCCGCAAGGCGTAGGCGATGCCGCGGGTGTAGCCGAGATCGCGGCTGAGTTCGAGCACGCTGTCGAAGGCGGCTTGAGCGGCATCCCAGTCGCGCAGGTTCTCGAGCGCGCGGCCCAGGTTGTATTGCGTCACCGCCTGCTCGCGAAGCAGGCCGGCGTCGGTTTGCGCCTTGAGCGCCGCTTCGTAGTAGTGGCGCGCCTGCGCATAGTCGCCCATGCGGTTGTAGAGGATGGCAATGGTGTTCTCGACCGTCACCGCGTGCAGTGGCCGCTGTAGGCGCTCGAACAACGCACGCGCACGCTTGAGGTCGGTCAGCCCGTTGGCGAACTCACCGCGCACGCCGCGCAGGTGGCCGCGGTTGAAGAGGCCATCGGCCAGCATCTCGTCGTCTTGCGCCTGCTCGGCGAGCTGCACCTCTTGCTCGTAGAGGGCGAGTGCGCCGGTGTTGTCGCCGGCCCCTTCGAAGAGGCCGCCTTCGCAGCCCTTCAGGCCGGCGGCGAGGCCCTTGCGCTGCAGCCTGTCGACCAGCGCGCGGCCCAGCGCCAGGTGCTGCTCGGCCGCGGCGCGGTCGCGCTCGGACTGGTAATCGCACATCAGCAGGTGCGCACGCAGCTGCAGGTCGGCATCGGGGCGGGTGGCGAGCTGCTGCAAGGCCTGCTCGGCCAGCTTGCGGCTGCGCTCGGGGTCGACCTTCACCTGCACCTGGCTTTGCTCGACCAGCTGGCGCACCTCGTCGAGCGCGTCGTTGGCCGCGTGGGCGCACAGGGGGAGCAGCAGGAGGGTCAGCAGGAGCTTGGAGCGCACGGTGGCAGCGAGCGGGTCGTTCTCTGTTTGTTCAGGCATTGTCGCCGCGGTACGGTAGGCTCAGAATGCGTCTCCATGATCACCGAAAGCGACATCAGCCTCGCCCTGCCTTCCGATGCCCTGGCGATTGCGGCGCTGTCGCGACGAACCATCGAGCAAGGCCTGGACTGGCGATGGACGCCCCAACGCGTGATGAATAGCATGGCCGATGCCAACACCAACGTGGTGGTGGCGCGCCGCGGCAACGACCTGCTCGGCTTCGCCATCATGAGCTACGGCGACAACGACGCGCATGTGCTGCTGCTCGCCACACAGCCGCGCTGCCGCCGCCAGGGCGTGGGCACGGCGCTGCTGGCCTGGCTGGAAGCCACCGCCCGCGTGGCCGGCATCGGCACGCTGCGCCTCGAGGCCCGGTCCGACAACGCCGGCGCCCGCGCCTTCTACCGCCGCCATGCGTTCGAAGAGGTCGACCGCCGCGTCGGCTACTACCAGGGCGTGGAAGACGCGGTGCGCATGGCCAAGACGCTGAAGAACGCGCAGGCCGAAGGTTAAGTCGCTCGGGCCAGCAGCTCGCTGAAGCGGGCCGCGTCGATGTTGGTGCCGCACACGATCAGGGCGACGCGCTTGCCATCGAGCCGCTCGCGCAGCGGGCCGAACAATGCGGCCGTGGCTGCCGCGGCCGCCGGTTCGGCCACCAGCTTCATGTCGCGGAACAGGTGGTGCATCGAGGCGGCCAGTTCGTCGTCGCTGACCCGCACGATCTCGTCGACGAAGCGCCGGCACACGCCGTAGCTGTAGGCCAGCGCGTACGGGGCGCCCAGGCTGTCGGCAATGGTGTCCACGCGTTCGAGCTTCACCGGCTCGCCGGCCTGGAAGCTGCGGTACATCGCATCGGCCCCGAAGGGCTCGACACCGAACACCTTGCAGCGCGGGTTGATCTGCTTCACCGCCGCGGCGATGCCGCCGCACAAGCCACCGCCGCCGACCGGCACCACCACCGCGTCGAGCCCGCGCACCTGGCGCATCAGCTCCAGGCCGATGGTCGCGGTGCCCTCGGCGGTGCGCGGCCCGTCGAAGGGATGCACCATGGTGCGGCCTTCGTCGGCCGCCAGCTTCTGCGCCAACGCGAAGGCGTCGTGGATGGTGTCGGTGAACAGCAACTCGGCTCCCTGCTCGCGACAAGCACTCACGCGTGCCGGGTTGGCGTGGCGCGGCATCGCCAGCTTGGCGGTGGTGCCGGCCGCTCGCGCCGCATAGGCCAGGGCCACCGCGTGGTTGCCGGCGCTGGCGCCCACCACGCCCCGGCTGCGCGCCTGCTCGTCGAGCACCCGGATGCAGTTGAGCGCGCCGCGCAGCTTGAAGGTGCCGGTGCGCTGGAACAGCTCCAGCTTCAGCCAGACCTCGGTCTGCGGGTTGAGCAAGCGTTCGACGACGCCGGTCTGCCAGCGCCACACCGGCGTCTGCAGGATCTGCCCGGCGAGGCGCGCCGCAGTGCGCTCGATTTCGTAAAGGCGGGGAAGGGCGGCAGGCGCCTGAGCGGGGACGACGACAGACGCGCTGGCGTCAGAGACAAGTGAGGACATGGGGACTCTCCATTCGGGCCGATGAATTGCGCGCAGGCTGCGCGGCGAAACGCGAAGGGGACCGCCAAGCACCGGCCGAAGCCGCAGCTCAACGATCCCGGCGAATTCGAATCGGCCGAAGGGCGCGAGAGGGCGGAACCGGGAAGAAGAGGGACGCGAACCGCAACGCCCAATCGCGCAAGGCTTGCGCGAGCTGGCGGGTCGAAGTGGGGCGGTGCGTCACGGGGTCGATGATGGCACAGCCTCGCGCTGGGATGCAACCGACTCCGACTCCGAGTCAGGCCCAGAGCTTGAGCAAGAGTTCTTTCACCAGCTCGGTCGACTGGTCGATCAGCGGGCCGCGGTGGCGTTGCGCCGAGGTGGCGATCCACAGCGTGGTGGTCATCCGCGGCTTGCGGATCGGCCGCACCTGGAACTGGCTTTCGTTGCCGCTGGACTGGATGGCGTTGAGCGCCAGCACCGCATGCGCGTGGCCCTGCTGCACCAGGTCGAGGATGGCCGGCACGCTCTCCACTTCGAGCGACACGCGCGCCTTGCGGCCTTCGTTGGCCAGCGCCGTCTCGAGCAGCATGCGGATCGAGTGCGGCAGGCTGGGGATCACCAGCTCGTGCTCGGCCACCTCGGCCAGCGTGATCGGCGGGCCGAGCAGCTTGCGGCCTGCGCCCTTGCCGCGAGCCGAGACGAGATAGAGCTGCTCGTCGAGCACCGGCACCAGGTCGATGGCGGCCGAGGGCGCGACGTTGTAGACCACGGCACAGTCCACACGCCCGATCGTCAGCCACTCCAGCACATAGGTCGACAGGCCTTCGACCACGCTGAGCGTGGCCTTCGGAAAGCGCTGCCGGAAGGCGGTGACCAGCGGCGTGGTCAGCGTGCGGCTCACGCTGGGCGGCAGCGCGATCACCAGGCGGCCGGTGGCAGCGCCGCGGTGGTCTTCCATGTCGAGCCGCGCGCGTTCCACCTGCTGCAGGATGCCGCGGCCATGGGCCAGCAGCCGCGTGCCGGCCTCGGTGAGCGTGACGCCGCGGCCGTTGCGCTCGAAGAGCGACTGGCGCAGCTCGACCTCGAGCGAGCGCACCTGCCGGCTCAGCGCCGGCTGCGCGATCGACAGAAAACTGGCCGCCCGCGTGAAACTGCCCAGCTCGGCCACATGCACGAAATACTCGAGTTGCTTCAGATCCATGTGAATGCCGCTTCCTCTCTGCACTATGCCACGCGGGCATAGCTGCTATATGGGCTATCTCGTTGACGCATGGGTATTGTTGAGCAAGACTCGTTTTCCCACGGTTCTGCACCACGGCCATGCAACACCCCATTCCTTGCCTGTTCATGCGCGGCGGCACCTCGCGCGGCCCCTTCTTCAACGAGGCCGACCTGCCGGCCGACATCACCCACCGCGACCGCGTTCTGCTGGCCGTGATGGGTTCGCCCGACAAGCGGCAGATCGACGGCCTGGGCGGCGCCCACCCGCTGACCAGCAAGGTCGGCATCGTGCGGCGCAGCACCACCGAAGGCGTGGACCTCGACTTCCTGTTCGCGCAGCTGCAGCCCGACAAGGACACGGTCGACACCACCCCCAACTGCGGCAACATGCTCGCCGCCGTGGTGCCCTTCGCCATCGAGACCGGCCTGATCCACGCGCAAGGCAACACGACGACGCTACGCGTGCTGACCCTTAACACCGACATGCAGTGCGACATCACCGTGCAGACGCCGATGACGCCCACCGGCAGGCGCGTCAGCTACGAAGGCGATGCACGCATCGACGGCGTGCCGGGGCTGGCGGCGCCGATCAAGATCAACTTCCTCGACACCGCCGGCTCGGTGGCACCCGGCCTGCTGCCCACCGGCAACGTGAAAGACGTGATCGACGGCATCGAGGTCACCTGCATCGACAACGGCATGCCGCTCGTGATCTTCAAGGCCAGCGACGTCGGCCGCACGGGTTATGAAACGGTCGACCAGATGAACGCCGACACCGAGTTGAAGGCGCGCATCGAGCGGCTGCGCATTGCCTGCGGCCATGCCATGAAGCTGGGCGACGTGACGAGCAAGAACTACCCGAAGATGACGCTGATCGCCGCGCCCAAGCAGGGCGGCAGCCTGACAACCCGCAGCTTCATCCCGCACGTGTGCCACGACGCGATCGGCGTGCTGGCCGCCGTCACCGTGGGCACCGCCTGCGTGCTCGACGGCTCGGTGACGCAAGGCATCGCGGTCGTGCCCGAAGGCAATGCGAAGACGATCTCGGTGGAGCACCCGACCGGCGAATTCAGCGTCGAGCTGGAGATCGACCCCGCGAACCCGCAGAACGTGACGCGAGCGGCCCTGCTGCGCACGGCACGGCTCATCATGCGCGGCGAGGTGATGGTGCCTTCTGCGCTGTACCGTTGACGGAGAAAGAGAAAACACATGAGCCTGATCATCGACATCCACGGCCACTACACCACCGCACCCAAGGCGCTGGAAGACTGGCGCAACCGCCAGATCGCCGGCATCAAAGACCCGGCCTCGATGCCCAAAGTCAGCGAGCTGAAGATCAGCGACGACGAGTTGCGCGAGTCCATCATCGCCAACCAGCTGAAGAAGATGCAGGAGCGCGGCAGCGACCTCACCATCTTCTCGCCGCGTGCAAGCTTCATGGCACACCACATCGGCGACTTCAACGTCTCGTCGACCTGGGCCGCCATCTGCAACGAGCTCTGCTACCGCGTGAGCCAGCTCTTTCCCGACAACTTCATCCCCGCGGCGATGCTGCCGCAATCACCCGGCGTGGACCCGAAGACCTGCATCCCCGAGCTGGAGAAGTGCGTCAAGGAATACGGCAACGTCGGCATCAACCTGAACCCCGACCCGTCGGGCGGGCATTGGACCTCGCCACCGCTTTCCGACCGCTCGTGGTATCCCATCTACGAGAAGATGGTCGAACACGAGATCCCCGCGATGATCCACGTGAGCACGAGCTGCAACGCCTGCTTCCACACCACCGGCGCGCACTACCTGAATGCCGACACGACCGCCTTCATGCAGTGCCTGACCAGCGATCTGTTCAAGGACTTCCCGACACTCAAGTTCCTGATCCCGCACGGCGGCGGTGCGGTGCCCTACCACTGGGGCCGCTTCCGCGGCCTGGCGCAAGAGCTGAAGAAGCCGCTGCTGAAGGACCATCTGCTGAACAACATCTTCTTCGACACCTGCGTGTACCACCAGCCGGGCATCGACCTGCTGACCAAGGTGATCCCGGTCGACAACATCCTGTTCGCCAGCGAGATGATCGGCGCCGTGCGCGGCATCGACCCGGAGACCGGCAACTACTACGACGACACCAAGCGCTACATCGAGGCCTCGACGATTCTTTCGGCCGAAGACAAGCACAAGGTTTACGAAGCGAATGCGCGTCGTGTGTTTCCGCGCCTGGACGCAGCGCTCAAACAGAAAGGGCAGTGAGATGTACGAACTCGGAGTTTGTTACCGCAACATCCAGCGCGCCGATGCGGCGGTGGCCGACAAGATGGCCGCGCTGGGCAGCGCCACCGTGCACGAAGCCATGGGCCGCGTCGGCCTGTTGAAGCCTTACATGCGGCCCATCTATCCGGGCACGCAAGTCTCTGGCACCGCTGTCACCGTGCTGCTGCAGCCGGGCGACAACTGGATGATGCATGTGGCCGCAGAGCAGATCAAACCCGGCGACATCGTGGTGGCGACCGTCACCGCCGAATGCACCGACGGCTACTTCGGCGACCTGCTCGCCACCTCGTTCATGGCCCGCGGTGCTCGCGCGCTGATCATCGATGCCGGCTGCCGCGACGTGAAGACGCTGCAGGAGATGGGCTTCCCGGTCTGGAGCAAGGCCATCAGCAGCAAGGGCACCATCAAGGCCACGCTCGGCTCGGTGAACATCCCGGTGGTGTGCGCCGGCATGCTCGTCACTCCCGGCGACGTGATCGTGGCCGACGACGACGGGGTGGTGTGCGTGCCGCGTGCGATCGCCGCCAAGACGCTGGAAGCGGCCATCGTGCGCGAATCGTTCGAGGGCGAGAAGCGCGCCAAGCTGGCCTCGGGCGTGCTGGGGCTGGACATGTACAAGATGCGCGAGCCGCTTGAAAAAGCCGGCCTCAGGTACATCGACTGACCGCACTTCTCCGTTCGGGCTGAGCCTGTCGAAGCCAGCGCCGTGCTGTGCGCACCCTTCGACAGGCTCAGGGCGAACGGAAGTGGAGCACCATCTCATGAACAGCAACCCCACCCAATGGCGCATCGGCCTCGTCGGCTACGGCGAGGTAGGCCGCATCCTGGCTGAAGACCTGCGCCCGCAAGGCGTCGCCGTCAGCGTCTACGACCTCAAGCTCGGCAGCGAAGCCGGCGGGCCACTGCGCGAGCACGCCGCACGCATCGGCGTCACGCTCGCGGCATCACACGCCGAACTCGCGGCACACGCCGACTTCATCGTTTCCGCCGTCACCGCCAGCCAGGCCGTACCGGTGGCGCAGGCCTGTGCGCCGGCGGTTCGCGCCGGCAGCTTCTTCCTCGACTTCAACTCCGCCTCGCCGGGCGCCAAGATCCGCGCGGCCGGGTTGATCAACGCGGCTGGCGGGCGTTATGTCGAAGGCGCGGTGATGACGTCCATCCCGCCTTACCGCATCAAGGTGCCGCTGCTGCTCGGCGGGCCCGATGCGGCGACATTGCTGCCGCTCATCAACAGCCTGGGCTTCGCGGCCAAGGTCGCCAGCGACAAGCTGGGCGTGGCCTCGGCCACCAAGATGTGCCGCAGCGTGATGATCAAGGGCCTCGAAGCCATGGTCATCGAGAGCTTCACGACGGCACGCGCCTATGGCGTCGAAGACGCGGTGCTGGCTTCGCTGAAAGAGACCTTCCCCGGCATCGACTGGGAGAAGCAAGGCGCCTACTTCTTCCAGCGCGTGATCGAACACGGCCGCCGCCGCAGCGAAGAGGTGCGCGAGGTGGCGCAGACCGTGCGCGAAGCCGGCCTCGAACCTTGGTCGGCCAGCGGCACCGCCGAGCGCCAGGGCTGGGTCGCGGATTTGGCAGACGCCGGCCTCTTCGGGCCGAAGGGCACAAAGGAATTCGCCCGCAGCGCCGACTGGCGCACCGAGGCCGACCGCATCCTCGCGCAGTTCAAGCCCCTCGACTGAAAGCACCCATGGAATTCCAAAAAACCCCCGGCTGGCTCGATTGGTACACCGGCCCCTCCAAGCCGACGTTCAAGCTGCCACCCGGCAGCGTCGACGCGCACTGCCACGTGTTCGGCCCCGGCGCCGAGTTCCCCTACGCACCCGAACGCAAGTACACGCCTTGCGACGCGTCGAAGCAGCAGCTGTACGCGCTGCGCGACCACCTCGGCTTTGCGCGCAACGTGGTCGTGCAGGCCACCTGCCATGGTGCCGACAACCGCGCGATGGTCGACGCGCTGGTGCACGCCAACGGCAAGGCGCGCGGCATCGCCACCGTGAAGCGCAGCATCACCGACCAGGAGCTGCAAGACCTGCACGCTGCCGGCGTGCGCGGCGTGCGCTTCAACTTCGTCAAGCGCCTGGTCGACTTCACGCCGAAAGACGAGCTGATGGAGATCGCCTCGCGCATCGCGCCGCTGGGCTGGCATGTGGTGATCTATTTCGAGGCGGTCGACCTGCCCGAGCTGTGGGATTTCTTCACCGCCTTGCCGACCACCATCGTCGTCGACCACATGGGCCGGCCCGACGTGGGTAAACCTGTCGACGGGCCTGAGTTCGAGCTGTTCGTGAAGTTCATGCGCGAGTACCCGAACGTGTGGAGCAAGGTGAGTTGCCCCGAGCGCCTGAGCGTGAGCGGGCCATCCGCCTTGAACGGCGAACAGAATGCCTACCAAGACGTGATCCCCTTCGCGCGCCGCATCGTCGAGACCTTCCCCGACCGCGTGCTGTGGGGCACCGACTGGCCGCACCCGAACCTGAAGAACCACATGCCCGACGACGGGCTGCTGGTCGACTTCATCCCGCACATCGCGGCCACGGCCGAGCTGCAGCGCAAGATGCTGGTCGACAACCCGATGAAGCTGTATTGGCCCGAAGAGACATGACCCGACCCGGCCCCTGGTGTTCGCTGGCGCTGACGGCCGCCTTGGCCGCCTGCTCGGCGCCGGGCGCGCTGCTGCAGTCCGACCTGAACGCGGGCTGCGCGAGCCTGGCCGGCAGCACCATTCCGGCCAGCAAGATCAGCCTGCCCAGCGGTGCGGCCACCATCGATTCGGCGGTGCTGATGGCGCCGAGCGCGATGGCCGTGGCCGAGCGCGGGCCTTCGCCGGCCGCCAGCATCACGCCGGCCACGCCGCAGTACTGCAAGCTGCTCGGCCACATCGCCCCGCTCGACCCGAAGGCGCCGAACATCAACTTCCAGATGAACTTGCCGACGGTATGGAACGGCCGCGCGGTGCAATACGGCGGCGGCGGATTCAACGGCACGCTGATCAGCGGCCTGGGCCTGCTGCCGGCCGCGCGCTACGAGCAGCCCTCGCCACTCGCGCTCGGCTTCGTCACCTACGGCACCGACTCGGGCCACCAGAACCAGCCCGGCCAGCCGCCGCAGGCCTTTGCGCTGAACAACGAGGCGCTCGTCAACTTCGCCCACGCGTCGTACAAGAAGGTGCGCGACGTGTCGCTGACCGTGATGCGCATGGCCTACGGCGAAGGCCCGACGAGGCTCTACTTCTTCGGCAGCTCCGAAGGCGGGCGCGAAGGCCTGACCATGGCGCAGCGCTACCCCGACGCCTTCAACGGCATCTTCAGCCGCGTGCCGGTGATCCACTGGACGGGGCTGCAGCACGCTGGCCTGCGCGACGGCATCGCCACCATGGGCCCGGCCTGGCTGCACCCTGCCCAGGTGAAGCGAGTGCACGACGCCGTGCTCGCCGCCTGCGACAGCCTCGATGGCTTGGCCGATGGCCTCGTCTCCGACCCGGTGGGCTGCCGCAAACGCTTCGACATCGCCACGCTGCGCTGCACCGGAGCCACCGCTGACGACACCTGCCTCACGCCCCCGCAAGAGGCAGCGGTGCGCACACTGCAATCGCCACTGCGCCTCGGCATGGAGCTGGCCAACGGCGTGCGCGAGTACCCCGGCCGCGGCCCGAGCGGCGAAGCCACGCCGGCCTTTGCGTCCACCGGCGGCTGGAACGCGTGGTGGCTCGGCTCGTCAGCGCCGTCGATCCCGCCGCAGCAAGGCAACGGCATCGGGTGGTTCTACGGCGCCGGCGCCATCCAGTATTTCTATGCGCGCGACCCGGCCGTCGACCTGCTGAGCTACAAACCCGACACCTACTACGACCGCGTGCGCGAGGTGTCTTCGCTGATGGATTCCACGGCCCCCGACCTGTCGACCTTCCAGGCGCTGGGCGGCAAGCTGTTGATGCTGGAGAACATGGCCGACTACGCGCAGAGCCCGTATGCCGGCATCGCGTACTTCGAATCGGTGGAGCGCCGCCTGGGCCCCGGCACGGTGAACACCTTCTTCCACCTCTACACCGCACCCGGCGTCGACCACGTGGGCACCGGCGGGCCGGCCAATGTGGACATGCTGCAGGCGCTGGTCGGCTGGGTCGAGCGCGATGAAATGCCGGCGGCGCTGCAGGTGGTCGAGCAAAACGCCAAGCCGCCGTTTGCCGTCGCGCGTGCGCGGCCGCTGTGCCGCTGGCCGCTGGTGCCGCGCTACCGTGGTGGTGGCGACCCCGCCGCTGCCGCAAGCTTCGAATGCAAACCTTGAAACTCAACCCGCGGGAAGCACCATGTCCCTGAACAAAGACTACCTCGATGTGCCCGGCACGACCATCTTCGACGCCGAACAGTCGCGCCGGGGGTTTCACCTCAACCAGTTCTGCATGTCGCTGATGAAGGCCGCCAACCGCGAGCGCTTCAAGGCGAACGAACGCGCCTACCTCGACGAGTGGCCGATGAGCGAAGCGCAGAAGCAGGCCGTGCTCGCGCGCGACCTGAACCGCTGCATCGGGCTCGGCGGCAACATCTACTTCCTCGCCAAGATCGGCGCCACCGACGGCAAGAGCTTCCAGCAGATGGCGGGCAGCATGACCGGCATGACGGAAGACGAGTACCGCCAGATGATGATCGGCGGCGGCCGCTCGGCCGAGGGCAACCGCCGCATCGGCGAAGACGGAGACGCACAAGCGCACCGCCAGCCGCAAGGCAAGGCATCGAAAGCAGGCAACTGACATGGCCCACATCACCGCATCCGTCTACACCTCGCACGTGCCCGCCATCGGCGCGGCGCTCGACCTGGGCAAGACCACCGAGCCTTACTGGCAGCCGCTGTTCAAGGGCTACGAGTTCTCCAAGCAGTGGCTGAAGGACAACACGCCCGACGTGATTTTTCTGGTCTACAACGACCACGCCACGGCCTTCAGCCTGGAGATGATTCCCACCTTCGCCATCGGCTGCGCCGCCGAGTTCCAGCCGGCCGACGAAGGCTGGGGCCCGCGGCCGGTGCCCACCGTGATCGGCCACCCCGAGTTGTCGGCCCACATCGCGCACTCGGTGATCCAGGACGACTTCGACCTCACCATCGTCAACAAGATGGACGTGGACCACGGCCTCACGGTGCCGCTCTCGCTGATGTGCGGGCAGCCCCAGGCGTGGCCCTGCCCGGTGATCCCGTTCGCCGTCAACGTGGTGCAGTACCCCGTGCCGTCGGGCCAGCGTTGCTACAACCTGGGCAAGGCCATCGGCCGCGCGATTGCGAGCTACGACGAGCCGCTCAAGGTGCAGATCTGGGGGACAGGCGGCATGAGCCACCAGCTGCAAGGGCCGCGCGCCGGCCTGATCAACAAGGAGTTCGACAACCAGTTCCTCGACCGCCTGATCGCCGACCCCGAAGGGCTGGCGAAGGTGCCGCACATCGACTACGTGCGCGAAGCCGGCTCCGAGGGCATCGAACTCGTGATGTGGCTCATCGCCCGTGGTGCCATGAGCGCCAAGCCGCCGAAGGTGGCGCACCGCTTCTATCACGTGCCCGCGTCGAACACGGCGGTGGGCCATCTGATTCTGGAGAACCAAGCATGACCATCAAAGTTGCACTCGCCGGTGCCGGCGCCTTCGGCATCAAGCACCTCGACGCCATCAAACTGATCGACGGCGTCGAAGTCGTTTCGCTGATCAGCCGCGACCTGGAAAAAACCAAGGAGACGGCGAGCAAGTACGGCATTGAGCACGTCACCACCGACCTTGCCGACAGCCTCGCGCTGAAGGAACTCGACGCCGTGATCCTGTGCACGCCGACGCAGATGCATGCCGACCAGTCGATCGCCTGCCTGAAGGCCGGCAAGCACGTGCAGGTGGAGATCCCGCTGGCCGACAGCCTGGCAGGCGCCGAAGAAGTCGTCGCGCTGCAGAAGAAGACCGGCCTGGTCGCGATGTGCGGCCACACACGCCGCTTCAACCCCAGCCACCAGCTGGTGCACAAGAAGATCGTCGCCAAGGAATTCAACATCCAGCAGATGGACGTGCAAACGTATTTCTTCCGCCGCACCAACATGAATGCGCTGGGCCAGGCCCGCTCGTGGACCGACCACCTGCTGTGGCACCACGCGGCGCACACGGTCGATCTGTTCGCTTACCAGGCCGGCGGCGAGATCGTGCAGGCCAACGCGGTGCAAGGCCCGATCCACCCGGCGCTGGGTATCGCGATGGACATGAGCATCCAGCTCAAGAGCAGCACCGGCGCCATCTGCACACTGAGCCTGAGCTTCAACAACGACGGACCGCTGGGCACTTTCTTCCGCTACATCGGCGACACGGCCACCTACATCGCGCGCTACGACGATTTGTTCAACGGCAAGGAAGAAAAGCTGGACGTGAGCAAGGTGGATGTGTCAATGAACGGCATCGAGCTGCAGGACCGCGAGTTCTTCGCCGCGATCAAGGAAGGCCGCGAGCCGAATGCGAGCGTGGCCAGCGTGTTGCCGTGCTATCGCGTGTTGCATCAGCTGGAGCAGCAACTCAACTAAGTCGCGCCATCGTCATTCCCGCGAAGGCGGGAAACCAGCATCGCGGCACATCGGGGATTCCCGCCTTCGCGGGAATGACGGAGTATCTCAATCACCATGCATCAACGCCCCCTCGGCCCCTTCCAAGTCTCCGCCATCGGCCTGGGCTGCATGAACCTGAGCCACGCGTACGGCACCCCACCGCCGCGTGAAGAGGCCGAGGCACTGCTGCTCGGCGCGCTGGACCGCGGCGTCACCCTCTTCGACACCGCCGCCCTCTACGGCTTCGGCCTCAACGAAGAACTCGTCGGCCAGGTGCTGAGCCCGCACCGCTCGAAGTTCACGCTCGCCAGCAAAGGCGGCCTGCACGGCGTCGACGGCAAGCGCGTGGTCGACGGTCGCCCCGAGACGCTCAAGTGGAGCTGCGAGCAAAGCCTGAAGCGCTTGCGCACCGACGTCATCGACCTCTACTACCTGCACCGCTGGGACCAGCGCGTGCCGATCGAAGACAGCGTGGGCGCCATGAGCGACCTGGTGCGCGAAGGCAAGGTGCGGACCCTCGGCTTGTCGGAAGTCTCGGCCGCCACGCTGCGCCGCGCGCACGCCGTGCACCCGATCACCGCCGTGCAGACCGAGTACTCGCTGTGGACACGCAACCCCGAGATCGCTGTGCTCGATGCCTGCCGCGACATCGGCGCCGCCTTCGTGGCCTTCAGCCCGCTGGCGCGCGGCTTCCTCACCGGCACGCTGCGCGACGTGAGCACCCTCGGCGAACGCGACATCCGCCGCAGCATGCCGCGCTTCGAACCGGCGAACTACGCGGCCAACCTGAAGCTGCTCGACGGCGTGGCCGACATTGCTGCTGACCTCAAGTGCACGTTGTCGCAGCTGGCACTGGCGTGGCTGCTGACGAAGGCCGAACACATCATCCCGATCCCCGGCACGCGCAGCCTGGCCCATCTGCAAGACGATCTCGGCGCGGCAAACGTGGTGCTCGACGCCGCCACGATGCAAAGGCTCGATGCGCTGATCAACCAGCGCACCGTGGTCGGCCCGCGCTACGACGCAGCCGCGCAAGCGGGCGTCGACACCGAGGAATTCTGATGGCAGTCCCTCTGGTGCTGCTGCCCGGCCTGCTGTGCAACAGCGCGGTGTGGCAGGCACAGATTGAGGCGCTGGGCACCGGCCATGTCGCCGACTACGGCGAGCGCGATTCACTCGCCGCAATGGCCGAGCACGTGCTCGCCACGGCACCCGCCGGCCCGTTGTCGGTGGCCGGCCACTCCATGGGCGGGCGCGTTGCGTTCGAGATGCTGCGCCGTGCACCCGAGCGCATTGAACGCCTGGCCTTGCTCGACACCTCGTACCACCCGCTGGCCGACGGTGCAGCCGGCGAAACCGAAACCAAAGGCCGCCTGGCCCTGCTCGCCATCGCCCGCCGCAACGGCATGCGCACGATGGCCCGCGAATGGACCCCCGGCATGGTGCACCCCAGCCGGCACACCGGCCCGGTATTCGACGCGGTGCTCGACATGTTCGACCGCAAGACGCCCGACACCTTTGCCGCGCAGATCAACGCCCTGCTGAATCGCCCCGACTGCACCGAGCTGCTCGGCACCATCCGCTGCCCCACGCTGCTGCTGTGCGGCCGAGAAGACGCCTGGAGCCCGCCGTCTCGCCACGAATACATGCACGCAGCCATCGCCGGCTCGCGCCTGATCGTCGTCGAGCAGTGCGGGCACATGAGCACGATGGAGCAGCCCGCAGAAGTGGCGCGCACGCTCGCTGAGTGGCTGGGCTGAGGCGACGGGATCTCTCAGCCCGTCGCCAGCGGCTCGCGCTGCACAAGCCTGCTTTCGAAGCGTAGGCACAAATTAAAGATTGCTTTAATATCGCGGCCGGCGTTGCAAGAAAGCTTTCATACGATGCGCAGCACGGGCACCTACGCCAGCTCCACCACCTTGGGTGAAACGGTTCAGGCCTTCGTGCCGCGCCGTTTGCCGCCGGCCGACCCGCCTTTGGCGACGGAAGCATTGGCCGAGGCCAACCGCCAGGCCGAGCTGGCCCTGGCCCGTTTGTCGGCTGTCTCGGGCCTGGTGCCCTCGGTCGACTGGCTGCTCTACAGCGCCATCCGCAAAGAAGCCTTGCTCACCTCGCAGATCGAAGGCACGCAAGCCACGCTCACCGACCTGTTCGACCAGGAGGCGGGCTTCGCGGTGAGCAACACTGACGACGTGGCCGAGGTCACCAACTACCTGCGCGCCTTTCGCCTGGTGCGCGAGCAGTTGCGCGACCCGAATGGCTTGCCCATCAGCGTGCGCCTGCTGTGCGAGGCCCACTGGCTGCTGCTGGACGGCGTGCGCGGCGCCGGCAAGCAGCCGGGCGAACTGCGCCGCTCGCAGAACTGGATCGGCGGCGCGCGGCCCGGCAAGGCAGTGTTCGTGCCCCCGCCGCCCGAGCGTGTGCCCGCGCTGCTGGCCGAGCTGGAGCGCTTCATCCACCAGCGCGCGCCCAAGCTGCCGCCGCTGGTGCGGGTGGCGCTGGTACATGTGCAGTTCGAGACCATCCACCCCTTTCTCGACGGCAACGGCCGCATCGGCCGTCTGCTGATCGCGGCCTTGATGGAGCAATGGGGTTTGCTGCCCGAGCCGCTGATGTACCTCAGCGGCTACCTCAAGCAGCACCAGGCCGAGTACTACCGCCGGCTGTCGGCAGTGCGCACGCACGGTGACTGGGAAGGCTGGGTGAGCTTCTTTCTGGAAGGCGTGGCAGCGGCAGCTGAAGACGCCGAGCGCGGCGTGGTGGCCATCGCCTCGCTGGTCGCCACCGACCGCCGGCGCCTGCTCCAAGCGCCCAAGGTCGGGCCGGGCAGCTACAGATTGTTCGAGATGCTGCCGATGATGCCCCGCTTCACCATCGAGCAGGTGCGGCAGAAGCTGAGCACCAGCTTCCCCACCGCCACGGCCGCGGTCAAGGTATTGGAGGGGCTGGGCATCGTGAGCGAGCTGACGGGGCAGAAGAAGAACCGCAGCTACAGCTACCCGGCTTACATTGACTTGATGGCCCGCTAGCGGCGGGCTCACCGCGTGCAACCCAATGAACAGAATCGCTACCCCTTTCAGCCGTGCGGCACAGCTCGCCGTCTTGTCGCTTGCGTTGCTGCTCGCCGCCTGCGGCTCCACGCCCACGCGCGACGGCCCGGAGGCCAAGCCGCCGCCCAACCTCGACAAGGTGCCCGACGCGCAGCCGCAGGTTGAGCCCATCCGCGATGGCGGGCCGAACAAGCCTTATGACGTGAACGGCCGCAGCTACTCGCCAGTAAAGACCGACAAGGCGATGACCGAGAAGGGCCTGGCCTCGTGGTACGGCAAGAAGTTCCAGGGCCGGCGCACGGCCAGTGGCGAGGTCTACAACATGTATGCGATGACGGCGGCGCACAAGACCATGCCGATCCCGAGTTATGCCCGCGTGCGCAACCCGGCCAACGGCCGCGAGATCATCGTGCGCGTGAACGACCGCGGGCCCTTCGTGGCCGACCGCATCATCGACCTGAGCTACACCGCCGCGCTGAAGCTGGGCGTGCTGAACGGCATCGCGCCGGTGGAAGTGGAGCGCATCACCTACGAGCAGATCC
>Ga0307515_10006377_pt1 | contig 23617 bp, 4 predicted proteins | sample 17_EM_MG_FD_194513 | JGI IMG/M metagenome (GOLD analysis project Ga0307515, IMG submission 194513) | Populus trichocarpa ectomycorrhiza microbial communities from riparian zone in the Pacific Northwest, United States - 17_EM | ecosystem: Host-associated > Plants > Roots > Unclassified | place... | reverse complement strand
GGACCGTGCCTAAATTAACTAACTAGCTTCTTCTAACTCCTCTCTAAGTAGTCGTAATATTGTACTTAAAGCGTCCGTAACACGGGGGGCTATATATACCCCTAGACCTAGTAGTTTATACACAACTCCTATAGATCTACTACGATAATGCCCTAGCTAGGCACTTTAGTAAGAAAAAGACTCTAGATCTACTTATATGTAAGTACTACTGGCCTAGTATAAATGCGGACGTTATAAACTATATCTCTACCTATAATTTATGCTAATATATACATGCGCCTTAACATTGCCCTTATAATAAGCTTTAAGCGCTACCTTGCCCAGATTAGCCGTAGTAGGAGATTACGATGGATTTTATTACAGGCCTACCGCCTAGTAGATAAGGTAATAAGGTGTATAACGCGATATGCGTAATAGTTAACCGCTATACTAAGATGGCCTTATATCTGCCTATAGTAAAAACTATTACTATAACCGAACTTACGGGTCTCTTCCTTAATGAAGTAGTACGCCGTTTTAGAGCCCCTAGAGGGATTATATTTAATTATAGTAGTATCTTTACTAGTAAGTTCTAGTTAGAGCTATGCTTTACTATAAAGATTAAACATAGGCTAAGTATAGCCTTTTACCCGTAAATAGACGGGTAAATAGAACGCCAGAACTAAACCTTAGAGTATTACCTCCGTATATTCTGTAACGAAAAGTAGAGCAACTAGGTAGGCCTTTTATTACTAGCCGAATTCGCCTATAATAATGCTAAATATAGCACAATAGGTATAAGCCTATTTTATACCTGCTATAGGTTTTACCTATATTTAGAATATAAGGTTAAGGCGGATAATAGTAGTTCTATTCCCGCCGCCTCTAAAAGGATTAAAAGGATATCCCTTAAACGTAAAGCGCTGGCGAAATGCTAAAAACACGCTGCTAAGGCGCAGGCGAAATACTATAATTATTATTACTAACTATAGGCATATAAAGTAGGGGATCTAGTCTTACTATTAACTAAGAACCTTAAACTAAAAAGGCTAAGCAAGAAACTTATAGCACGCTTTATTAGACCTTTTAGTATAGCTAAACTAGTTAAAAAGTAAGTATACCAACTATATCTACCTATGTCTTACCGTATCTACCTAGTGTTTTATATTAGCTTATTAGAGCTATATAAATAATATAAGGGCACTACTAAAGACCTTCTACTAGGGCCTATTAAGCTAGAAAATTAAGCGGACTAAGAGGACTAATATAAGGTAGAAGAAGTACATAGAAGGAAGGGATATAACTAAACCCTATAGTACCTAGTTAAGTAAAAAGGATAGCTAGAAGAATATAACTAATAGGTCCCTATAGAGGATATTAATAAGGACGCAAAGGAGACGTATAATAGTTACTTTACCCTAAGGGGTAAACGGAAGAGAAAGTAGGTAGGAGAATAAAAAACTTTTAATTGTAACTAGGATTACGCCTTACTAGTAGGGCAATAACGGAATGACGGCGGAGCGATAATAGTATGTTAATAGAAATATAGATACTCTATAGCTCTACCTCCTCCTTTTCCTCCTCCTCCTCCTCTCCCTCCTTATCCCCCTCTCCCTCCTCCTTATCCTCCTTACCCTTATCCTCCTTCTTATCCCTTATAATAGGAGGCATATTAGCCTATAGGTACTATTAGTATATACTATAATAGCGAAACACCTACGCTATAACACGTACTAAAGCGCGTATTATGTTAAAAATTCCTTTAAGAGTATAATAGATGGCCTGTAATTCCTGTATTTAAAATAGGGGAAAGTTTTTACCCTTTAGGCGCTGGCGGGGACTGTGCTTGGCGCCAGTACGTACTAAGGCCTTAATATCCTTTGTAAAGGACTTCTAGACGGCAGCAACACGAGCATTAAGGTTAGCTATATCCCCGCTAGTAACCCGCTAGCGCTTAGCCCTATTAATAAGGGTAAGTAGCTTATTTAGGCGACTATAGAAGGCTTTAGGGACCTAGTCTATTAGCTATTAGAACCTAAACTAATATACTTAGACTTACTAGTTGGTATAACTTATTTAGTTATTAGCAGTACTTGTAATTGCGGTTAGCCTACTTACCGTAAATAGCCCGCCTAGTAGTAGCTACGCGCTTAGCGTAGCGGAGGCAAATTAGTTTAAGTAAGGCTAGGGGAGCACCTTACAAACGATAAGGAAGCTTAGACGGCGTCTAGTAGGGTTAGCGACAGCTATAAGCTAGTATAAAGAATACTTACGGAAGGCTCACCAACAGGTGAACCGGCGGCGCTATGCTTGCGATTTATAATTGATTAGAAGTTAGGAAGGGGGTAAGTCGTAGGCTAAACAAATTGAAATTAAATAGGAAGGGAAATTTAGTGTCTATAAGGGCGCGGAGAGACTTTGGGGAAGATTTAAAGGAATGATATAAATTCTATCTAAATCTAAGGGTATATAGCTCTCGCTAAGAATAAGACGTTGCGTAAAGAAGAGAAAGGAATATTAAGAGAATTATATAATTAAATAGTTAGGGGCTTGGTGGTTAATGCGTGCGTATATATATACGCGGTCTTTAACGGACTTTAGTAATTTAATTAATCTAGCAGATTTTAGTTAAAGTGTCAGAATTTATTTATTAAGTGTTTTACTAAGATATTCCTACTATAACTGGGCTAGTCCTATTATAGTACCCCCCCTTTTAGCCGAAGGTCTAAATAATTTAATTTTAGTTAAGACTTATAACTTATCGCGTATTATATTTTCGCGTTAGGTAGCAGTATAGGGTTTTACTAATTCTATCGTTAAATGGACTAATTAGGATTTTCTATCCCTGGGATAGAAAATCACTATTAGCTTAGTTAAGGCGGTAAGCAGAACTAATATTTTTGTAGTAGGTTTTGGCAAGGCGGATCTAACTAATTAGATAACTTTAACCGGCGGTTAAAGTTCCTTAATATCTTGCGTGTTATATAATCGTATTATAAACATCGTAACGTATTTTAAGTCTTTTTTAATTTTAAGCTTCCTGCTATCGTGTTTTATATATTTATATTAGGTGGTAATTATTTACTTTTATATCGTGTCTATTTAGCCAGAGTAGGCCGTAAAGAATAGTCCTTATAGAATTCTTTTACTAGGGAAGGCGTATTAGTCTTAATCTAGTTATAGGTTTCCTAAGTTTATGTTTTATATTCTTCCCATTTAATAAAAAGTTTAAATTATTTAGATTGTGTTTTTTATTATATATTATTAATTAAGTTAATAAAGTAAGAACTGTTACCATTGTTAATAATTACGGAAAGTAGTAGTAGTACTTCGCAAGTTATAGGTTTACCCTTTAAGGGTTATAGCAAGTTTACGTAAAATGTTAGATGTATTTTTATTTTAGTTAGTAGTTTAAGTTTATAAGCGTATAGGCTTAGTTTTTTCTTAACTTAGTATAGACCCGTAAACTTTTAGTCTAGTTTCTTTAAAGGTCGTTAAGTCTTTAGGTTTTATATATTTAGGTAAACTATATTACCTTCTTTAAAGTTTTATACGGGAGCTTGTTCTTTATTTATATGCTATTCCTATACTATTTAAGCGTACGCTAATTTACTTTATAATAGTTCCGTTAACTACTTTATTTAATTAGCGAAGTTATACGCGTTAATTAGTTAAATCCTCTTAATTATAGGTCCTATTGTATTAATTTTAGGTTATAGTTTAAATCTAAGTTAAGGGTTTTATCCGTAGGTTGTATAGAACGGCGTTACGCCTATTAATTCGTTTCTTATATTATTCGCAGTAAACTTAGCTAACGGTAGCCATTTCTCCCAGTTGTCTTATAGGTAGGAGCAGTATATTTATAGGTATTATTCTATAATCGCGTTCGTAATTTTAGTTTAACTATCTATCTCCGGATAAAATGTAGTTAAGAGTCGTGTTTATATGCTTAATTATTTATATAGGGCTTGCTAGAAGTCTGAAATAAACTAGCTTCTACAGTCGGATATTATTAAATTAGAAAGTCTGTGTAGCTTAAAGACGTACTTAATAAAATATTCGGCTACTAATATTATATTAATTAAGTCTATAGGAATTACATATTGTATTTTTATAAAATAGTTAATAACTACCATAATATTCGTGAACCTATTACTGTTAGGTAGGTTAACTACAAAGTTAATTAAGATATCTTGCTATCTTTATATTAGAATTGGCAACGGTCAGAGTACTCCTTACTTCTTTATATAAGAGGTCTTCCTATATACGTATATTCTGCATACTTAGACGTATTTTTGTATATAGTTGTGCATTATAGGCTAGTAGTATGCTTATTAGATAATCTTATAGGTCTTTATATGGCTAGGATGCCCTACTATAGGGGAATTGTATACGAATTTAAGTATCTTAAATTATAAGGGTTTGGAATTTGGGTCTACTATTTTCTATTAATAGTACAACCAATTATTGCGGATTTCGTATTTAGCGAGTGTAATATCCTTATATTACCGTTTTCCTATTTAAATCGCTTTTATTATATCTACTATCTAAGGGTCGTTTTTATATTCGTATTTTATTAATTTATCGACTTCTATATCCCACTTATTAATTTCCAATTTATTCCTATTAAGCTCCGCGTTTAGGAATATAGGGTGTAGTTTTTTAAAGCGTTTAGAGGGCAGTAGAATTTGTAATTAATTTGTAATCCGTTTATTAGAGGCGTTTATAGGTAAGTCTTATAATTATTATATTAATAAGTTAGGCTTCTAGTTAAGTTTACTAGGTTAATACGTAATCTTAAAGTTAAATTATAAAAGGTATTTGGCCTAACAAATTTGGCGCTATATTAATTGCTTTATAGTTATAAAGTACTATAGGTTTTTATAGTCTATTAATACGCATATCGGGAACAATAATTCTTTAAGTTCTAAGTGCCATTATTTAAAGTATCTAATAATTGCAAGCAGTTCCTTATTATATATCTTATAGTTTAATTTAGTAGGGGTAAGTTTCCGGGAGAGAAAGGCTACTAGGCGTAGCTCGCCGTTCTTATTATACTGCAATAATACCCCTCCTAGTGTATAATTAGACAAGTCTGTTTTAATAATATATTTAAGGTCCAGATCGAAGTAGGTAAGGATTAGAGTAGTTGTAAAATAATATTTTAGGTTATTAAAAGCTTATTCGTATTTAGTAGTCTATTTAAATCTTACGTTTTTCCTTATTAAGTTTACTAATAGCTAAATAATTTTTAAAAAGTGATTAATAAATTAATAGTAGAAATTTGCAAATTCTAGAAATCCTTAGATATCTTATATACTACTAGGACTTTCCTAGTTTATAATTATAGCGATTTTCTTAGGGTCTATTTTAATTCCGTTATAAGATATAATTAGGCCTAAGTATATAACTTCGGACGTATAGAACTTGCATTTCTTAATATCGTATTATAAGCCCGCGTCTTATAGGCGTTTAAAGACTATTTAGATATGCTTCTAATATTTAGAAAGTAAAGATAAATAGATTAAGATATTATTAATATACGCGGTAATAAATATATTAAGGAATTCGCGAAGCGTATTATTAACGTATTACTAAAACGTACTAGGACCGTTCTTTACGCTAAATGGCATTACTAGGTATTTAAAAAGTCCCTATTGTATACGGAAAGCCGTATACTTTATATTTCCTTCGCAAACACGGATTTAATTAAAGGCAGCGACTACGTTAAGCTTTATAAAGTATTATGCTTTTACTAAGCAGTTAAGCGTTTCTTAAAGCAGAGGAATCGGATATTAGTTTTAAATCGTAATTATATTTAGGGCTTAATAATCAATATAAAATCTTAAGCCTCCTTTAGGTTTCTTAATAAATAGTATAGGTAAGGTAAATAGTAATTAACTAGGGCGAATAAATCCTTTCTTTAGGTGCTCTTTAAGGTATTATTATATTATAAGTAGCTCTTTTTGCGATATACCGTATAATGGGCTGAACTTTAGCGTTATACTAGGTTTAAGTTTTATCTTAAAATCATGCTCGTCTTAATGCGGGGGTAGTTAGTTTGCAAATTATCTCTTAAACGTATTAATTAAATTATAATGTTCTTTAGGTATAAGAGGTCGGGGGTTAATATATTGCTTTAGTTTTAACGCCTTCTTAATATCTTCTAGTGTTATAGTAAAGATCTTATAGTTTTATTTTCTTACTAATAAATAAAAGGGTGCGGCTTGTATTATATAAATTTTAAGAGGTTTTAATATATTATCTTCGCATTTCTTACCGCAATTGGTAGTTATAACTTTATTATATTAGTTTAAGGTTTATAGTAAGGGTAATTTATATTATATTAAATTTAAATAGTTGTGTATATATTTATAGGGTAAGTGGTATTTTAAGTAATAACTTCGGCAGTAGGTTGTATAGAATTTTAGTATTTCTTTAACCCAGCTAATTAAAGGGTTGTGTTATTTTAGCTATCCGTATCTAAGTATTACCTTATAATACTTTAAGGGTGTTATAAATAGGGAAATATATTTAAGGTGTTTACCTATCCGCATCTTTATAAGAGCGTAATATATTAGTTTGCCGTGTATTAAAGGCTTACTATTAAAGCCTTATAGGCCTTAAGGCTTATTAAGTTTCTTTAAATTTAAGTATTAAGTTTTTACGTAGTTTATATTAATAAAGCCTATGCTAGTAGCTTTGCTATCTATAAGGATTTATACTTCCTTCTATTTTCTAAGTATTTAAATTTCGCTAAGTATATTAAGGGAGTTATATTATATATTAGCGCTAGAAGAGCCTAAACACTTATACTCTTCCACTTCTTATCCTAAGGCGCGACTTAGCCCTAGGATAATTCGTTTTCTAAATTAACCGAAGGCGAGATACTTTATAGCGACTAAGTATAATTTATAGAATAAGTACGACTTAAGGACTAAAAGGAGCTACGGTGGACCTTTCTAAAAGGGTAAGTTTGGTAATCCCTTTAAATATATCCCTTTTTTCTATATCTAAAACATTCTCTATTTACGGCTTATATTTTTTATTTATTGATTCCTAAGGGTATATAGAATTGAGTAGTATTAAGGTCCATAGGGTTGTATATAGGGCTTTTAGGTCTCAGAGACGGATCGCGCTTTAGGGTATATACCGGTTTTATAAAGTTTTAAGCGTAAGGTATAGTTGGCTTTAGGGAACGAGTTTATTTATTATATTAAAGATCCTTATTAATATATTAATATATTATAGCAAATTTAGGTAAGTCCTTTAGTAGTTCTCTACCTACTAACTATACTCTAATTTTATCTAAAATAGCTTAGCGGAGAGCAGTAACTCTAGTAGCTTTATTCTAATCTAGTTTACTAATAAGGCCCAAAAATTCCAAAAAGAAGCTGGTAAAGTCTTGGTTTTATTATTATAGGTTTTTAAGTTTAGTAACAGCTATATATTCGCGGCTAGCGTTATTATATATTTATTCTAGTAGAGAGATAAAGATTTTAAAATTAATAAAGGTGCTATTACGAAAGAATAGGTCTATAGTTTATATAGCGTCTTTATTTAAACGGGATATTCTATAGCTAATCTTACTAGCTTTAGTAGGGTATTAGTTATAGTTTGGTAAAAGTTTAAGACGGAGCTTAGTTATAAAGGGATATAGGTTATTTTAATTTCCATTAAACATTAGAGGGTTAGGGAGCTTTTTAGATTTCGCGGTAGGTACTGGGTTTATTATAGGTATAGGTTAAGCTGCCGTTACTAATTTAGGGTTTATATTTAATGGGTCAGGTTTATATATAGTTATTTTAATTTCATTTGTAGGTGTTGCTATTAGGGTCTCTAATATAAGTACTTTAGCGTCGTGGAGTTCTTTACGTATTGCTTTAATTAATTGCTAATACTAAGCTTTTAGTATAGTTCGTTACTAGGCTAAGGCGTTTATAAAGGACTGTTATATTATAGTTATTTATTCCCTAACTAGGGCCATAATAGTTAATGTAGCGGATTTAAGTTTATTTACTATTTTAAGGGTATTAGTATTAACGTAACGTAATATAAGGGCGCGGAGAGACTTTAGGGAAGATTTAAAGGAATAATATAAATTCTATCTAAATCTAAGGGTATATAGCTCTTGTTAAGAACAAGACGTTACGTAAAGAAGAGAAAGGAATAATAAGATAATTATATAATTAAATAGTTAGGGGCTTGGTGGTCGATGCGTGCGTATATACGTACGCGGTCTTTAACGGACTTCGGTAATTCTATAATACTATGTTGCGTTAACTATTTATACTACTGTTAAAATGCAGACCGAACCCAAAGCCCTTATAATAACCGCCGGTATTATATCTATACTTTAAGAATAATTGGCAGAAATATAGAAGTCTTTTATAAACGCCCTTGTATAGAACTAAGCCACTTTAAATTAATAACAAGCTAAATAAGAAGGACGACACTAATAATTAATTAAGGACCTCTAAGAAGAAGTCTGTACCTTTAAGATACCTACGCTAGGACCTTAAGACCGAATACTATTTTTAGAAATAAACACGCGGAACGCGAGCCCCGAACCTGTAGTAGTTACTTACCCTAAACCAACTACTGCACCGTAACGATCTAAACGACTACTAAACCCTCTAATATTTACTAGCAAATAATAAGAACTCTAATTATTTCTAAGCTAGCTTAAAAATAAGCTAACTAGTAATACTAACCGCTACCTAACTAAAGCTAACCGACTCTGCTACGCCCTAAGTTAACTAGGAGAAGATATAGCTGACCTTATTAAACCCCTTTAACCGAACTTAGTACTAAGTCTAGTTGTACTTCTTAAAGCTATATATAGTAACCCAAACCGCTAAGCTACTGCTTAGAGAAAGATAAACTATATAACTTAAGGAATGAAAAGCTTTCTAGTATACTTCTCCGAATTTAACTATTACGTAAAGGAAATAGGCTGGAACGACTCCGTATTAATTAACAGCCTTATTAAATCCTTAAGCTTTAAACTAAAAACCTCCTTAATAGGCGTAGACCTACTAGGAGCCCTTAATGCCTACGTAAATGTTATTAATAAATAGTATAATGATATACTACGCCTAACACTAAAGCCTGCCCCCCAATATAATATAACAACCCCGCGAACGTCTACTAAGTCATCGTCTTAGCCTAAGCACCCCAACGCCATGGATATTAATACTGAAATCCTAGATTACGCCTTACTAGGGTCCTCTAAATAAGAACAACGCCTTAAGCTAGGCCTTTGCTTTAAATGCGGAAGGAAGGATTATATCTTAAAACACTACCTTATCCCCCTACCTACGTACCGAAACGATTTACGAACGGCTAATACTAATAGCCGTTTACCGTATCGATCTTCCGGTTACCGTTCCCGATCTTTATTTAGTTCCAGCCCTATATTTAGTAAGCACTATTTATAAGAACGAAGCTCTAACCGATGTTCTATAAGAACCCCGCCCTAATTGCCTCTAAAAGGAAGGTCCTAGAGCTAAGTCGCTCTCTAGGATAGCTCTACCTTAGGATTTCGTTAAACGTATTTAACGTTACAAACTCCGACTTTTAGGACCATAGTATAACTATTAACTACCGTCTTTAGTAGAATAGTTAATAGGCTAATACTTAAATCCTAATTAATATAGGAGCTAGCGGTATAGGATTTATTAACAAGATCTTTATGTAAGATAATAGTTTTACTCTAACCCCCCTTAACTGGCATATTAATATATTTGGATTTAACGGTAAACGCACCGTCTTAGGCTGTATTACCTACGTAGTAGCCCTAAGACTCTAATACCTAAACTATAAAGAACTAATTAAGCTTTTTGTTACTACCTTAGGTTATTTAGTAATCCTTAAATAATCTTAGATAAAGCTATATAAGGTAACTATTAACTAGGATAACCTTAAGCTTCTATTTACCGCCTCCCGTTATAAGTAGAAGTGCCTTATAACTTGCTACCCTAACCCTAAACTAAAACCTAGGAAATCCACTAAGATCTACTAGCCTAAGATTTCTACCGATGTTCACCCCACGCCTAAGGAATCTACTAGATTTTACTAACCTAAGAATTCCACCGAATTCTACTAATATAAGATTTCCACTAATATCCACTAAAGATCTAGAAATCCTACCGAACCCTATAAACTAACCCCGACTACTATACCACCCTAAACTAAGTAGAAGCTTAAGCTTAGTATATAGGAGTACTAGAAGAACTAGTACCCTATAATAAAAAGAATACTTAAAGAACCCGAACCTAAATCTAATACTAACTCTATACCTAACACTAAACCTAAACCTAAATAAGAAACTATATAAGAGACTATAGACGATCCGAGAGAGCTTAACACCCTAGATATCCGCATAATTAGAGCTACTCCGCTAGCTTAGCTTGCTAAGAAGCCTAAATATACGATTTTCGCTATTATGATAGCTGATATTAAGAAAGCCTTGGCACTAAAAAAGTATACTAACCCTATTACAAAGGTACTAGCAGAGTACTATTACCGCTTAGACGCATTCTTATAAAAGGAAGCCGATAAGCTACTAGAATACTGACCATATAACTATAAGATTATACTTAAAGAAGGAAAGCAGCCCGGATTTGGACCCCTATATAGAATGTCCTAAAACGAACTCTAAGTGCTATAAAAGTATCTAGATAAGAACCTAAGTAAAGGATTTATTAGAGTAAGCTCTTTACCTATAGCCGTACTAGTAATCTTTGTTAAGAAACCTGGCGGCGGTCTGCGCTTTTGCGTAGATTACCGAGCCCTTAACGCCGTTACTATTAAGAACCAATATCCGATCCCGTTAATATAAGAGACGCTAAACTGACTAAATAAGGCTCGCTACTATATAAAGCTTAATATTATCTTTATATTTAACCGCCTCCATATAGTAAAGGGAGATAAATAGCTTACCGCATTTTGTACTTAGTATGGATTATTTAAATACTTAGTGACGCTATTTGGCCTCGCAAATACTCCGAGCTTATTTTAATATTATATAAATGACACCCTGCGCCCCTACCTGGATATCTTCTATACTACTTATATTAACGACATCTTAATATATAGTAATAACCTAATTAAATATCGGAAATATATTAACCTTATTCTATAAGCCCTGTACGGAGCTAGTCTATAATTAGATATAGATAAATGCGAGTTTTATAAGATAGAAGTCCTATACCTTAGGCTTCTTATTTTTATAGACGGCATATAAATAGACCTAAAGAAAATTAAAGCAATTATAAACTGGTAAAAACCCGAGAATGTTAAGGACGTAAGAGCCTTTATAGGATTTGCCAATTTCTACTAATAGTTTATTAACAACTTCTCTGCCCTAGTTTTACCCCTTATAGCTCTAACCTAAAAGGATAAAGCCTTTATCTTCAATAAGGAATATAAGAAGGCCTTTACTTATCTAAAGGTTATATTTACTACCGCGCCTATACTCTAATACTTTAACCTAAACCAAATAAGTGTTATAGAAGCTAACTTATCTAACTACGTCACTAGAGGCATCCTGTCTTAATATAACGAAGAGGGAGTATTATACCCTATAGTATACTACTTAAAACGACTAAGCCTAGCCGAATATAACTATAAGATCTACGATAAGGAACTACTAGCTATTATTAGATGCTTTAAGTAATGGCGACCCAAACTAGAAGGCGCTGGATTCCCAATTAAGGTCCTTAGCAATTATAAGAACCTATAGTACTTTATAACTATAAAACAGCTAAGCCACCGTTAGGCCCGCTGGTTAGAATACCTATCTCATTTCCGATTCTTAATTACGTACCGCCTAGGTATTTAAGGCTAGAAGCCTAATGCCCTAACCCAACGCTTATAAGACGCGCTAGCACTAAAAGAGGTACGTTCTTACCGAAATTAGACCCTGCTTTGCCCTAAACTATTTAACCCTCCTACTAAAGATCTTATGGTATAAGTCCTTAAAATAACTAATCGATTGATTAAACAGATTATAACCGATAAATACCCAAATAACGAGTTTATCTAAGAGACGCTTAAGCTAATTTAAGATAGCGTTAGACGCTCTAAGAAGATCTCTTTAAGTGAATATAAAGCTTACGGAAACTGCTTATATTACTAGAACCGTCTAATTATCCCTAATTACGATGAACTTAAGCTTAAGCTCCTTAAACACGTATATAACCTACCGGTAGCCGGCCACCTAGGCTAAGGAAAAACCCTAGAGCTACTCTAATGAGAGTACTACTGGCTGAATATATATAATATAATATAAAGGTATGTCTCTAGCTATTACGTCTGCCGATAAGCTAAAGCTTTGCATAAGACATATAACGGCCTTTTAAAGCCACTGCCTATTCCGGACCGAAGATGGAAGGACGTCTTAATTAACTTTATTATTAACCTCCCTATAAGTAAGGGCTATATAAATATTATAGTAGTTGTAAACTAACTATCTAAGATAAGACACTTAATCGCCTGCCCTAATATATTAATACCTGCCGTCGCTTAACTATTCCTGGACTATATATGGAAACTCTACGAACTCCCTAAAACAATTATCTCCGATAAAGGCAGCTAGTTTATCTCTGTATTTTAGAAAGAACTAACTACCCAACTCCGCATTAAAGCACTATTATCTACGGCATACTACCCGGAAATGGATGGTTAAATGGAATATGTAAACGCTATAATAGAATAGTATATTTGGATATACACGTTATACTTATAAGATAACTAGATTAACTGGCTTATATTTACCGAGTTTACCGTAAATAATTCCGTTTCGGAAACTATAAAGGTCTCCCCGTTCCTAGCTAACTACGGCTAGTATCTATAAATGGGTTTCGCACCCTTTAGTAATGTTCCTCGCCCTGCTTATTATACCTTACAAGTTATAGAAGCAAATGAATTTGTAAAGGAGATGGAGGAACTATAATAGTTCCTTATTGATGAAATAATATAGGCTTAATCTGTCTATAAAGCCATAGCGAATAAGAAATAAACCCTAGCACTGGCCTATTAAATTAGTAACTTCGTCTAGCTAGATATAAGAAATCTAAACATAAAACGACCTACTAAGAAGCTTAATTGGAAGAACGCTGGCCCTTATAAGGTTGAGAAGGTTGTCTCCTTCTACGCCTACTAACTAAAGCTCCCTAATACGGTTAAAATCTACCCCGTATTCCACACGTCAGTCCTCCGCCCCGCTACTCCCGTATTAGACGCCCTGCCCGGATAGATATAAGACCCTCCCCCACTAGTTAAAGTGGATGGTGAGAATGAGTACTTTATTAAAAGAATTAATGACATTAAGTATAATAAACGGAAACGTTAATATATGTATCTTACGAAATAGAGAGGCTTTACTAAGCCTTTATAGGAACCTGTCGACTCTATAGGACTTATATAAGCCGCAGAAGACTTTTATAAACTCTATCTAGAACTACTATAGCCCTATCTCGCAGAAGCTCGAGTTTAAAGGGGGGGTACTGTTATGGGATACCCCCGTGACACCTTATATACGTCTACCTGTTTCCACTAACTTAGCAACTAGAGACTAACTATAAGATGGCAATTTGCGGCAATCTAACGGCAATCTGCTATATTCTGCCATATTCCGCCAAGTTCTACCAAATCCTGCTAAGTTCTGCTAGGACTACCACCTAAATCCTATTCTACTCTGTATACGTGTTAACTAAGTAACTAAGCTAACGATATATACCCTTTCTTCCCGTTTCCCTACCTTCTCTCCTTACGTAATGTCTTGACCTTATTACACAGTTTATATATATAGCTTAATAGTATCTACTTTACTACATATTATCGCCGCTTGTACTTACTCCGTGACAAAAAAGGCCCTTCATTTGTATTATTGCTATAAGTAGTGCTACTACGCCTAAAAAGTTATATATAAATTTTTAATAGAAGTTAGCGAAATTAAGGAAGGCTTATACGTCCTTAATATAGTTAAGGGCTTACTATTTAGTAATTATGCGTACCTTCTTAGGGTCTATACAGACACCCTTAGTGGTAATAATTAGTCTAAGGTATTTTACTTCTATAACTAAGAATTTATATTTCTTTAAATTAATATAAAGTCCTATATCCCTAAGGCGCTATAGGACCTTTTAAATGTATTTAGTATGCTTAAAAAGGTTATTATTATAAATAAGTATATTATTTAGGTACGCAGAGTGTAACGAAACCTTATAGCAAGTACTATAATAGGCTCGTTAATGGGCTAGGTGTGTAGGTGATGCAAATAAAGTCAACAATGTAATAACAACTAGTAGAGTGGTTGCCTAATAGATTAACTCTAATTGTATTCTAAGAATTACTATAAGGAAGGAACTATCTAGGTAAGGACTAAGGGTCCTTAAATACACAACCGTACTCCTATAAAATCCTTCTTGTACGTAATATACGTATACTCTATCTACTCTATTATAGATCTTATAGATTATATAGATTATACAGATCGCCTTACGTAACTTATACTACTATTCCTCGTTATATAGTTCTACCGGCTCCATCTTAAACTATGCTCTTATTAACCAACTAGCTTCTTCTAACTCTTTTCCAAGTAGTCGTAATATTGTACTTAAAGCGTCCGTAATACTATCTCCCTCCTCTCTATCTTCGTCCTTAAAGATTCCTAATATCTCTAAGTCGTCTACTAGAGATATAATGTCCGTTTAATTAATTTAGTTAGCATTATTACTTATTATACTTAAAGCAATTTCTTTCTCTTCTACAGCTCGTCGGTCTCGTACTATTACTGTTATATTATCTCTTAATGAGATTATACCATCTCTATATTCTCGTTATATGAAAGAGGGGTTAGTTTATATTGCGTTAGCGAGTCCTTTCTCCTAGCAACCCTCTTTATATTTGGAGTGCACTAAAGTAAATATTTGCTCTTCTTACGACGTTTGCTCTGTCTCTAATGCTAAGTATATACGTCCTATTACTTTTAATAGTTATTAAGTTCCCTAAGTAATTTATTATAGGGTCTCGTGTTTAATCTGCCGCTGCGAAGCTTAATAATAAGCTCTTAGTGGCGTTATTAGAACTTTATCGTTCTTATAACACCAAAAAGGAGGCTGCTAATACTTAGTAAAGAGCCCTCGATTCTTATCTAGCTGCGTCCGCTTAGTTAATCCGTCTTAAGAAGGGTTATAAGAAGGTTTGTTTTAAGGAGTAAAAACTTATAAATAAGGTTTGCAGAAACTTAGTAATAAGAGAACTAACTCTCTTCCTATAAAGGAAATAACTCTAAGTACTTCGATAGTTGCTCTTTCTGGGTCCCCCTTAGGTAACTTATTCTTTAGTAATCCTTTTTTATTAATATTACCTAACCTATTTTCCTCTAATACTCCTATACCTTTCCTATAGCGTTCTTTAGATTCTCTAGTAGCTCCTAGGTAGTCTTGTTATAACCTATCTACTTAACCTTATACTATATTTTATTATTAACGTCCTTATAATTAACGATCTTTAAAACTTACTATTTGTCTTTTTCTTATCCTCTATACGTATCTGCTTTATAAACTGGCGGCTTAATATTCCCGTATACTAGCTCTAGTATTGCAATGTACTATATAGGGTAGGTTTTCATTTTAGCTAATAGGTTTAACTTAAACGTGACCGGTGAAATCCTTTATATAATTTTAAAAGGTCCTAGTCTAATATAGTCTAACTTTTTACTTAGTTGTTAACTTTTAAAATTCTTATATAGTAGCCATACTTTATCTCCCTCCTTAAGATCTGGTCCCTTAGATCTCTTAGCGTTATAGTATTTTTTCATTCTCTGCTATACTACCTTAGCCGCTTCTATAAGGTTTATATAAAGATTTATTAAAGTCTCTATTCTTTACTTAGCTCTACTACTTATCTTCTTTACTTAACGTGGTAATAATAATGTCCTTAGCTTATACCTATAATTTGCCTTAAATAGTAAAGTGCCTATTCCTTTTTATGGTGTTATATTATATGCAAACTATATAACTAGTAACAACGACGCCTAATTATTCTATATGTGATTAATATAATATCTTAGATACTGCTCTAGTGTCTAATTTAATCTTTCTGTTTAACCGTCTATCTGTGGATAATATATAGTAGAAGTTACTATTCTAACTCCTTACTCCGCTAAGAATACTTCCTAGAATACTGCTACGAATCTTAGATCTCTATCCGATATAATTTTACTTAGTGCTCTATATCTTATAAATACTTCTTTAATATAGATTCTAAAAATATCTTTTACTAAGATTTCTTTTATATATACTATGAAGTATCCCTACTTTATAAGCTTGTCTACTATTACTAAGATTATATTATAATCTTATCCTGTTATAGGATCTTTTAATTTTAATAACTTAATAATAAAGTCCTATAATATAACCTCCTATAGTCTCTCTAGTATTTTAATAGGTTATAGCCCTCTATATGGCTTATGCCTTGTTAGTTTATTCCTTTAGCAATTTAGATATTCTTTAGTGACCTTCCTAGCTATTCTCTAGATTCCGTTAATAATATACTCCTTTTAGAGTCTTAACACTAGGCCCATAGCTCTATTATATCCTTAAGTTACTCCTTTATAGAACTCTTCTATAAAGTGTTCTGCTATACTTCTTAGGATATACTTTACTTCTTAGTTTTTATATATATCTAACTATAGATCTTCTAGCTATGCTTTTAGAATTCTTTATACCTAAAAGCCCTCTAGTATCTTATAGACTTTCTTTAACTTATCTTCTTAAGTGGCTGCGATTTTTAGATAATTGTACCTAATCAGTTTATCTATATCTTTTCGCAGTAAAGCCCCTAATGGCTTTTTATTATTTTGTAGTTTAGCCTTTTAACTTAGCACATTGGCTCGCGTATTGTCTATACCCTTAATATACTAAATCTTAAAATAATATTCTGTAAGTATCTCTACCTATCTAACCTATCTTTAGTTAAGTTCCTTCGTTATTAAGAATCCTATTAGGTTCTTATAATCCGTCTTAACTATAAATAGTTTCTCTATACCTTATAAGAATACTCTCTATTTCTTTAATGCTATAACTATACCTAATAACTCTTTGTTATAGATGTTATAGTTTAACTCCGGTAGTGTTATCTTTCGACTATAGTATACTACTAGGTGCTATCTATCTAGATACTTTTATATAAAGTATACCCCTAGTATAAAGTCTAATATATCTATTTCTACAACCGTCTCTAGTCCTAGTTAATAAATTTTAAGAACTAGCTCCTAGGTAAATAACCTCTTAACTTCCTTAAATAGTTCTTATTACTCCTTTCCCTATACCTATAGTTCTTCTTTCTTTATTAATTACGTAAATAGCTTAATGTTTTTTAATCATTGCGCTATAAACCTTCTACAGTAATTTCAAACCCCTAAAAACAATCTTAATTATATAACGTTCTCTAGTTCCTACTAATTTACTATAGCCTTGATCTTTTTTAGATCTATGCTAAGTTAGCCTAGTTTAATAATAAATTCTATAAAATTGGTCTTCCTAGTAAAGAACTTATATTTCTTAATTGCTACTAGTATTTATTTTTCTTATAGTCTCTTTAAGACCTATTTAATATATTCTCCGTGTTCTTCTTTAGTTATTAAGTAAATAATTATATTGTTAAGATATACTATAATAAATTTATCTAAGTATTCTCCTAATATATTGTTAATTCGCTTCTAGAACGTTACTAGTGCGTTTATAAGCCTAAATTATATAACTAATAGTTTATATAGTCCTTCCTTTAATCTAAAAGCTACTTTCTATTTATTGCCTTCCTTAATTCTAATCTAATGGTACGCCCATCTTAGATTTATCTTTGTAAAGATTTACGCATTGCCTATTCTATTTTAGATTTCGCTAATTAAGGGTAAAGGATATCTATCCTTTCTTATAATGCTATTTAACTATTTATAATTAATGCATAGCCTTAGTTTACTATTCTTTTTTAGTATAAACAGTACTAGATGCCACAGTACTGCAATGAAGTAGACTGAATAACTACGTTGTGCTATGAAGAAGAGAAGAAGGTAAAAGGGGGTATCGTATACAAATAGTAGGGCCAGCCGCTAAGGCGCTAGTGGTGGGCCAGCCAATAGTAGGAACAGTATGCGTTAGGTTAGTGCCGTGACAGTACTCCCCTCCCTAGAAGGTTTGGTCCCTAAACCGAACAAGTAACTTTAAATAGGCAGTACGTGGGACTACCTGTTTTTACTGTAAAAATATTAAAAATCCTAATTGGTCGGCTTAATAAATAAAGTTAGCGCGTGGCGCTCTTGGCGAGAATTCTAACTAATTAGACAATTTTGACCGGCGGTTGAAGTTCCATGATATTTTAACTACCACAAATTTTTAATACGGTGGTCGGCTATGACCTTAGTGTGACTTTTCCTTATCTTATACCCAATCTAGGGGTCCTAGCTTCTTAGGGTGTTGCTTATAGAAGCGCTATATAGCTTATTTATAACCCTTTAGGTCCTCTTCTGGCTGCCAGGTTGTGTCCTTATAATATTTCCATTTAATCTCATAAGTTAGGCCTTAGGGGTCTTCGTTATGTATATTAAGGATTTTCTTAAACTCCTATTTATCTTCTATATTATTATTATCGTCTCTCTCTATTACTCGTCCTTGTATATTACGGCGCTCTATAGTATTAATATTTGCTTAGCTAGAGATCTCTTTAGCAGCCTAGAGGCGGACCTTAGATATATAGAAGGATTTATTTACTTAGATGTGGTCTAGGAGGTCTACTATAACTGCCCCTTAGTATACTATAAGTACGGGGTACGGGCCATCCCATTTATTATCCCATTTCTTCTTAGGTCTGTTTATCTTTATATTTTCTAAGCTAACTATAACTATATCGCCTTCGTAGAATAACGCGCTCTTATCCCTACGGGTATTAGTATTATCTTTATAGCGTTACTGTAAAATCCGGGCTAGGGCCTTAAGCTATATTAATATCCGCTTAAAGCGGTTAGCTATAGAGTCTACGTAGAAGAACTCCTTCTTTGCTTATGCTGATAGTGTTAGTAGGTGGGGGCCAGCAGGCTTAATTCTGAGGTAAGGGTTAAAGCCATAGTTTATAAAAAACGGGGAGATACCTGTGCTCTTATTAACTTAGTTATTTATAGTAAACTTAGTAAGCGGCAGGTAGTTAACCTAATTATCCTATATAAAGCTAACAAAAGTATAGAGGTACTTATTTACGGCAGCGTTAATAATTTTAGTTTAGCCGTCTGTTTCTAGGTGCTAGGCTAAGCTTAGTCTTAAGGTTATCTTAAGGCGTTTACTTAGTTATTGCCAGAAGTCGCTAACAAATTGTGTGCCGTAATTGGAGATAATTATACTTAGTACACCGTAGAGCTTATACACGTTATTAATAAAGCCGTTAACTAGCTCCTCTATTAAGAGTCCTATTACTAGAATAAGGTATTATATTTTAGTTAGGCGGTCTATAATAATAAGAATATATTTATATACCTTGCTATAGCGTTAGCATATTAGCAGCGTTATAATATAGTTAATTGAAATATTGGTTTATAGGTGAGCGGGTAGTTCTAATAGCTTTAGGAAACCGGGCGGGGCAGAATAGGGGGTTTTAGTGCGAAAGTATAGGGCATAGTCTTTAACAAAGGTAGCTGTGAATTAGGAGATTCCTGGCTACCAGTATATTTGGTTTAAGAGGTTAAGGGTCTTAACCCAGCTAGGGTAACTAGCGGGGCCGCTGCTATAAGAGCGATAGATAACTTCTAGGCGGAGGTCTAGGGCGTTAGGGATAAAGAGGTATTAGCGGAAGTAGATCTATCCGTTAATGATACTATATTTTAACTTATCGTAATAAAGTAATTTCCTAATCTTTTTTAGCTAACGGCGAGCTTTCTAATTACGTAAGGCCGCTACTATATCTCTTATAAGTTCGTTCTCCTAGTATCTTAACTAGATTAACTCGTCTAGTAACTTTTCGGCTATTTTGGGGTCTAGAGCGGCTATAAACTCCGCATTATTAGAGTTATAGGACTTATATAGCAATTCTTCTAAAATTATAGGGTTAATTTTCTAAGGCGGTATAATAACTTAAGCTTGGTAGCGGAGGCGTTTATTATTGGCGTCCTTAGGCCTTATTTCTAGTAACCGGCTTAGGGCGTTAGGGAGCGTGGCTTTGCTATTAGGTCTATATATAATTACAAAGTTAAACTATAAAAGAAACTCTGCCTACCGGATTTAGCGTTAATTTAGCTGCTTAGTAGTTATAAACGTCTATAGGTTCTTATGGTTAGTAATAATTTCAAATAGCTCCTTAGTCCCTTATAGCTTAAAACGCTATTCCTCTAAAGCCTTAATAATAGCTAAGAGTTCTTTGTCGTAGATCTTATAGTTATACTCTAGCGTAAAGTGCTTTACAGAGAAGAATGCGACCGGTTTTAATTTACTGTTATTATTATATTAGGAAAGGACTCCGCCAGAAGCCTAATTCGATATATTTGTCTCTGCCACTATCTTCTTTATATAGTTATAGTATGCTAGTACTGGTGCTAAGGTAAAGGCTCCCTTAAGGGCCTTAAACGATTTAGTTTATTTTAGTCCCCATAGCTATCCAATGTCCTTCTTTTGGAGTTTTATTATAGGTATGGCAACGGTAGAGTAGCCTTAGATAAATTGTCGGTAGAAGTTCGCGAAGCTAAGAAATTGTTATAGTTCTTTAATTAATGTCGGGTCCTTCTATTTCTATAAGGCCTGTACCTTCTTAAGGTCTATAGTTATACTATTAGTTAAAATAATTAAGCCAAGGTATTTTGTTTTAGTAGAGTAGAACTTAAACTTATTAATATTAATCTAAAGTCTAGTATTACTAAGTCTTCGGATAACTTTATTTATATACTTAGTGTGCTTAGTGCGTGTTTTAAAAAAGATAAGGACGTCGTTAAGGTAGGCAGTGCAGTAGTTATTAAGGGCGTTATATAAGATATAATTAATATAGTTTTAAAATATGGCGGGTGCGTTATAGAGGCCGAATAGTATAACTAGTATCTTATAGAGTCCGAACCGGGTAATAAATACTATAAGCCACTTATAGCCCTCCGTAATCCAGATCCGGTTAAACATAGTAATTATATTAAGTTTAGTAAAGTACTTAGCACTATAAAGTGCGTTAAGTATCTTATAGATTAGTAGCAGTGGGTACCAATTCTTAATAGTAACTATATTTAGGCCTTAGTAGTTATAGTAGATTTATATACCGCCACCGGGCTTAGTAGCAAGGAGGAGTGGTACGGCAGCTAGTAAGGTTAATTCGCGGATAAAACCCTTATCTAGCATCTTATTAATCCACTTTTTTATATACCTAAGTTTAGCAGGTAAGAGTGGTCTATTTTTATAGTACGGGGCCTAGTTTCTAGGGATAATCTCAATTTTATAGTCCCATGGTTAGTAAGGGGGCAGCTTATCTACATTCTTAGGGAGAAAGTGCTTAATATATTCGCGGAACTCCTTTAGTAAGCGTTGTAAAATGTCTTTATAGGTTAATCCTAGTTTACCTTTTAGGAATTTTTTAATATTAGTATTAACTATCTTCCGGCGTAGAGACTTAGGCTTAGTTTTTAGGTTTGTCTTAAGGAAATTATAAAAATAAGGGGGTAGCGCTTTATAGGCTTCTTCTATTGTATAGTCGCCCTTTACTAGCTAGTGGAAAGATTTTTCTAATAAGTTCGGTACTTCTATTAGGCCTATAGGTAGCTCTTTAAGCAGCTTTTAGTGTTCTTCTTATTTAACCAATTCTACTAGCTCCGCTATATAGATCCTTATTACCTTTACGCCTTTTTATTTATAGAACTAGGTAAAATTAATAGCACGAGTATATCTAATGTCGTCTAGTTTGGGGCGTGTTTAGTTCTTTAGTGCTACGGCTAGGCTAGCGCGGCTTAGTTGGCCCTAGGGGGCGGAAATGCGGCGGCGGCCCTATACGGTATGCGCGGGAGACGGATATAAGGTTAGGCGTTGCGGGGGGGAGGTTTTAATTACTCTGGTTTCGGTCTTAGCTATAACGCCTTTAGCTATTATATACGCGGTTGTGTATGCGTATAGCAAATAACTTAGAGTTAGGTGTTTTATTAGCTGGCTTAGGTTAAGCGGGTGTATATAGGGGACTTATAGTTCTAGTGGTGTTTATATTCTTAGAGGTAGGGCGGTATTTCTTAGGGGTAGGGCGGTGGTCTAGTCTTCTAGAATCTCTGTTTTGTTTACTATATATATTAGCTTACTAGTGTTAGGTACCTCTTCTACTATTAGCTAACGGTATCTAAGCGTTAGCCGTATAATACGTCCGTATAGTGCTACTTGGTTATAATTAGGGATATGCTATAGGAGACAGTTATATATATAGTAATTAGAGTTAAACTTAAGCCCTAGAACGGGGAAGTTTATACTTAGGTTGTACTTTTTAAGCCAGGGCATTCTAAGAATTACTAGTGTTAAGGGTGATAACTTTATAACGTAGAAAAGCATAGATTCTATATGGTGGCCGATTGTTATTTTTACTGTAAAGTAATGGGTAATAAAGCTGGATTAGAGTCTATTGGTAAGGCGGAGTGGTTTTAAAACTAGGAGTCTTTTTATTATAACATTATGCTTCTTTATAAGCGAGTCTTCGTCTACAAATGCTGGTGCTATACTACTACTATTAATAAGGCTTACTGTTTTGATAAGAACTTCTAAAAGTGGGTTATATAGTAAGGAGAGGTAAGTTTAAATAAGGATGGAATTTCTATTGTTGTTTACTGTTTTAAGATTAAATAGCAGCTAGCTTAAAATAAGGTTTAACTAATTTAGTAGCATAGATCTAATCCTTTTATCCTCCTCCCTATATAGTTTTAACCCTTAGAGGCGACTTAGTCCAAGGGTTGGCCTTTTAATGGCTGCGTTATAGGGCTTAGCTAATAGCTATGGTCTTAGCTAGTATATCCTAATGTGTTAGTCTCTAACGGTATATATATGCTAGGGGGTACTTCGCCGATAATATGGCTAGTCTTGCGGTTGGTAGTAATATAGAGTACTTGTCCGTAGTTTGTGTATAGGACTATCGGCTAGGGCTATATTGGGGAAGGGAATTGCGGGGGCGGGTTTCTATATCCGAACCCACGTCCTTGTCCGCGGTTACCGCCTTAATTACTATCCCCTCTATTAAAGAATCCGCCGCGGCTAGGGGGGGGTTGGCGCGGTAGCATTGGAAGGGGATTTAGGTTTTACTGGGGGTTATAAGCATCTTTTTAGTGGCTAGGTTAACCACACGCTATATAAAGTCTGTTATTTATATAATATCTTTAGACGTTGTTAGGGAGGCTATTACTACCGCTGCCGAACTTAACGGCGTCTAGGTCTATTAGGTCATTCTATAGTAATACGGGTTAATAGCTGCTAGCGGCACTTTTTTTTTTTTTTTTTTTTTTAGGTCCATTGTATTATACTACGTATAATACTGCGCATGCAGCCTCTAGGCTATGGCGCTATAGCTCTATATACATAAATCCTTCTTAGGCAGCTTAATATGTACTAGTAACTATGTCCTAGTAGTTTATAGCTACTTAGTA
>Ga0307515_10006376_pt1 | contig 23618 bp, 17 predicted proteins | sample 17_EM_MG_FD_194513 | JGI IMG/M metagenome (GOLD analysis project Ga0307515, IMG submission 194513) | Populus trichocarpa ectomycorrhiza microbial communities from riparian zone in the Pacific Northwest, United States - 17_EM | ecosystem: Host-associated > Plants > Roots > Unclassified | place... | reverse complement strand
AATAAATTTAAAAAAAAAAAAAATAGTCACTAACTTGCTTTCAAAAATCTTCTGAGTAGATTCTTCATCTACCTCGTGAGCCTTGTCACGAAAAAAAAGTCCCTGCAAATACCAAGGACATTTACAACTAAACTTCTTATTTTATCCAACAGTGGCCTTCTAACAATTGAAATTGATATAACTGAGATCCCGTTAAACCCCACAGCTTAAATACATACACGACAGTTCCACTTGTAAGCATTTTCATTTTGACTATTATCCTACCAATACTTATGTTGACCAGCTATATCAACCGGACACAATTTAGTTTTGATCTTGTGTTCAACTACTTGGTAATCATCCAAGACAAAAAAAATCTTATTTGTATCTCAAGTGCTGATCATGTTGCCAGTGCAAACAAAAACATGATTTATAAACAGATTTCTTCTTTGTGACAACAGTCAGAAACCATACCTCATCCATAAGTTTGTTTGCTCGCTCATAATCTCCTTTGGCAAATGCATCACCACCCTGACAAGGGACATTCATATTTTATCATGACCAGACAAAAAAGGCAATTGATACAAACCATATTGTAGATTTCTTATGCAAAAAGCCAGTCTGGCAATTAAATTGCAAAAGCCTGTAGCTATAAATTTACCTGGGCAAATATTTTTTATCAAGTCACTAAAAATCATAAAAAATTGTTATAGAATCACAACAACAAAAAAATGATTCCCTTCATTAACCGGCCGGAAATGAAAATTTACACATACAGGTATAAAGGCCACTATAGTATTCGCAGCATAATAATAATAATTAGTAACCTACAGCTTTGTAATATTCATTCATTGTAGCCCGATACTCCTTCCAAGCTTTACGAAGAAGCTGGTAACTATCCTCTCCATCCTTATCTTCAACTGATGATGCTACTTGGCATGAAGAAAGAGCATAAAATAGACAACCAGAAAAAAGTCAACAAACTCAATTAGCCCATATACAAAACAATATTTTTTTTTAACAAAAAACCTAGTCCATAGAGTTCACACATGCTTTCCCAAAAACCATGAAGCTCCACACGACATGATCAGACACAGTTTTTGCAGCCAGTGAAGCAGCCCATAAGCAGTTTATTACTTGTCAAATAGATTATTACTAACCCCAGCATGGTAACATATAAACATCATAGATTGTTTCTTCTGATGAAAAGAGTAAAATGTATCAGTGGTGAATGAGACCTCTTCAAAGTGCATCATATTGATATTTGAGAATGTGATATTTCAAGAAAAGAAAAAAACAGATTCATTTTGCAACATGAATCACAAGCTGCCATGTTAGGCTCAGGAATGGGCAGGCATGACCATTTATTTATGACATTCCAGAGCAACCAGAAAAAAACCTGCCATAAACTTCTTGCTCGACACATCCCTTAGATACCATCAAGCAACAGCACTTTTCAGATTTCAGAAGGCAATTCACCATAAAATATGAAAGCAAGAATGGTGCATGTCACTGAATCAGCGCATTAATCCCATATCCCAGATAGAAACAATATAAACAGGCCATCAAACAATTCTAACTCAAGCTACAGTGAACATATATGAAAGGAAATTGTAAGTTCCCAAATTTATACAAGAATGTTTCGGTTTCTTTGTTTTTTTCTATTTTGGTTGAAGGGGGTGGCGGAGACTAGCAAAACCAGATCTAATGTGTCGCTCGGCTCTCGATGAATGAAAAAGAAATGTAGCTGCAGCAAAATGAAATCTAGTCCATAAAAGCCAAAATATGAACTCCAAGTCCCAAATTTCTTGCGACTGAGCTACTAAGGCATCCAAGCCTACTAAATTTCTTTTTTTAAAAAAAAAATACTTGGTTAATGAAGTTCCTTTCAAAAGAGTTCCTTACCTTTGTCATAATCTTGCTGGGAGTACACTGAATCAGCCTTGTTCTCTAAGGTAAAGTCTGTTAGAGGTTCAGCCACCGGCTCTCCATATACTATCGACCTCCGTTCAGCCTTTGTTTTTCTTCTAGATAACTCCTCAGATCTCTCAGCAGCACTAAAAAGTGCAGTCAAAACTTCGTTCTGGAGGTTGTTTCTCTCTTTCCCCAGCCCAGGTAATTCTCCCCGATTTGCATTTGAAATTCTGTTTGCACAGTAGTGAAAATACAAGAAAAAATAATGTATTATGACGTAAAATAATCACAAGGATAAGCTGTCTTTCCCTATTTATACAGAAAGTAGCCTATAGCTTAATAAAAGCTAACTATTTAACTTGCTAGAAATTTACAAGTATCATACCCTCCATGGGGACTCATCGATTGCAATTTTTTTTTACATGAAGGTCTTCCATAATTTGACTGTACATCTGTGAACTGTAAGACAATATTGCAAGAGGAAAAGGATATATATTAAGAATGTTGTTACTGCCCTTAAATTGGAGAAAAACCCTTAATTTCAACGACGATGATGTGAACTGTATAAAAAATACAAACTTATCCAACAATTGACTTCGCTTAATTTCTCAAAGTCTCAAGTTAACTAAAAACAAATACCAACTAGCAGTTTCACTGTAAAATATAAATCAAATGGGACGTACAATGATCTCCAATAAAAGAGTAGTTTTCGAAACATGCTAACCTTTCCAGTGGAACTACCTACATATTTGTTACTTTTGTCCGAAATCACTCCTGACAGATTGAGCAGTTCCTCCATGCTCTGAAAGGTGCAAAAAGAAAGGAAAATTCATAAGTGCTTACTAATGTAGATGATAAATTCATATCAATTGAGAACAAAACTAAAACATGCAGTATCTTAATGAATACTTCATTGGGCACATTAACTATAAAAGGTTAACCCTTGTTCATCAGATATGTTCAAGCATCAATCCATAGAGGAAGAGCAAACTTCACCGGTAGAGACATCCTACTAAACAGAAACAAAGCTGTAGCATGACTATGCTGGTAACACTCACGTAGTTAGTTTGAGAAACGTTGGGTATTTCCAGATACATTCCACCTTATAATGCCCTCCCTATAAAGATCCTCAAAATTACATAAACTTTCATAAGGTAGCCGTACTTGTGGGCATGATAGCATACTAAAAGAATGGCTTATAAGTCTGAAATAGCAAAACACTTAAATAGTTGCACAAATTTTAGGGTTTATTGAAGATTTCAGGATGTAATCACAAATTCAACATACTAAAGCCCAAGCCTTGTGGCTCAAAACTCTACCCTACTTTCTGAAGGCCTCTGTTCTATGTCACCATGAGTCAATGATGCCTTTTAGTCCTCTCAGTTAACTAATATAGAGTGCTGAACTGCCAAAAGTATCTAATTCTGATTCTTGGCAAGCAAGAAATGCCAACCCAAAGCATGTCTGGCCTTTAAAAGCAACTTGAATTAACTAGCATGTGCAGTCAAGATCTGGTTTTGAAAAAAATTGTGACTGTATTGGTAGAAAAGAGGGATTTGGTAAAAAATCAAACTAGTCCTTGATCATGAAAGAGGATATCATGCATACCTTTTGCATATCATATCCACATGCATCTGCACATTCAACATAAAACCTGATTAGAGATCTTGCTAGTTAGTTCATTTACATTTAGTAATGCAGGATGAAATCCATCAAGAACTAATCCTGCATCCCATGTCAGATTTAATTTTTTATTTTACTAAATCTTTATGTAAATTACGAAATTATACAGAATAGGTTACATAATCATACAGAGTAGATCTCATATTTTACTATAGAAAATTTCATCAAGTTAAAACAGATTCCACTCATTCAAGATATTTTTTCAAGGTAGAAATTATGAAACAGCCAATCTTAGATTCTCTTTATTAGGGAACATGTTTCACATCAATATGATTGACAGAGAGGACAAGAAGCAACCACAACAGATCGTAAAGATTTGAAGCATTGTTTACCAAGAACTTGTTGAATCACGCCCCTTTCCAGCTGGAAGCCATCTCCTAGCATGTTGAATAAAAAATCTTCCATATCCTTGTGCATATGGTCATGCTTTGATTGGGTTTGTTTGGGTTCTTCTCCCCAAAGTTCAGACATCGGGAACTCCTGTGCATCCAATTTCAATGGTTTGGTTGCCACACAAGAGCTATTGGCCACTGGCATGGATGTAATGTAACTTTTACCGAGAACACTTGAAACAGTTCCTCCTGATACCGGATGCCATTTTTGCTTTACAGTTTTGAACTTTTCATTTGCATCACACTTCTTCTTCGGAATATAATCATTGGATGACTCAGAAGATTTTTGATTCTCCATTGCCTCTCCAATGGATGAATGACTTGAAGAGGTAGGGGAACTTCCCTCCATATCTAGCAGGATTTGAACAGAAAAATCTGCATTTCGGCCTGCTTTGCAGTAAGCAGAAGCTATTTGTTCAAGAGAAAATTCAGAACCAAAAGCTTCAAGCAAGCCCTTCAAAGCCTTTTCCTCATCATCGCATTTCAATATGTTTGAAGCAGATACTTCCATTTCAATACACTATTAAAAGAAAGATGAAAGAAAACATTCAATGCACAATTCAGATTTTTTTACTGGAACACGGAGATCATTTAAATATCCACACAAACCATATCTGAGAGGAATTGAGCGATATCCCTCACCAAAACAGCACATACATACACCAGAAAGAGAAAAAAAAAATTGTCTGACGCTTAATTCAGTAAAATGCAAACCCACATCACATGCTTACTACGGGCAAGACATGCTGACTTCCCATTCGCATACACCCATGAATTGTTTTTCACCAAACATCTAAGCAATAACAAAAATAATTGCAAGGCATTGAATTCATATGGGACAACAAGGAAAGAACAAAAAAAAATACTAAAATCAAACAAAGCAATCAAAATGATGATACTACTTGCAGAAAGGCATTTAACGAGGGTGAGTCATCATAAAGAATAGATTTGGGAGAAAAATGCTCCATAACACATAGAAAAAACTATTATACTGACAAAAAGGACTCGTCGAGAGAGAAGCAAACCTTTTCCCTGGATAAAAAACCGTCCCCCAAATAATGCAGTCGATATGTTCAACAAAATGTCAATGACCAAGCAAATTGCAATCAAGATGCAGCAGAAGTAGTGAAACCAATCAAAAGATCTATAATTTATATTCAATAACTGGCCTCTCTATTAAAGTAATCAAATCTTAATTTCAAAGCTATTAAATTTAAAATAGAACTGGATTTGAGTTCCAACAGAAATAAACATATGCATGGGAAACATTTCCAGTTTGTTATTGTTTCTTAAGGACCTGAAACACTTAAGGAAAAATCGCAATCATACAAGATTAAATTCATATGAACTAACTAAACAAGACCCACATTATTGGAACTAAAAGAAGCCAATAATAATAGATTAAAAAAAAGTATAAAGGAAGGGCATTCCAGAAGTATTACAGAGGCTATGCCTAGGAATTCAACTTTCAAAGCAAACCCTGTTTGTTTACGCGTTCACGCCATGTTTTTTTTATTTTTTTTTTTTTTTTTGCTTTTATCAAATATATATTATTTTAATGTATTTACTAAAAATACAATTTAAAAAACATTCAAATCATAACATCATCATGCATTACCTTAAACTCGTGCCAAAAAAAAGTATTGAAGCAATGAAAAGGAACGAAGAACTGATAACAAACCAGCAAAAAGAAACCCCATTTCCCCAAAATGAATAATCCATGATCAGATTACAATAAAATTATGCATCGAACAATCTAGATTCACACTTTATATCCAAGAACCAGTCTTTGGCTAATAAGATAATTAAATCTGATCAAAAGCATTTAAATATACATTCACAAGTCACCAAAAATTCAAATTCCAACAGAAATAAAAGAAAAAACACTTACTTTCCCCAAAAGAAACCATTTTTACAAAATCAACAACTTAAACCCAATGAAGGTTTCTACTTTCTAAAGAAAAAGAACTGGAGTAACTCACCAGGGAGGTTCTGGCGGTGAAAACTTGTAGAGGGAGGTATGGCTATTGTCTTTGGGAGGTTGGCAGTTTGTGTATGGTTTGGTTTTTATATACAAAGAGAAATGGAAAATTTATGTTATTATTGATTAAATACTGTTTATTTATTTATTTATTCTGAGTAAAAACAAAATGATTGCCTTTTGGCGCTCAATTGCTTTGCTGAAAGGTAGAGTCAGTCACTGAGTTAGGTTTTTATTCTCTTGCTATTTTATTGACGCGTCTTCTTCTTCTTCTTCTTCTTTTTATTTGTTTCCTGCTATCCGTTCGCCTTCTCTTACAAGTTGTTTCGTGCCTCTTTATCAAAATTAAATTTGATTTTGACAGCTTGGCATAGGTGCTACCGTTATAATCATAGTTTTTATATATATATATATATAAAAGTTTAGAAATTCAATTGTTTTTTATTCAGAAATGTATTAAAATATTATTCTTGATATCAGCACATAAAAATGATTTAAAAATACCAAAAAAATATTAATTTGAAGCAAAGAAAAAAATAAAAATAAATTAATTTTTTTAAAAAAATGTTTTTGAAATGCAAAAACAAACATGCCCAAATTTAATTAGATAATTAAACTAATAATTGGTTTAACTAAATTTTATTAAATTAATATTTTATCTAATTCAATTAGAAACATGACTAAATTAGATTTTTTATTCTGAGTATAAATTAAGTTGAGTTTAACTATATAATATTGAAAAAGGGAAAACAAGCTTGTCATCTTCTTAATTTTTGAACCTTTACACTATATTGGTATGAGGTGTGCTGTTTTTAAGATCATTAATAGCGAAATCTAGTCTAGTTGATGCACAAATTACTTGAAAAAATCTTTATTATTAAATAACTTGTTATTTAAAATCATGAATCAAATATTGCATACGAATCTTTTTTTTCTAGGAAATTATTTTAGTGTTAGCAGAATGGTATAAAAAAATCCTCAAGGGACGTAGCGTGATGGCAAAGAGCTTGAGATCTGCACAGCAGGTCTCGAGTTCGAGTCAGGACATGCATCTCTTGTAAGAGCCTGGGACAGCCGGGGTTTTACTCGCTCACCTGGGCCTATAAAATGCGCTTTCTGAGAGGTAGGATTTCCTCAAATCCAAAATAAAAAAAGAATGGTATAAAAAGGGACCATACTGAATAATTGTGTTAATTTTGCTTTATAATGATTATGATTGTTAAAAGAATGGTTGTATTGGTCAAGGGCAGGGATGAATTGCCCCTTTTAATTCATAATATAGCCTTGGTTGGTTTTAGGAGTTTAAATTTAACCCATTTCTTCGTAGATATCAACCCCCTCTCCTATTCCGATATTTTCCACAACTTGTCTACAAGTGTGATTGTTCTATAACAAACCTGTAATATCAAAATGTATTTGAAAATAAAATAAGGTAAATTAACTACTAAATGGATGATGGGATTTTATTAAGGACTTTATTAAATAGAAATTGATATAAAAAACAAGAGAAAGAAAAGTTTGCCGAAAAACCTTGCTCTCATGGTGAGGGTAATTTTGTATTTGACAATTGGATGAAGCTAAAATTTTGTAAAATATTTTCAGATATATTCTTTTATCTTGGATTAAAATTTTAGGGCAATCAAAGTTTGGTAAGATTTTCTAATAAATGATCGAAGTTGTTGTCCAGATTTTGCTTTGTATTTATTGATGAGATCCACAGTGGTTTGCCATTGACAAAGAATGCAATCAACAATAGAATGGTAAACTATAGACATCCTATTACTATACTAGATTATATTCTTAATGAGTTGTATGCATTTTGTAAGACTGATTTGAAAATTGGTTATTATCAAATTAAAATGTAAAAAAGGGGATAAAAGAAAAAATAACTATAAGACTAAAAATGAATTATTTAAATGGTTTGTCATGTTGTTTAGTCGTATTATTGCACATGGTAATTTAATGATATTGACGACTCATATATTATGTGCATTCATAGATAGGTTTGTTGTTGATTACTTTGATGATATTCATAGTAATAATTTAGGTTAGTATATTGAGCATTTATGATTTTTGTTTAAAATGTTACAAAAAAAATTGTTATGTCCTAATATATTAAATTGGAAAAATTATTCACCATTTTAAAGAGTTTATGGTTTAACTCTACTAGATTTGATTTCTTCACTTGTTAATGAAGGGGTTAGACTTGATAGAAATAGAAAAAAAAACATGTTATGAAAGCATTGTTTAAGAAAGTACGACAATATATTGATGAATTTTATCTACAAGTTGCCATATATTGTGTGTTTATTTCTATTTGTGTGATTGAGTGATTCTCATATTAAGTTCTTGATTAAATTTGCAATGATTGATCAATTTCATTGTGATTTATACTTCTTATTCATGTCTTATTGTAGACATAGGGTGGGGGTGATCAATTGCATATAACTTTAGTTCTTTAAGATAAGGTTCTTGTTGGGTCAAGTTGCAAACTTTTCTTCAAGACCTCAAATTAGCAATTTTAGGAACAATTCCGCATCAATTTCCTCACCTCCAAAGCTTAAAATTAAAAACTATTTTTTTCTATAATTTAGGAATTCTACTTCCATAATACTTAAATAAAAGAGAAATTCAAACAAATTCAAACTCACATTTGAAATATCGTAATATGATAGCTTTGAATTTAAATATGACTAAATCTTGTTAACGAGCCAATTGTAAGTGCTTTGATGGAATCCAATCGTCCATTATTATTCATGCCCCTAGAAGATATCCTAGCCATTTATTCCATCCTTGACAACTTTCAAAGCCTTTTTCTCTTTAATTTGAAAAGAAATCTTCTTCTTCGTCCTCTTTTCTAGCTAGTATCTTTATAGTTACAATTTAATTTTTATCTAATAATTTCATTTAAGTACAACTAATCACCATATTAATATTGTTTTATATAATTGAACTTTGTAAATCTTATATTTTTCCCCTTTTATATATAAATTATAACTTTGTCAGCATTAATGGTTTTAAGAAGAAAACTAAAAGAACTCTAACTTTTATTCTTCATCCCCTTTTGAGTTACTATGGTTTTGCACGGTGACTTTTTTTTTATTTTCTTATTTTTTATATATATATTTTTATTTAATCCCATCATATCATGTTTATTTGAGATTGAGCTTTATTATTATTTTGATTTATAATCTATAAGATTATTATAATCTTGAAAAAATATCCCGGTGCTCAATTTTACAAAAATAAATTTGTTTTTTTATATGAAAGAAAAATATCCTAATCTTTGCAATGTTGTGTTATTGAACATCCTTTGATTAAACTGCACTACACCTTCCTTGGCTGCCTTTTTTCATGCACAACACTGTCAGCTTCACAAAAAAAAAGGACACCCAACCTTTGCAGAATGTTTTTTGACGCACCTGTTCGCCTGGGCACACCTTAGCTGCAAATTACAAGGTCACAATATAATCCACAGTCTTGATTTCCCCCCTTCTTCCTCCAATCTTGTTGGCCTGCTTTTTGTTATGTTTTTCATATGCTTTTCTTCGTTGCCTATTCTCATTGTTGCTGGCAGCTGATTAGCATAGTTCCTGCTCATGATTCTTCCTCGATTTGTTGCTGTTTATTGACATAACTTGCATATTAATTGAAATCATCCATACTAAATGCAATCATCCACTGCAGGACTCCTGCTGATAAGCTTCGTTCCAAGGGCTGCTGGGTTTTCGGCACTGCCTCACAAAATGCTTTTTGCCTGTTTTTATTTCCCTGGAGATTTGTTGAATGCTTTGTGGACAACTCCTACTTTATCTCCATCTTAGCGTAGAAAAAAAAATCTAGCCTTTGTCGAGCTTTGATTGTTATTTGGATTCCACTTTCACAGTCGTTATTGTGTTTAAGATTTTAAAAATGAATGGTGCCCGTGTTATGGTGCTTTGAAATTTAATTTCACGCCAAGAGATAATCATATAGGTTTCACTTGTATAATAACAGGACAGTAACCTCAAAATATAATGGCTTATAGTAGCATTAATGCACGCAAAGATGGTGGTAAAAGTTCATAGATCTTGTATGAAAAGAAAATGCAAGAATTATGAAATCCAAAGTAAAAAAAAGAAGAAGAAAAAGATTTACCGGGGATTGAGAATAAATCTAGCATGATATTCCATTTGAATGTGCATCAAATGAGTTGGCCTTTTTGATTCAGCTACCATAATGGTTAGTAACTCTGTGATGTCTATAAGCCAATGTAATGAGGTGCTCAGAATCTCAGATGAGTTTTTATATTAATATCCCTATGCGCTAAAAAAGTATTGTGCCTTGCACCAAATTTTTTTGCAAAACATTGCAAGAGATTTTTGGATCACAGTTATGTAGCCTCCTTTACTCCTGCATGTTTATCCACCTGGAGATTGCATCTAACAATCTCGCTGATAGAAAAAGGTGCAGTTTCAACAATAGCTTCAAATCTGCTCACATTCCCAATTTCAAGAACAAAGTTGCAGAAAACCATCTCTTTTCTTGCAAATTTTACTCAACCAATACCATTCTTCAAGCCTTTTTACCCTCAAACAAGAAAACCATGCACCATACACTATCGATTTGCACCCTATAAATTAAGCAGTTTGCCTCCATGCCTGCTAAAAGTCATTCAAAGCATGAAAATAATCCAAAAAATAGTAGTGTCTAAACTATCTTTGCTTAGCCTAATTGATTCTAATTCTAGGATTTGGACTCCTTTCTGCCAATAGGGTTCTCACGGACAAGGATCAAGGAACTCGCAAACCTGATAGCCTGGATCTTCAAGAAACATGGTCATGGGGAGGTGGTGGCAATTTCGGTGTTGGACAAGCTAGTGGCAACCTTGGAATTGATATTGGCCTTTGTAATGGTGCAGCAGGGGGGAGAGAAGTTGTCAGTGGAGGTGAAATTGGTGGTGGTATTGGCTGGCCTAGTTTTAGTGCAGCAACGGTCATACCAGGATGAAAAGAACAATATTCACCAACAAGAGGACATTCCGCCTAACTGGCTAAGGTCACAAGGTTGGTTTCCTCAGCATAGAAAATTTTAAGTGTGTGCCGGTTTAAGCTCACCTGATGGAATCAACATGACTGCGTTATTAGCATAGAAAGTTTTAAGTGTTTCAGTCTAAGCTCACCTGATGGAATCAACATGACCACATTAATATGGCATCTATATTTCAGTTTTAATAGAACTTATTCAATAGATGATAATGAAGTTTTTAAGTATTCCTATAACTCATTTCTTGTTTGAATATAGAATGCAATGGAAGAAGAGAAGGCAACTTCATGCTTATGAAAAGATTTGCGAGTAGAAGTAAAATTAATCACTTGATATAAGCAACTGTACAACCAAAATTCATTGGACTTTCTGGTTCATATTTGGCAACACGTGGATGCTTACCTAGTACCTCCAGTGCGCCCTCCTTAACAGCTCCAGTGCCCATGCCATGCACAACAAAAATAACTGAGAGCGGCTCTCTTGCAGATATGGCCATGTTGAGGTGCTGAGCAGCTTCTTCCACTCGCATGCCTCGCAGATCCACAGTGTTCTTTGATGTCTGCACTCGTGGGCCATGAGAAACCTCCTCATCTTTGTTGAGCTCTGAAAAACTCTGCTTTACCTATAATTCACACCAGAATGATAAGAACAACTAACTTAAGGAATCCCAGAAGATATAGAAGCAAAGATAGACAGGAATGCCTGCTGTATCTGAAACCAGTGAAACTTCTTCAGGGCCGTGTACCATGCATACCTGTCTCTTCAAACTAGGGACCAAAATGGTTGCTTTGCTTTTTTTATCACTTTTAATTGCTCTAATGTCACTTTTCTTCATTCGAACTCTTATTTTACCATATTGAACTAAGACTGTCTCATCATCACGAGGTGCTTCAACTACAGTAGCTAACTTGTTTCCAAGTCTCTTTACAAGAACTTGCTCCCCAAGTTGTGGGGTATATGAGCTCGTATCTGTTTCACTGGCAGGAAGACTGTCACTTGAGCAGTGAGCTTCAACAATAGATGCAATTGCAGATTCTGATTTCTTAATCAGTGAATTGAACTGATCTGGACTGGCTTTTCTGAGCTGAGTTTCAACATTCTGCACCACAGTTTCAATCTGCGAGTTTGCAGCCTTCAGTTCCAGTTGGACCAGTTGGGTTTCCTTTGCCATGAGAGCTTTTACACGCCCATCAAGGTCTTCAGATTCAGCTTGAATCTTGATCAGTGGAATTGGGTGGAAATAGAGGGGGAGAAAACAAAGAAATCATAACATCAATAAACGAAGTTAAGAAAATAATAATAAGAAAAAGAACACATGCAACAGGAAGAATTATAAAAGAGGATAGAAAAAAAATCAGATGCTGTTGTGCTCATCTAGTTCTTCTAAATTCTACCTCATGGTAAAGCTCCATAATTTCTGTATGAAGAGATGCACCTTTCCTGGCCTGAGCTTCCAATCTGTTTCTTTCCTCCAACAATGATTGATACAGCATGCCACTTCGCTCTTGCTGCTTTTCAGGAACTAACTTCTCCACCCACTTCCGTGCTCGTTCAATTATATTACTGTCAAAACCAATTGATTTAGCAATGCTTAATGCATTTGAATCACCAGTACACCCCCAGAGTATCTGATACGTAGGTTGTAATGTTTCAAGAGAAAATTCCATGGCTGCATTCTCAAATCGACTATCCTTATCTTTCAGGAGACTTAAATCAGCATAATGAGTTGTCACAACAGCTAAGTTAACATGATCTCTCAGATAATGCAAGATACTGGTTGAAAGTGCCACTCCCTCAGAAGGATCAGTTCCACTACAAATTTCATCAACGAGGACAAGTGATTCATTTGAAGCCACTTCCAAGATCTTACAAATCCGTGATATGTGCCCGCTAAAAGTTGAGAGATTTTGTTCCAGAGACTTCGATAAAAGATAACCAGAGTCAGAGTTAAGTAAACCAATCAATAGAACTCAGTACATACCTCCCATAAAACAAGAGTAACTTTTACCTGGTGGTCCCCAATATCTGCTAGAACAAAATCAAACCATGGAAGCTTTGGGGTGTTTTTAGCAGGCAAATATAAACCAGCCTTTGACATGAGAGATGCCACACCTAGAGTTTTCATTGAAGCAGTTTTCCCTCCAGTGTTTGGTCCTGATATCACAACCACTCTGGTTCCACATTCCACTTTAATGTTTATTGGCACAGGAAATTCAGATACATTTTTGGAAGGTTTTCCGGTATCTAGCATGCTATCCTCATCCACCTCCATGGAATTCAAAGAGTTGGATCCAAGAATATTGGACAGGCGTTTTCTAGATGTCCCATTGAGCAATGGGTGTCGTATACCTTCAATATCTATTGATAATAAATAATCTCCTCCACTGGAAGAAATGCCTCCACATCCCTCTGAAGTCCATATTGGACGGACCCCATTCATCCAGTAAGCATAAGCAGCTCTAGCAAAAGAAAGATCAACTTCTATAATTCCATCCAACATATATTTTATGTCCCTTGCTGATTCTGCTATTTCAGATGTAAGCAAGCTCAAAATGGCTATTTCCTCAGCTTTCTCAGAGTCTGAAAGCATGACTTCCAAGTTATTCAATTCAACTGCCTCACCAGGCTCCATAAAGTATGTTACACCAGAACTGCTAACATTTAAAACAACACCATCTGGAATCAAATATCTGTGAGAAGCCCTGACTCCCACACACAACCGGGAGCGGCGCTTCGTTACCAAAGGTTTGTCGATACCCCCAGCTTGAAAAATCCGAGCTGATATTCCCTTCAACAGCCTATCCAGATTTTCCATGTTTCTCTTCCTTTCAGACCTAATGATCTCCAAATCTTCACTGGCCCTATCAAGGATTTTTGAAAGATTGCAGTCTATGCAAAATCCAACTTTCTTCTCCAACTCTATTTGAAAACTGCAATTCTGAAGTATTTCAAGCAGTGGAGCATACCTATTCAAATACAACAAGATCGATGAGATCCTGTCCAAGAAAACTTTGTCATACAGTGGAATTCAATGCTTGAAGGTTCCTTTTCAAGTTCCATTAAAGATTAAAAAAATGTATCATGGACCCTTATTGCAACAGTACCTTGAAATAAATATTCTTTTTTGGCCCTTACTGAAATATGAGAATCCAGCAATAGTATATGATTTATGCCACTCTCTCCAAATTGTGACCTATCGAAAGATGCACCGGATATTTCTTACACATAGAACAAGTTCACATTAAGACCTTCAAAGCTTTAGATGCCTTGAAAAGAATACATGATCCTATGTATCATCCTGAAAAGGTTGAACGACATTATCTGAAAGTAAATCATCGTCATAAGTTTTTCCCTAAACCATTCTTCTAAATTAGTGATCCATGTTTATCCAAAACCTACTCAATGTCTTCTACATATCCTTTCCAAATACTTTAGAAGACTTGCATCTTCCTCCAAAAGCACAAACCAAAAGGTGGTCTAACAATAAAGTACTACTTGAGTGCACCAACTTCTACATATAAGCAAACATGAGCATGTTGTCAATATATCAACAAAACAACCAACAAGAATTATTCCAAAATTATAGACCTTCATGCATTTATTCCATCCGCATTGATCATATACCAAACCACAACCATTATCAAAAACACGCATCGCAATCCTTTTCATACTCCAAAACATCACAACCACAGGGCCACTAATCAAAGCCGTCCATGTCCTTCATTTGCGGTGGACCTCACACGCGCATGAATAGCACACGGCTTAGATTTAGCACAGTTAAGCCACTGCCCTTAGACCTAAGCTTTCGAGTTAAGTGTTATTTAACAATAATGAAAAATGAGATCCGAAAGCCAATCATACCTCTCCGAGCAATCTCCACTATCTTTTAACCTCTCCAACACAGCTCTAGCAGCTCTCAACGTCCTTCTCACAGCACATAATTCTCCAACCGTAAGCAAGGTCCCCGAAACAGCAGAATCCAGAATACGCGTTATATCCTCAATCCCTGAAAAATCCAACGGTCCAGATTCCATCACAGCCAATGCAGCTGCAGTCTGGTCTAGAAGCTTCTGGCTCTCTTCTTTGCTCTTGCCAATTGGGATTTTTGCGTTTCGAGTGATCGATTGGCCCATCGAAGTTGAAGTGAAGGGAGTGAGTTGGTTACAGAGGGAACTCCATTCTAGGATTTTAAGGGTTTCGAGTTGGAGTGAGTGAGCTGGAGAAGTGAGTTTCGGTGAGTGTGAATCAAAGGGTTTTGTTAGGGCTTTGGTGGAGAAGGGTGGTTTGGTGGTGAAGAAGAGAATCGGGGATTTTTTAATGGATATGAAGTGATTGGAGAGTTCCATTAATGGAAGATTTTTGAGGGAGAGAAGGAAAGGGATTGGCTGTTTGGCATCAGTTTATCCTTTTCATTTTCAGTTAAGAAACTACTGAAACTAACGGTAGGAACTGATGATGACGTGGCACAACTTCGTTTAGAACCATATGTCGTATCACAGTCGCGCTATAAATTATTAGATATCTTTTTTTTTTCTTCATCCAAACTGATCCGATGAATTAACCGCAGAATCAATCTAAATTTATTATTTTTTTACAATAACAGAATTTTGATTTTTTTATATATAAAATATTAATATGGTTAAGTTTTATCCGGCAAATAATGTTACTAAAAATTCTATCAAATTAAAAAAATTAAATATGATCAATATTTTTTAATTTAATTAAAAAAATATAAACTAATTTAATAATTATATATAAAACTTTGAATTAATTAGGGACCTTTGATATTATTTTCGTCTTTCGTTTTCTGTATTTTTCTAGTTTTATCTGTATTCTCAAAAACAATTTATATCCGTTTATTTATTTATTTATTTATTTATTTTAAGTGCTATTTGGCTTTTGTTTTTTAGCTCTTTTTTATGACCTTAACGTATACAACATTATCAAATCTTTCACGAACGGTTTCAGAGAAAATTATGAAAGGAAAATTGAAAAGGACTTGTAGGATATATGGCTAAAACTCCAGCATCTTGAGAGTATCCATCCTTTAATAATACCTTTAAATTTCCATTTAGAATTCAAAAAAAAAAAAACCTGCAATTTTATTCCCACAATTATATATACACACGGCTCCAATGGAGTATTCACATTCTTTCTTGGCAGGTTGTGAGCACGGTATTCACATCCAAGCACAAAAGTTAAGAGTGCCAGATATGGTTTATGAAATTGGACTGCAAATTGCACCAGACAGCTACTAAGACACCTTGATAGAACTTGAGTGGGAAATGAACAACATTTTGAAGAGATTAGGAAGCTAGGAAGTTCAAAATTGAAATCCAAATAAATAAAAAAGGCCTCTTGGAGAGAAAAAATTTGGAAATTAAACTACAGGGCTTCCTGTTCTTATTTATCCCATTATGTAGCTAAGATAGGAGCACCACAAGCAGCAGGAGCGTGCTTTCCCTCTTTGTAGACCAGGTTTCCTCTGACAAATGTTGACATAACTTTTCCAGAAAGTTTGCTTCCCATGTAGGCTGAGATACTCTGTGCACAGCACAAGTGTGATTAGTGGTTTCGACAGTAAAATCATTTTACTGTGGTGATTAGGCAAAGTTCATTAGATTATTGACAATTTGGCATGCAAACTTCCTACTGCAACCATACACTTTGAAATATCCCTTTGATGGTAAACGTTTTACTAAAAACTACTATTTAGAACAAGCAGCATTAGTTCAATGTATCAGAAAGGAGGGTGGAGAAATCGGACGGCATACAGGATGTTTAAGGTAAACAGGAAGATCATTGTTGAGCTCAAACTCCACATTTGGCTCCCATACCGTAATGTCTGCATGGTTTCCTACTGCAATGGCCCCCTGCGAAATGAAGTTCAGCTTCAGGTGATATTAATGTAAACAATGTTACGATCTTTCTCATGTGTTTGCTCTGGGTTTTTTTTCTTCTTATTTTCTTGCCTTGACATCTGCCATTGTTAAGTTGTAGGAAAGAGAAAAGCTTTACCTTCAAATCCTGCCCAGCAAGCTTGGCAGGCCTTTCACTCCACCACAAAGCCAGCTGTTCCAGAGTGACACCATATTGCCGTCCATGTGACCATGTCACAGGAAGAACAAACTGCAGATGCTCTCAAGAAAATGAACATATCTATTATAGACAACAATTTCTTTCTCTTTTGCATTGGTTAAATTATGATCCTAACAATTGACGTGGTTTTTTTTTTTTTTTTTTCCGGTGATGGTTACTACAAGTGTTTGAGTTGCTGTCTGTTTAGGCCAGAAATTGTCTAAAGCCATCAGAAAATCTTTAGCTTCACCAGGTGCTAGAAAAGTTATTGCCCGACAAGAGATGATAGAATCCTTGGATGTGCGTACAAGGAAGAGGTTAGCTCTTTTTCATGCACAAGAATGTAAACCAAGTGAGCTGCCATTTGTTAATCTTCTTTTTTTCATATTTGCCTTTAATTCAATCTGAAATATCACTTGCAATAAAATGTTCATGGTGATTAGAATGTTCTTATGGACAAAAATCTGCATGAAGAGTGAGCCAAAACTTCTGAATTTGAACCTTCTTCAATAACCTGTAATCCAAGTCCACCATATTACTATTTCCAGTTTCAATGATGACAAGCCAACTCGTTGAAATTCTAAACGGGCACATTGTAAGACAATATTCTGTATAACTACAAGATTGCATCTCGAGGATGTTAACCAGTAGAGTTTCACGTGTATTGGCATTGTAGAAATAAAACAGTTATATGAGTTGGTAATAAAAGAAAGACCAACCTGCAAAGAAGATATGCCACCCCAAGCCTTCAAAAAGTTACCTTCATCGAAGAGTTTAAGATCAGGAACTGATGGTGAATGATCAGAACTTAACATGTCGATGTCACCTTCCTGAAATAGAATTCAAATCATGCATAGACAAGTGATGTGAAGAGAAAAGGCAACATATCATCCTGGAATCTGTAAGTACCAATAGAGCCGTCCATAATCTTTCTTTATTAGCTGCGTCACGGATTGGTGGAGCACATTTAAAACGAGTGTCTCCATCCTTAATCTCTTCTGCCGAAAAGGCTAGGTAATGGGGACATGTCTCAACAGTTACGCTGTCACCATTACTTTTTGCTTCCTGTATAAAAGCACAGAAAAAGACATCATAAAAAGTATGTGCAATTATCAAGGACATAAAACTGTTTTAACACAACTAAAAGGGAAACGATGACCCTAGGTCAAAACATGCAATTTGATTTGATTTGATTAAATTTGGATATATTCAACTTGTATCTAAATTCCACCAGCAGTGCAGTAGTACCAAGCATCATTCCCATCCCTCCCCCAACAAGGCTCTATTTCTATGCACATGCACATGCAATCCGTACAAGGAAAATTATATGATACCTTTAGAAGCTGGAGGGAGGAACCTGCATCGGACAAATGAACAACATGAAGATGAGCTCCTTCTGCAGGACCACCGATCCTAGTGTCCTTGGACACTGTCAAGAGCTCTCTAATCGCTGCCTCCTCCCTGGTTAAGGAATGTATATTGTCACTACTTATATGTGCAGACATATATAGAAATCATGCCAAGTGCCAACCAAACATGTACAATGAGCTCATATGAAGATGCCACAGGGAACCTGTTTCTTGATAACATGTAGATGAAAAGCAGGATCTTGAATCCAGATTGAAAATAAAATATATGAAAATGTTGATAGTTCACTGAATGACAGAATAACTCGGCCTTCTGAAAATATGAAAGTATATGTAACTTCTAGCTTTTCCAATGTCTCATCTAGGACAGCATACATCAAACAGAATAAGTAAAAATTGGCCATAATATTATGACACTATCTGAAAAGGCATAACTCTATGCTATTTCATAAGTCAAAAAGTTTTAGCCATATGCCCAACTAAAAAAAGAAACTGCAATCATTTAGATCCACAAGCTAAGTGTAGATAAGTAAAATATAGCTTCATATGTCGCTCACTTCTTCAGAAAAAGAAGTCATCAGCAATATCATACCATGATGGTGGCCTTGTCTTAAGGTATGTTGAATAAGATCGAGGGTCATTTTCACCGTCTTCTAAGTGGCTTTCAGAATCTTGGGGAATCTCTGCATGTACAAGTAAAGGTCTTCTGTACTTTGCCAGTATAGATAGTCCCTCCTATGGAGGCAAAACACAAAAAGCTTAATACGCATCAAATAGAATCTAATATTGCTGAAAGAATGGAGATAATATAAACAGATATGCAGCATTGATTTGAACTAATAGGTTCCAAACCCCAAACACAATTTTATTTGACCGGATCAAATTTGTTATAAGAGAGGCTAAACCATGCATCAAGAACCCAACCTTGATATGACTGGAATTGGTCATTGGGAAGTCATTGATCCCCGAAGGACACATGAAAGACTGCAAAACAAGAACAGGAAAGTAGTTATATATAATTCGATGAATGAAAACAACAGAAAATACACGTGCATGGGCATGGGCATAGTAAACAAAGGCTCTAAAAATTGATTTGGCATCTAGTAAAACTGCAAGCTGATAACAAAGGACGAAATCCATCAAATCCCTCACTGATATGGCATCACTTGTATCTGTAGCAGCAGATAAGTGCACGCCACTTATTAAATAGTTCCAAAAATATATGCTGAGAGCATGTTTGCATGGGAGAATACCACTACATGATTTCAAATTCGAGCAGCAAACATCTTGCAATGCATAGAAATATTGTTCAGTGAAAGCTCGTAAGAAAGGATCACAGATAAAAATCCTAAGATGCTTCCCTACCTTCAAACCAAGAGCACCGGCACTTAGGAGGGCTTCTAGAGAATTTGCATCGAATGCATTTTCAGGAACAAGACCTCCCCAAAAACCTAGTGATATTAGAGCTTAGAAACAGGTCCTTGAAACATTTTTAAACTGAGATGAGGTTTTAGGAGCATACCAACATCAACGTAGATGTTCTTCTCTGCAGCGTCAATCTATCACATGCATGTCAAAAACATGAGGACAAAACCCAGGAGTTGGTAAACTATATCCTCATTTAGGAAAAAAAAACCCGAAACTTCATAACCCAAGAAAAAGCAAGGATAATTGGACTTGAATGAGAATCTCCCTAGTAGTGTAGGAAAATCAAAGAGCAGAATAAGATTGCAGCTTAATCTTTGCAACTGAAAGCACTGATATTACTCGATGATATTAAAATAATAATCCAACCCTTAACTTTATACCTTGAGTTTTAGAGTTTCTGCAGAAACAGTTGAGGGAAAATTATTCAAAGGCATGTCAATCAATGTTGTAATACCACCTGTAAATGGATAGTAGTGCCAAGCTTAGTGCATACAATGAAACAGAGGAGATAATTGAAAAAACAATGGCATAAAAGATCCCATTACAATAAAATTCAGAAGGTTTCAAACTGCATGAAGATGAACTGACCATAAGAAGCAGGCAAAAAAAAAATCAAAATACGATTCTGGATGTCCATTGACATCCCATGCCACAATTTATAAACATTGTGTGAGATTCTTAAGAAGTCTAGACCATGCAGAATTTGGGATATTGAAAAAAAAAGGCATCTTCTCTTGACAAACATCAGTGAGGATCTCAACATTTGTATAAGAAAAATCAAATTCAGTATATTCTAACAAGCAAAAGAGAGTACCAGCAGCAGCTGCTCTAGTCCCAGAAGGAAACCCCTCCCATTCAGTTCTTCCCGGATCATTAAGATGTGCATGCCTGATGCAATCATACCAAAGTCGTTATTTCATCACTTATTCATATATACTTTAATACTCAAATAAGATACTGCTAAGCTGATGCGAAATTAACAAACTAGACTTCATGGCCGAAGTAATCTGTCAACAAATATTATAAGCAATCATTTTTCAAATATTCATTTCAAATTGATCATATTATCTCAAAATGAAGAAGCTTCAGGGCAATCAGATTCCTATTTCTTACACATCAATCAAGCCAGGCATGACAACAGCTTCTCCATAATCAATTATTTGCCCCTTTTTCAAATTACCATGCCAATCCTCTTCCTTAATTATAGACACGATTTTCTCTTCCTTTACCTCCACTGCTTTCACACACAAAAAAAAAAAAAGTAGTCAAGAAGCTTGTAACAAAATTTTATAATCCCAGAAAGAAAAAAGGAATCGTTATTTATTAAAACAAACCTGCACCAGAAATAACTCCATGAGGTGTCACAATAAGCTTACTAATAATCCAGTAATGATTATAAGGAAAGAGGCTACAATCACTTCTTTCAAAGAGCTGCAAACCAACATTTCAGTAAAAAAAAACTTCATCTCTGCAACTATGTATGGCCAGTCCATCCTCATCACTGTAAGTGAACTTACCGTGGGAGAATCCTGAAAGTAGAAGAAGTAGATAAGAGAAGCGAGCAGTGCTAGTAGAGGTAAGACTCGCAATTGAAGATAGTCCATATCCTTTTTCCTTCTTTCTCTATGGCTTTCTTATTCTTATTAGCATGGCTTTATTACACTGGGGAGCAAAAGGAAATGGAAAGATTAGAGGGCGTTTGGTTAGTGATGACCAATCACGTGCGGCGCAGATCAACTTTTGATTTTTTGTCTTCTACTCGGTTCCCCTGACAGTGGAAAAGAGATCGGATTCCTATTAAAGCTAATAGGAAGATGACACGTGGATATGAATGAAGACAATAGAGTGGGCTCTGGCCTGCTAGCTAGGACAAAATAACTGTCTTTTGGTGTTTTGTTTTTCCAATCCTGCCTGCCTGCGGCAAGACTAGTGTGGGCTTAACTTGCTCTTGCTCGCACTCTGTGTTTTATTTATGATATGTTTTATGAAAAGTTATTTTTAAGAAATTAGTTTTTAAATTTTTTTATATTTATTTATCATTAAAAAAATTAGTTAATGAAAAACATTATTCAATCAATGAAAAATATTTTTCAGTTACAAAAAATTTTGACTTTATTTTCAGGAAAGTGTTTTTCTTTTATTTTGGATGGAAAATACTTTCCGGAAGTTGTGAAAAATTTAAAAATATCATATTATTTGCTGATTATATCAAATTTGATCCTCAAATTTTTTATTATTATATATATTTTGTTTTGAATATTTGTTTTTCAATTTCATCCCTTAGAATTTAATTTTTATATTAATTTTGGTCCTATTTTTATAATTATTATTTGCTTTTCCCTTATTATTTTTTAATTGAAATTTGTTATCTATCAAATTTGATCCTTATTCTTTTGATTATTACTTATTTTATTTGAAATAATTTATGAAATGTTAATTATTATTATTATAATTTCTTCATCTTTCAATTTTTTATTTTTTAGATTTGATCTCTATTATTTTGATTATTATTTATTTTATTTGAGATAATTTATAAAATTATATTTTTTTCAATTTCATTCTCATTCAACTTTTTAATTTGTAAGATTTATTCCTCATTATTTTAATAAACTTAAAAAAAATAAAACATTAATAAGTTATTTTCCAGCTTATTTTCCATGACATAACCAAATACTGGAAAGTGTTTTTCAACTTATTTTTCATTACACTACCAAACATCGAAAAATAATTCACTTTCCAAAAAGAAATTATTTTCCAGCAAATAAACGAAGCCTTAATAACTTTTGAGTTTTGTGTTTACTCTCTTGTTATTATTTTGTTTTGAATACCAACTTGCTCTATAGTTTTTGTTGGGAGGCCAACTTATTAGTCCCCGTTTTTTTCTTGTTTGGAAAGCATTTTAAAAAAAAATATATTTTAAATTTATTTTTAAATTATTTTGATGTACTAATATAAAAAAAATTCAAAAAAATAAAAAAAATATTATTTCAATATATTTTTAAATAAAAATATTTTAAAAAATTATTATTATTATAATATCAAACTACATATTTAAGCTAGCTTCTCGTGGCAGTTATGGGCTCTCACTTCTATTTACGAGGCTTAACCCATGACTTGGGTTGCATGGGTCAGTCTGGAGTTAATAAACTGATTTGAGTTCTTTTATCTAAGTCTAAAATGATATTTTTTTTTAAATAAAAATATATATATTATTTTAAATAAAAATAAAAAAATAATAGATTTTAACCGGATTTAACCACATCACCCAAATTTATTCAAGTGGATAATTTAAAATAAAATCTAACATGATCTAGGATCAAGGTCGGCTTTGCAGAGTTTCAACCCTAACTCTCTTTATCTTTACAAATCCAACTTATAATTAACTCTGTCAAAAGTTTATAATTTTATTTTCAATTCTTAGTTTTTGGTACTTTGTATCAAAATAAATTGCTAATTGGTCAGAGTTTTGTGCCTAATTATAATTCATTGATGGCTATTCTTTCTTCATGTAATTTATTTAATAATATAATAATTATTCTACTAAAACCAAAATATAAATTATAAAACTTGTATCATAAAACTTATCATTGGAAAAATGGGAACATGATAATTTAAGAAAAAATAATTAGCCTTTCCACGTGTGCAAATAATCCATTGATAAAGTTAGAATGATTCAAAATTATTTTGACTTCACATCAACGAATCTCGCACATTGAGGGGGAGAATTAAAGAAATGGTAAGCTTACAGGGGGGGGGGGGGGGGTTTATATT
>Ga0307515_10006375_pt1 | contig 23618 bp, 6 predicted proteins | sample 17_EM_MG_FD_194513 | JGI IMG/M metagenome (GOLD analysis project Ga0307515, IMG submission 194513) | Populus trichocarpa ectomycorrhiza microbial communities from riparian zone in the Pacific Northwest, United States - 17_EM | ecosystem: Host-associated > Plants > Roots > Unclassified | place... | reverse complement strand
ATACCCCCGCCTAGCTATAGGCGGCTTACTAGTAAATTACTAGACCCCTTTTAGATCTTTTAATATACCTAAAAAGTATAGTATATAAGGTAGACTAGAAGATATAAAGATATACTAGCTAGGTAAAGATAGAACGAGTAGAACTAGCTAAAAGGAAATACTTAGGGTTTTCCCCTTATAGGGCTTTTCCTTATACAGACTTAAAAAGGGACCAAATTGGGTAATAAATAGAATTAATAATAATAATTATATAGGCGGTTATATAGCTAATTATAGAACCTTCCTAGTATATTAGTGCTGTGTATTAGTAGAGCTTTAAAGCTCTATATAAGGTTTTAAGCAGAGCTTCGAGCAGAGCCTTATATAGAGCTTTAAGCAGAGCCTTATATAGAGCTTCGTGTAGAGCTTCGTACAGAGCTTTGTATAGAGCTTCGTACAGAGCTTTATGTAGAGCTTTAACTAGAGCTTTAACCAGAGCTTTAACCAGAGCTTTAACCAGAGCTTTAACCAGAGCTTTAATTAGACCTTCGACTAAACCTTTAACTAGACCTTTAACTAGACCTTTAACTAGACCTTTAAGCAGAGCCTTATACAGAGCTTTATATAGAGCTTTATATAGGCATTTATGCAGGCGTTTATATAGGCGTTCGTACAGGCGTTCGTACAGGCTTTTGTATAGGCGTTTATGCAGATAATGGAGGAGTAATAAAGCAGGTAATAAGGCCTAGAGTTAGTCTAAATACAATATATTAGCTATTTAGGTGTTTATCTACTATAAATATTAATATAGGAGGTTAAATATTAAGAATTAGTGGCTCTAGCTAAATATTTACTGTTTTAGTGGTAATATTTTAGGCAAAACGTAGTAATAACCACCAGGCCAATCGCAATAATTTTAGTAGCATTAGAATCGCCCTGTAAAGCTCTAGAAAATAACATTGGCCGATTATTTATAAAGGTGTTGGTTCGTTATTAATTAATGGCTAAAAATTTAGTATGGCGTACAAGTTTGTATGAGAATTACATACAAATTGGCGCAAGGGACTAACAAATTTCCAAACTGTGTATAGTAAAATCTCTTTAGTACGATACGGTTTGCTCGGCCGAGCGTATCGTAATACTAAGGGTATCGTTGTATTACATACTTGTATGTAAAATGCACCCAAAACCAAAATTAGGTAATGATATTATGTATCTACGCGCATGAAGTCGTAACTGAGCGATCGGCTATACTAAAATACATCGCGATCGATTGCCGCTTGGTGTTTTGAGGTCGTCGGCCTTAAATTTAACGCTCATGCCTTAATAGAGTCGTAATTACGTCTCTATTAGAATTGCTTTGCTGCTCCTCATAAAGGCGAAGCTTTTATAAGGCCATAAGCGCCTTATCAAGCTTGATTTGAGGTTGTTTAATAACCTCGTCTATTTCCGCATTGCGATCGCGATAATTGCTTAAAGCTCTACCATACAATCTTCTGCTCCCTCCATGTTAGCTAAGGCAGCCTCACCGTACTGCTTCCTCTTGCGAATACCGTTGCGAGATTTAAAGCCTTCCAACCAGCCAAGCGACCACTTCGGCTCAATTGTCATCGCCAGTATAGGTATTTGTTGCTATAATTAAGTGGCGGCAGCACGTATAAGGTCGCTAGTAATAGGAATGCAAGAGTTCTGCAGGCGCTAATGCCACTTAAAGAGAGGATGTTCGGCAGCTCTCCTTCGCTCTCGCGTACTTTGCCCGCGTTGTAATTTAGCTTAATTAAGCTATTGGAATTTGTCGCTTAGTATTTATAATATTAAGGATTAATTAATATTACGACGGAGGAAGCTGCTTACCCAGCGAGCAACCTCCGATTATAGTAGACCGGGGTGTTTTTAGTAGTGGGTGCGTATTTTCTGGCGCTTGTAATCGGTAAAGCCGTAACAGCGTTACCTTATAGGATTTTGATGTCTTGCCATAATAAATAAGATAGAATTAAGTATAGAGAATAGATCTGAGGGTAATTTTAATGGATTTTAATTGTTGTGTAACGGATTTAATAGCTAAACTTACGGTAAGCAAAGGCTAAATCCAACGAATTAAAATCTGCTTATACCGATATTGGTGGTAGGTGCTTAACGATATCGTCAAAAGTCAGATTATCGTAATATTACTCTAAAAAAGGCTTAATTAAGGGGTGTAGATCGTAATATAGATGATATCGTTATATACCCCATATCGTACTAAGGAGGTTTTACTATACTAGACGACAATAACATAAGATAATTAATCTGTTATGTAAGCAGCTTATAATTGGTTAATCGTCTAGGACCGAGATAATACGGAGGACGGCCTAGAAAGAAATTTCCCCTTCCTATTTAGGAAAAGCGCGGTTTTAGTGCCAAGACCCTACCAAAATCAACTTAATTAGCTTAATTAAAGCTTTTGATACCAGTATATTGTCTATATAGCTTCCAAAACGTAGTATTTTAGTATCTAGTATTTACCTAATTAACCTCATTCTACTGCACCTTATATTCTATAGGCTTTTAAGGTTTTTAAGGCCTTAGTTGCCTCTATTATTCTTAGCTTACTGCCTAGCTCTCTACCCATTTAATTACCTAATTGCGATCGTTTCTTTAGAGTCTCTAGTTATAGAGCTGTTAATCTATAATCAAGCCAGAGCCTTAAGTGTTTTAACGTCGATTTGGGACAACCAAATCAGCTAATTTTTGCCACTCTTCCTTAGTAATCTCCTCAATATCCTTACAGCTCTGCGTAGGTAGGAAGAATTATAGATAGGCGTTAGGTAGGCCACAGTAATTACGCAATATCTTGTAGCCCATTTTAAGCACCTTAACAATTGTAGAGAGCTTATAATTGCCTTCCTTACGGAGCTGCTTCCGGCTTCGCTGCTTTTTATCTGCTCCCTCTCTATAATTATTACCTCCTTTAAGTTCTATAATCTTCTTAATATAGTAAGGGATCCTCTTAATCCACTGCTGAATTTGCCACTGCTTAAGATCTTACTAAGCTCTAAGCTAAGCCTTCTCTGCAGCTGCGCGGGAGGTAAGTAGGCCTCTTTTTATAGTAATTTGTTTTAGGTAGCCCCAGCAGGGCTTAATTATATTTAGATTAGGCGAATTACCTAGCTAAAGAAGACGTTAAATCTCGCAGGCGTTAAAGTAGGTTTAGTAAATCTTTGCAATATAAGCAGTAGCCTTATCTTCCTGCACAATTGTATTAGGATTTAAGTATATAAGACTTTAGGCAAACGGAAGAAGTTTTAGTATTAAAATATTCGTTAAATATCGCTACTAGTTAATTTCACCTCTATCTAATCGAGTTAAAGCTCCGTATAACGCCGTAAATTTCTACTTAGCAGGAGCGCCGCCTATTCGCCTCTTATAACGTAGTTTATATAAACTCCTTTTAGCTGCCTAATTCTTCTTCTAGGCCTTATATGCCTCTAGCTCTAGAGCTTAATTCTAGATCTTAATAATAGATTTTAATTCGTTAAATTCCTTCTTTATTTAGGGCTTCTAAATATAGTAAGGGCCTTTAAAGTTATATATAAAGCAACCCCAAAACATAAACTTAGAGTACCCCTTCCACCGCTTTTATATGCAGCTACGTACGCAGGCCTTATTCGATTATCGCTATACTTAATAGCCCCCTTAACGGTGTCCTAAAACGACGCTCGTCTTATCTAACTAAATTATAGCCTTCTAATCTTCTAACGTCTAATAATAATAAGCCAGTGCAAATCTATATTGTTTGTTCTTTATAGCTGCAGTTAATCTAGGCTTCCTTATTGGCTTTGTTTTACGGAAGCTGTGCTTTTTAAGTATAATTTAAACGGACGCCGTAAAGATACCTATTTTGCGAGCAATTTTTTTACTACTTTTTTCACGCCCGTAACGATCGCATATAACGGCGTTAACGACTCTCTGCTTAATATTAGGGGTAATCTTTTTAATACGCCTTATACGGGGCTTATCCTTAAGGTAGTTATTAAGGAGGACCTAATTTGTGTTCTAACTATTCTCTATTGCCTTTTTTACTAGGTTACAGATGTGCCTACCGCTAATCCCAGTAATTTAAGTAATTAGTTTTAGGGGTGTACCCAAAGCCTTTATTATTACGGCCTGCGCCCTCGTTGTAAGGCCGTAGTAAGGCATTTTGGGCTTAAAAACAGTAGGGAAAATAGTAAAAGGTATATAGAGGATATTATAAGCGATTAAGTGAGTAGATTCTATTAAAAAGTTAGCGTAGAGTTGCTTTTACAAAGCTCGAAGTCAAAAATTCTGTATATTTTGGTGAGGTCTTGGCACTAAAACCGCGCTTTTCCCAAATAGGAAGGGGAAATTTCTTTCTGGGCCGTCCTCCGTACTAGACGACAATAATATAAGATAATTAATCTATTATATAAGCAGCTTATAATTGGCTAATCGTCTAGGACCGAGATAAATATATATCCTACACAACCGTGATTAATAAGCGCTTACTAAGCCCGCATAGGCCGCTATTAAGGTGGCTAAAGAACTTCAAAAAAGCATGTCCTTACCGCAACTTACATTATAGAATATCTATGCAACTATATGGTAAATAGACTAGTTTAGGGCGCGGAATTAATAGCTTATTATATAAACTAAAAGCCCTAAACAGCTTATAAAGTAAACATTAGTGCTAGGTTTAAGATATAACGCCAAAGTTAGATAACTTTAATAGTAAGTTTCTGGAAGTTTTCTACTATAAAGTTGCTCTAAATCTACACCTTGTAAAGCCTATATTAACTTCCTACTATATAGCATAGCTAATAGCTCTTTATTTAATATTAATTTAACTCTTTCTAATCTTAATAAGCTCCTACAGCGTTGTCCTACTACCTATACTACCTATACTACCTATACTACTCCAATATAAAAACCTAGTAATTGCTAGAGCAACCCTATTAAAGTCCTTAATACCCTACCCCCCCTTTACTAGGTTACTTCAGCTACTTAACATAAGGTTTCTTAGGCTCCGTTAACTCTATCTTAGCTTTACTAGCTATAGTATATAGGTATAAAGAGCTTGGCGTAGGCCTCTGCGTAAGAGTTGTTCTCTTTTTTACCCCCTCCTAGAACTCTAACCCCTAACGGTTATAAATATCATGCTGCTTCTGCTCCTTCGATATACAATATAAATAATCCTCTTCCGTTATAGCTTTAATTACTATTACCAGAAGTTAAGATCTAACGTCTAGAGTAGCAGCTAAACTACTATTTGCACCTAGACCTAGCTCTAGTAGTAAAAAAGGTGGTTAACTCTATACTTACCTACCACCTTTTAGAGCTATATAATGGTAAGACCTTTAAGGATCCTAACGCCGCGTTTAATTAATACTAGGACTACGCCTTCAGCAAAGGCTTCTTTATTATTACACTGTCCTTAGGTAATAAAACCACTCTACAGCTGTACTATATCTTTGGCTATAAACACTATAGTAAGCATACCCGGAATTACCATAAGTTAGACAACTTCTGCGGTAAAAATAGCAACTGGCAGTAAGAGGCTACTAAGGTACACTAAAAAAACTGCGGCTGGTGTATTTAGGTGGCCTAGAAGAAGCCTCCTGGCCATATAGGTAATATTAAAGGATGGGTGGCGACTATTATGCGTGCTAAGCACTCTAATTTAGGGTATGTTCGGTTGCAACTCTAGAATCAATCTGGAGGCTCCAGAATTAATCTGATCTAGAGGTTAAATCTGAATCTGACGCGATCGTTCGGTGATTCTGACGACTTTTTAATCTGGAGCTCCTCCAGATCGGCAGTCGCGTCAAATTTGCACGCTTTACCGTATGAGGTAGTTGTTCTGGAGCTCTTGGCACCAGAATATTCTGGAGGCCTTGACCTCTATCTCCAGATTTAGAATCAATCTGGAGCTCTACGCGACGACGCCTTTGTTAAATATGGCGACTCCACCTACGTACACGATTCTTATATAGCACCTGTATGTTATATATGACGTCCTTCTTATTCTCGTAATTAGAGTCTTCCTGCGCACGCGCGGCGAGCCAGGCGTGATACGGGTGACGGGGTAGAGGGCCTCGATCGACTTAATTGACGATTGGCAGGAGTAGGAGACCCCATTATATTACGACACTAAGGGAGGAAGTCGCGATAGAGGCCTAAGGGCAGAGGCGGGCGCAAAGGTGGGCTCAAAGGTGGGCTTAAAAATTGATTAATAACCTGGAGCCTCTTCTGGAGCCTCTTCTAAAGCCCTACCGAACAATCGACTCAATTACAGATCAAACGAAGCCATTAAATTAGACGCCACTAGTACCTTACTAATTGACGCCAAAGGATGCACGGATTAAGACAATTCTGATCTGGAGGCAATTTGCAACCGAACATACCCTTAGATACTCTAGAGGCTCCGGAATACAACTTTATTATAAACCCCCTTGCTTATATTAGCCACCAGGATCAACTACCAGAGGCCAAAGAGGCAGCCGTAGAAGCCTACGCTCTTAGGGTAACTTGGGAGACCTATCTTACTGTATAGCGTTAGCTTTCTGCCCAAAAGTTATATATAAGCAAGAAGATATACTATAGCTTAACGCAATCGTTAAGCGGCCTTCCTAGTGGAGCTGAGGGCCAGCCGCAAGCGCTTGGCGCGCTTAAGCTACTTCTCTACTAGCATAGATTTGAGTACCGGTCTCAATATACCTATATAATTAATCTAAAATTAGGTCATCTAATTGCCCGGAGTCTCTAGCAGCTTATATTCTAGCTTCCTATCTAGGTAGATTTGGCATAAAGGTTTATTACTAACTTTAGCTGCTAAATAGATGCTATATTTAATACCAATTAATCTAAGCTCTTATTAGCTATTATCACTAACATTACTAATATAGGGTCCTCTTTTCCAGCAATGCAATTATTTATTAAGAGCAAGTCTCAGCTAGATTGGACCTTTTTACTAAAGTCTACTTAGCAGAAACTTTAGAAACGGCTACCTAAAGTGTAACGGGACTGTCCCGTTACAGTAAGGACGTCTCTGTGAAATACTTAACGATAGTAGAATTCTGTTGAAGCCTTTCGAAGCACGTGCATGTACTACAGCTACCCCTATATCTTGACCACGTCGACTTAAACCTGTTTTGTTCCTTGTCCGAACGTCTTATTACTTGCAAGGTCTATATAACTTAGCTCTCAATAGAATCTTATTTCCTTTAAAGCTGCCTTGAAGCACCTTGCCCCCTTATATAAAGTTATTGTTACCGATTTTGGTAAGGGCCTTACAGCTGCCTTATTAGTAGGGCAGTTAATTATAGTTATTCTCTAGTACTACTAGTGGCACGTTATAAAGGCAATAAAGAAGCGGATTAATAAGGGGATCTAGACAAAGGCTAAAAGGCTATATAGCTACTTAGTGGAAGAAAGGAAGGTAGTAAAGGAACTATTTTGGCTCTACCTAAAATCTAAAACAGTAGCAGAGCTTAAAGCCAATTAAAAGGCAGTCCTAAATAAGCTACACCCATGCGATAAGGTATAATTTCAGACTATATATACGTTAAAAAGGAGAGCTAGATAATTACCTATTATATTAGGTAAGTTTTAATAAGCTTGGGAATAGAATATTACTATAAGGCAAGGGTATTAACAGAGGATTAAAATGCTTTACTAATTATTAATTAAGCCTTAGGGATACCATAATTAAGCTAAAGAGGTGGATTTTAATATTGTGTAAGGAGTTAATCAAATCTAAATATACGTCCAAAATGTCCCTCCCCCGAATTATCACCCTAGATCTTTTTTAGCACCACTTTACGCAAATTAATGGTGTAGTAACACACTATGCGCTTAAGCGAATCTTTAATTCTATGTGTGGCGTAAGAGCTTTAATATATAAGGAAAAGTAGAAGTGGGCCAATTAGGAGTAGAAGCAGGATAACTATAACTATAAGGACCCCTACTAATATGGCCTCCCCTATTACCATATACTTATTTAGTGCTTAATATAGAAGCTTCCTATATCGCCGGCTTTAATCTACCCTTACTAGTGTATTGTAATAAAGCTAATTGCCGCTCTAAATTGGCAGCCGTAATATATTAAGGATATAGCGTTCTAGGGTACCTAGAGGCTCTCACCAGGATCCGGCTATTAGTTCTCCACCTTCTTAATATTATTAAGGACCTTCCTACTAAAGAAATGAGCGAGCTTACTAATAAATTTGAAGACTTTAAGGTGGCCTAAGTAGCTATTTTAACTAGATAAATAGAGCTTTGATTGCTACCTAAAGGCGCTCTATTTAAGGTTCCTCTAAAGGCTTACTAGCAGCCACTACCTAACAAGAAGCAAAATAAGGCTAAATAGCGGGGTAAAAAAAGTACTAAGATTGTTAAATATGCTGCCAATGTTGCTGTGCAAAAGCTTTAAAAGGAAAGGTAGGAGGAGGCCCAGAAGTAGAAGGAGCAGGTGGAGTTTAGAAGTTGACTTATACTTACTTAACTAAGTAGTAGCGTAAATCTTAGCTAATTTCTAATCTAAAATAAAGAACTAGCTAATAAAGTAGATAAGGATATTAAGGAGGATAAGGAGCTACTATTTAATAAGCCATTAATACTATATAATAAAGATTTAGGGGAGTTAGAGGATAAGGTGGTTATTTTAGAAGCGGGGGAGGATAATAATAACTTATGGCTTAATAACACGGAGGTACTCCATGGTACTATATTAGGCGATTCTTACCAAAATATTAGTAAGAAGGAGCCTATTGCGACCTATTCGGTACCTAGCAACTATTAAGAGCTACCACCTCTCCTACTCTATTAATTTAGCAGAGTAGCGCGCACTAGAGCTTAAAGAACCTATACTTAATTAACTTGTAGTAATTTTACATTAATTTTAAGTAATACTAATAAGGGTCCTAGTAATCCTAAGCTAAAAGAGGTTATTAATCCTAAGCTAAAAAAGGTTGTTATTTTGTTAAAATTAAAGCAATGGTAATAAGGAGCTTTTATAGATACGCATAAGGTTTATAAAGCTAGCGCACTTACTATTAGGTCCCCTAAGGCCAAGTATACGCGTAGTAATAAAAGGGGAAAGGACCCTATTGAAATAGACGGCCGAATATTAGAGTGTTATACGTATAAATAGTGCTTTATTATTTAAATCGGAATTTAAGTTGGCGATAGTGGCCAGTACGGGCTTAGTAAGCGCTTATTAATCACGGTTGTGTAAAATAAATGTGCCTAAAGACGCTTTATTAGATTTTGTATTAGGAGTATACCTTTAATAAAAGTATAATAGAGTATAATATCTAGTTGTATATTATAATTAGAAAATAACACTATTAGAGCTAAATTATAATATTTATAATTAGGAGTTACTAGGAATTATAACGTGGTATATAGGGTTTTGCTTAGGCCCTAAGTTTTGCTTACGCAAGTAAACCGCCTCCCTTTTTAGGATACTACCACCTTTAAGCTTTAAACATCACAACTAGGGCCAAATTCACCAGTCAATCGAGCTTTAAAACACTAGAAATCGACTTTAAATGGAATTATAAATATATATTTATTGCTTTAAAACTCACCGCCAAAGATACAATAGTTTATAATAGTTTTCACTAGTTATTTATAATAAACAAATTTTGATATTCAAATTGAGCAAAACTCAGGGCCCAAGCAAAACCCCATATACTATATTAGTAGCATTTAAGGAATAAAAAGTGTTTTTATAAAAACAGACTATAAAAACTTAATAAGTTTTTTAATAACTAAAGTGTTAAATAAATAATAAATTAGATAAGTAAAGATGTTTTTAACATACTATTTTAAAATTAAGCATGTTAAAGAAATAGACAACGCAAAAGTAGATATACTTAGTTGAAAAGTAAAGTTATAAGGATTGGAGAAACTATTAAAAGCTATATTAAAACTTTATAAAGATAGAAAAATCAGGTACAATTACCTAAAGTTAATAGTAATGCAAAAATATAAAGTATTATAAAATAATTGGGAACAGAAAATTTAAAAAGCATAGTTAGAGGATAAAAGCTTAAAAAAGTATATTAATTAAAAGTTAATGTATATCCTAAAAAGAATCGTAAAAGAGGTTATAAAGGAGTTTTATAAAAACTTTATATAAGGACATAATAGAGCCGCAGGGTTAATAGCAAGACTATAAGAGAAATATATTATTTACAAAATTTAGAAAATTGTAAGAGAAGTTATAAATAAGTGTTTAAATTGTTAAATAAATAAACTAGCGAGATATAAATTGTATGGGAAATTATAGCTAGTAAAGACACTAAAGAGACTATAGAAAATTATATCGTGGGATTTTATTATTAAATTACTAAAGTCTAAAGACTTAGTTATAAGCCAGGAATATAATAATATATTAGTTACTATAGATAAAGTAACTGTTGGGAATAAAGGCATATAAGGCATATTGCCGTCACGTGCCGCCGCGGCACTAGCGTAGTGAGGAACTTTAAGTTCCTCACCCCTTTCTTTAAGAAGAAGACAGAACAATTATTATACTATCTACGAACCGTAGCTACGTGATATTACCTTATGTAACCAACACTGATTAGTAGTTAACTTTACTATTATACTATAGAGCAGCTAGGTATTCCTAAGAAGAGACAAGCCACTATACCAGTACTACTCGTGCTAAAGGAAGCTGTCTTTTAAGGTTAGAACTGGTCCTAAACCTTAAATAGAACTCTTCCACGAATCTAAGGATCTAAAAGGCTAGAACTGGTCCTAAGCCTTTCTAAGATTATAGATTCTTGCGTCTATTACGTAGAATAATACGCTTTATAAGTCTTTATAATTTAAGGCTAGAACTAGTCCTAAGCCCTATAATCGTAAATATACGTCCAAACGCGTACTAAATAACAAACGCGTACCAAACGATAAATATATATTATAAACGCGTACTAAACAACAATCCCTATACTAATAACACTTCCCTCCCTCTAAAAACATAGCTACGCCTACTTTAAATAACTAGAAAGACTCCTTACCACTAGGGGTAGCTAAGCACGCGAAACTTATCGATAAAGATTGGGACGAATTTACCTTTAATATAATAACTTGTACCGCAAAACAAGTCAACGGCTTTCTTCTACACTATATTATATTTTACTAAAATAGATGCTACGCCGATTTATAACTATAGGAGTATTTTAGGAAGGATTTTATAGGATGGACTGTTGATACCTAGGCACTTAGTAACGTTAATATTGTTTAGGATTTTTAAGACTTTCTTTGTAGGAATAAGGTATATATTACTAAGAACGGTAACCTAATTACTAGCAATATTTAGGCCGTTATTACTAGTATAAAAGAACCAATATAGACGGAAGCTAAGATTATACGTTAACTACGGAAACCTAAAAATAACCTATATTCTTTGGAAGGCAACTTTAATTTATATTAAAACCCCTAAAACGCTAACCCCCTACCTAGAGCTGCTCTCCCACCTAGAGGTACTCTCCTACTTAGAGTTGCTCCGCCTTTACCTCCTTTACTCTAGCCAACCGGTAAGCCTTTACTATAAGAAGTTATGAATCTAATAAAGGTATATTCGGACGAAGAGAAGAAGTTTAGAGGAGAACTATATAATATACTCGGAGTAAAACTATAGGTCTTTTATAACTGTTGCAATAAGGTTAGAATTTAACACCACTAATACTATTACGCTTTCTCTATTATATTAAAGGGACGGGCAGTAATATTCTATTACAACTATATTGCGGGTAAAAACTATAGCTTTAATATAATGCTTTAGCTTACTAGAGCCCACTTTAAGACTAACAAAAATCGCTAACTTTATATATCTAAATGGCGAGAGACTATATTCTAGAGAGTTATTGCTTCTAACCTAATAAAGACTTATTTAGAGTGCCTTTAACTACTCTTTAATAAACTCTAGAAAATCTAACGTAGCCTTACTAAAACTTACTAAAATAAGAACAGCCTAAGGGACTAGGTTATCTTAGCATACTATAGCGTTTCTAAGTATAACTTAGCGCTATATAAACCTATAGACACGTTTAAAGGAGTATATACTAAGCTACGCTCCGCTATAGGTACTGCAATGCGAATATAAGAATCTTAACAGCTCTATACCAAAAACCCTACCTAACTAAGTACTCCTGACTAACACGATTATAACTAGACTGATTAAATATATAGTGGCCGTAGTAGGGAATACGGAAGAGGGTATAATTAATGTTAACTATAAGGTAATTATAGAGGTCCTTATAGAGGTTTATTTCGAAGTAATCGCTAGAAAAAGTGCTACGTTTATAAGAAGCCAAATTGCTAGTTAACTAGACACTCCCTTAATAAGCGAAAAGAGGCATATAATAAGTTCCGTTAGAGTATAAGAAACGTTAGAAATTATAAGGTCACTATAGCCTACTTCTAAAGCTTCCTGGTTTAATATAAAGGCGTAGAAGATCTTAAGGGTGAGGTTAATAAGACCGAATAGCTCCTTATGGATATAGAAATTAAGGACTACTTACCTAACCAATACTTTACTAAGTATGGTGAGGTAAATAGGATATAAACCGTTGCTGTTCTTAATGACTAATCTACGCTCCACTCTATTATAAAGTCAGATATCTTTAACGAGCTAAAGGAGAGTTCCGCGTTTTCCTTCGACGATAGATACTCGGCGTACGTCTTTTATAGTATTATACCGGATATAGGAGCCGCAGGAGTATCTATAGTAAGAGAACCTTAAGTTTAAGCTCTTTAGCAGCTTAATGGCTCTATTTAGATTAACTAATTAACGGCAGGCTAACATACGATTCGCTTTAGTAAAGGTACTACGATTTTTCTCGGCACAATTAGGGTCCAAACCCCCTTAGGATACATTACCTTCCATATTATTCCTACGAACACTCCGTTTCTGTTTTGCATTAAAGATATAAATAAGTTAGGCGTTAGGCTTAATAACCTTAAGAATATACTTATTTAGGGAGATAATCGGGTGCCCGTTATGCGTAAGTAGGGTTACCCCTAGTTACTCCTTTATTAACTAGAAAAGAGTATTGCTTAGAGCCACTTAACTAAGTTAGAATTACGCCAACTGCACCGTTGTTTTGGCCACCTATCCGTTTATTAATTGCTTAGGGTTCTTTAGCAAGTAGGCTATAAAGTTAAGGTTAAGGCAATTAAGCATCTTATAAAGTACTGCTATTACTACTAAATAAACCGGGGGTCCCCTGGCCGATTTAAGTTCACCCTTAAGGATAACTACGACTTTAACTTCTATATTATCATTAATATTATATATCTTAGCGGCAAGCTAGTGCTCCAAGTTATTGACTTCTTAACCTCCTTTTAAGCCGCGCGGTTCTTAAAAAATATATTAGCCAGAAACGTATAGGATACCCTTTAGTTATACTGAATTAATGTCTATTTAGGACCCCCTAATTAAATCGTCTATGATATAGAAAAGAACTTCTTATCTGTAGAGTTTCGATAATAGATAAAGGCAATGGCAATTAAGGTTAAGGAAGTCCCCGTTAAGGCATATAATAGTATTAAAAAAGTGGAACGATACTATATACTATTACGCCGCGTATATAAGATTATCTCTTTGGAACTAAAGGACGCTAGCGAAAAACTTACCTTATAAATAGCTGTTAAAGCTATTAATAATTCCGCTAGCCTGGATAAACTCGTACCCATATTGCTAGTCTTTAGCACCTACCCTTAAATAACTAATAATTCTCCACTATCTCCCCCCGCTGTATAATGAGCTGAGGCTATTCGCAAGGCAATAAAGGAGGTACAACGTCTCTACGCCACACGCTAGGTTAACGACGCACTAGGAATAAGAAATGGCCTAAATACCTTAACTACGCTTAATCTGCCACTCCAGTCTAAGGTACGCGTATAGCGTAAAAAGGGAGGATAGTTAGGCCTATATTAACTTATTATAATAGATGGTTAAACTTATACTATTTAGATACCTTACAGACCCACTTAATTCCATTTAACTGTTATTAAGCCTTACTATAAAGATAACAATTCTAAGCCTCTATAGGATGCCCTAGAAGATGCCTTAAAGGAGAACTACAATTAACGTACTCTAGAAGGCGACTACGATCCTAATATAATTGTAGTAGATATACCATAACTATAACGCGGTAGAGGTCGCCCAAAGGGATCATAAAATCGCTAACATTTTATTAATTTTAAAGAACAATTTGTTGCCGCCATTAAGAATAAAGTTAAGTTATTAATAGCCTTTATAACAGCTAAAGAGAAGGCTGACTTTAAGCTCGCAAAATAGCTTTAAAAGGAAGGTCGTATTATAACCCTAGGAGCTCCTTTTTAAGCATCTAATAAGCAGGAGATCGACGGTTTTATTATAAGAGGAGTCTTTAAATTCAAGAAGTATGACCCTACTAAGTTTGATAAAGTTCGCATCTTTAAGTTAAGGATAATTAATAAGATTAAGGGTAAAGCTACTGACGCCCCATTTGAGAAATTAAGGCTTATTATCTAAGGTTACAACAATAATAGTAAAGATATAATTCTTATATAATCTCCTATGATTTAATAAGCTAGTTAGCGAGTTATTATTGCATTAGCTCCCTCCTTAATAAAGAATAAAATGGCGGTTTATTTACGAGATATTACTTAAGCCTATACCCAATTAGAGACGCACCTTTAGCGCTTAATATTAGCATACCTTTTAGAGCAAATTCGCCACTAATATCCTGAAGATACGATTATGGTTATGCTTAAGCCATTGTATAGGATTGTAGAGGTAGGAACTTACTAGTGGGCTACCTACAGCAAGCACCATAAAGAGAAGCTTTTAATAACTACTTCTATATTCGATCCCTGCTTCCTTATTAAAACCATAGGAACCCTATTTAGAATTATTGGTATATAAACTAATAATATAATTATCTTAGGAGACGACCAATTGTTAGCTCTTAAAGAGGATGAGCTAGTAAAGGTAAATCTCATGGCAAAGCCAAAGGAAAAGCTTAACTTAATAACACTATTACTCTTTAATAGATATATCCTCTCCCTAAACAAGGATTCCATTACTTTGCGCTAGAAGGGTTAAGGTAAGAAGATCGACATTATTAACGTTAATTCTCTAAAGTAAGGATATGTGGAGCAACGTACTTACGGAGCTTATATTACTTCTATCTATTAACCTAAGGCTTTATTTAATCTCTTTGTTGTGGCTTAACACTAGGAACTAACTAAGGATAATATCCTTACCCTAAATAAGCGTCTTTTCTAGTAAATAAACCATCTCAATTGGGGACTACTCTACGTGCCTATTAATCTTTCTACCGCTAAGCTCTTTGTATTTATTAATAGATTATTTATAAATAATAAAGACTTTAGCTCCTAACTAGGATATAAGATTATTATCGCAAACGAATCTACTAGAGAGAATAACTTTATAATCTACGGTAATCTTATCTATTAGAGCTTAACTAAGAGTAAGCGCGTTACTTAAAGTGTTCTAGCGTTAGAGATATATGGAATGGTTAGCGGAGTTAATATAGCAATTACAATTGGAACTACCCTAAAGATAATTATAGATCGACTTAAACTTCCTATTATCCCTATAATTATATACACCAACTTATATTCCCTCTATAAGTATTTAGTTAAGCTTGGTACTATAAAGGAGAAGCGCCTTATAATTAATATTATAGTACTTTAGCAATCCTATAAGCGTTAAAAACTCTTTAAGATTTAATAAATTAATAGCCAAGATAACCTAGTAGATATAATGACGAAGGCGAACCCAAATAAGGCACTAGAGACGTTTGTTAATATAAATACTCTATATATACGAGTTAAAGGTTAGGTTAAAAGGGAGTCCCTAGAAATTTCTTAGTTATATAAGGTCTTAAGATATCCAAGAACTTCAACCGGCGGTCGAAGTTATTTAATTAGTCATATTCTACAAACCCTAACTTAAACTAGCCAATTAGGATTTTCTATCCCCGGGATAGAAAATCGCTATTGGCTCGCTTACCGCTAGCGCCTTGGCGGCCCTACTAATAAGATACCTACCTACAACTTATAATTAAGAAAGCACTACGTGCTAAGAGGCAAATTTTGGGATAGCAAGACTTATATTATAATAGCAATAGTAAGTAAGGAGGATTAATTTTTGTTCCGCTAGTTAAGCGGTATATATATATATATATAGCAACTATAAAAGAAGAGTTGCTAGTATTGGGAATAAAGGCATATAAGGCATATTGCCGTCATGTATAGTAAGTTGCCGTTACGTGCGGCAAGTTGCCGTCACATGCCGCCGCAGCACTAGCGTGGTGAGGAACCTTAAGTTCCTCACCCCTTTCTTCAAGAAGAAGACAGAACAATTATCATACTATCTACGAACCGTAGCTACGTGATATCACCTTGTGTAACCAACAGTAACTAAGTGGGGATACTTCATATTATGCATAAAAGATTTATTAGTAGAAGATTTATTAAAGGTCTATATAAAGGAAATATTTATAAGATATTAAACACTAATAAAAATCATATTGGATTAAGATTTTAGATTTATATTAGTATTTTAGGAAGCCTTTATAACGAGATAAAGAATATAAGTAGTAATGTTAATAGCATATTATTTATAAATAGATAGATAGATAAAAAGGTTGAATTAGATATTAGAGTAGTATTTATATTATTCTATTAACTACGTACAGAACAATTAGGTAATGTTATTATTAGTTATATAGTTTATATATAATGTTACACTATAAGAAGGATTGAAAATGTTATTTTTTAAAGTAAATTATAGCTATATACTAAAAACGTTACTCAGACTAAGATAAGTAAAAAAAATAAGCGAATTAATACAAAAAAAATAGATTGACTTATGAGATTGTATTTAGATTTATTTAAATTTTTAAAGTTAATTTAGGAAAGAATATTTAAGTACTTCAATTTAAAAAGATTTAAGGGATTAGATTTTAAAAAGGGGAATAAAATGTAGCTATTATATAAAATTTTTAAAAGTAGACAACTAAGTAAGAAATTAGATTATGTTAAATTAGGATTATTTATAATTTTAAAGAAAGTTATAAAAGTTATATTTAAGTTAGACCTACTAGCTAAAATAAAGATTTATTTAATATAGTATGTTTTAATACTAAAACTAATACAAGGGAATATTAAATTATTATTATATAAAAAAGATATATATAGAGGTTAAAAAGAGGATAAGTAGGATATTTAAAAAATTATTAGTTATAAGGAAATAGATAATTAAATTTAGTATAAGGTTAAATGGGTAGGCTATAAAGAAATTACTTAGGAACTAGTAAAAAACCTTAAAACCGTAAATAGAAAGGTCAAAGAGTATTATAAAAAAAGCAAATTAGGTAATAAAAAAAATATAGGGTTAAAAACAAAACTACTAATTAAAAATAACTAATAAATTTTAGGTAGTGAGGTTACTAGAGGACTTAAGAGATTTACCCTTAATATATAAGCAGTTTGCTCCTTTATTAGATTAGAATCTGTCTATATAAGCAGAGGTTGTAAATAGTATTACGCGCAGAGCGTATGCGGCAGGGGCCGCATAGCGTAGCGTAGGTCACCTAACCACCTACGGCCCGATAGATAGTCCGACCTCAGCCCCTCCCTATTTAGGCACCGCGATCCTTACGATCCTCTGCAAAAAAAGAGAAGAAATCAATTGAGACCAAAAACCCCCCCTACCGTGATCCGAACAGAATCCATTTTGGCCTTTTTAGCCTTTAACTTATAAAGACCTTGTTTTACTAAATAGAGTTCTTTTAAACAAACTTGCTTATAAACCTTTTTAAAACAATAAAAACGAGTATAAGCAGCAAGGCGAGCCTTAACAGTATAATGCTTTTTTTTCTTAAAGGGCTTGTATATCCCTTGACCTGTCAGTATGCGTCCAACGTTATTGATAAGGATCTAGCCAATAAGAAACTTTTGTTCAACCTGATTCTCACGCGTTCCTATCTGTGCGGCCTTGGCGTTAGACGCAGACGGGTCAAGGGATAAAGGAGATGTTTATCTTTTTTAAATTGCAAACGTTATAAATGAGCAAGCGTGGATAAGAGCTTATTATTTAATTTCTTAGCAGTTATCTAAACGCGAGACCTTATAATAAATTAAGTAAGGAACTAGAAAATTGTAAAGACTAATAAGCAATACATATTTAGCGTTAGAGGCGGAAAGGACATTATATAAAAAACATATATTTGTTTTTGTGCACTTAGCATAGGAGGACGGTTGGCGATTAGTTAGTAATGTGATCACAATATATATTAATCCTTTTTTAGTATAATAAGAATAAAAAGGCATAATTTTACTAAGTAATAGTATCTTTGCAATAATATAGTTATAACACATAGTTAAAGAAGAAAGAGATGCCTTAGGTATAGTAAATAATAAAGGTCACTAAATTGAGATTAAAGATACTATATTTTTAGTAGATAACTTAAAGATATAAGATATCTTTAAGGACGAAAATGGAGAGGAGGGAGGTAGTGTTACAGACTTTATAAGAGAAGTGTCACGATTACTAAAACTAGTTAACGACTTACGGCTATAGATTAATAATCTATAGAAAATGCCAAGGAAAGGTATAGAATAAGTGGTAAGCGAGTTATAGGATAAGTAGTAATTTGTAAGATTTGTAAGATTTATAATCTATATAATCCGTAGGATAGATTAAATAGATTAGCAGATTAATATATTTTCTATATTAAAGGATATTTTATAGGAGTTGGGGAATATATTTAAGGACCTATAGTCCCTACCTAGATAGTTTTTATATGTTATAATAAATCTTAGAATATAATTAAAGTTAATCTGTTAGGCATTTTACTCTATAGTTTAGTTATATTTACTTAGTTATTACTATCTTACTTATATACCTAGCCCATTAACGGATTCTATTATGTTTATAGCACAAGGTTCCATTACATAAGAATTATTACCCTTATTATTATTTAACTTTAAATTACCCTAAAAAAGATTTAAATTTAAATCACTTTAGGAAATAAAATTTTCAGTATATAATTTAAAAGTTGTTGCTTTATTTACTAAAGTATTATATAAAGCCATTATATTAATATTTAAATCCTAAATAAGGCTTTTAAAAATCTTGTCTATAATCTATTAAAATTAAATTATAGATATAATGTAGTTTTATTTAAAATATGATTTATATTTTCTGCTTTATTTATTCTAATCAATAGATTCTACAACCTGTTTTTAAAGAAATTTTCATTTTATATCTTAATTAAATCTTTATTATAACCATAGGAAATTATTTTACTTTATTATAAAATTATGCATTTGGGTTTTTAGATAGTATCTATTTTATATTAAAATATAAATATAACTTAGTTATATACCTATGCTGCTTATATAAAAATTATTATAATAATTCTCTAGAGGTTAGAAAGGATTTAATAGTAATTAATATAATATAATTATTATTATTATTTATTGCTTAACGTCCGATTTAGATCCCTATTAAGCCTATACAGACTACTCCTTATTTATATATAGGGAGAAAACTCTATAAAAATAAGAAAACCCCATAATTTATCTCTCCGCCTTTTAGGACTCGCCTACTTAGCGCCTACGAGTTACCTATAGTGCTCTACTACCTTACTTTTTAACCTTTTTAGAAACCACTACTGCTATAATAAGCCTATAGACGCGCTAGTATTATAAACTTAACTCTACTATTGTAGAGTTATCAGGGGGCGCCTAATACTTGCCCCTTTACCTTTTATTACTATTTTCTTTATAACCTAGAACTAGTTTAGTATATTTTAGCTAATAAGCTACTAGGTAACCGCCTTAAGACCTTTTTATATTAAGAGCAGTATATTATAGTTCTCTGTGCTAGCTACTAAGAGTATTACTTTTTAGTTAGTACGTAGGGGGTATAATAGTATTATATATTTTGGTGTCTGTCTTAGCTAGCTATATTTATATCTTAGGCTATCTACTAAAATATTTACCTAGTAGAGCCAATCTTTTAGTCCTATTATTCCTATTTTTAAAAGTATTACTATTATATTTCCTACCTTTATTAGGCCTTCTTAAAGCCCTTAGGTATTTACCCCCTATTATAACGGCGCTGGAGCGCGTCACCTAGTCAGGGGTTCGCTTAAGACTTGGCGTGTGTATATAGACGTGGCCTCATCACCTTCTCTTGCTCCTTAGCTTAATATCTTCGTAATATAGCATTTGTTCGCTTCTTCTTGCAAGCATTAATTTAAGTCTCTGTTAAGACATTTGTTTAATAGTTCGAGCCGTTATACCTATAGCATTAACTATACTATAGCTTAGGTTCCTTTTACCTATCACGGCACTAACCTAACGCATACTGTTTCATACTGTCTCGTACTGTTTCCTACTATTAGCTAGCCCACCACTAGCGACTTGGCGGCCGGCCCTACTATTTATATATAATACTCCCTTTCCACCTTCTTCCCCTCTTTATACCACAACGTAGTTATTCAGTCTACTTTATTACAGCACTGTGACAGTTTGTAGTATCTTTAATTTGCGCCCTATCGCGATCACTGATTCCCCGTACCCTAGCTAATTGACCTCCGCCCTAGAGCAATTGCGACCTGCGCGCGCCCCTGCTGAAACTAATACGTCCCTAGCATAGTCCTAGAACGATCCTTAGTTTTTACCTAGCACCTAGATAGGCGATACTAATAACACCAAAATGGCCGAAACTTAGAACCCCCGTAACGTTTTCGCAGACCTCTTTATAGAGATATACCCTAATATCGCGTAGATAATCCGCCGCTCCCTACTATACCCTAAGACCTTTAAGCCTAGCAAAGCTTACCTTACCTTTATCGACTATACTAATGAGTTCCTTAGCAACATTAAAGTAGGACTATAGTGTATATATAATACAAACACCGCTAATAAGAAAGCTAACGAAAACCTTAGTGCCCTTATCGCTTTCTAAATAGGAACTATTAACTCCTAGGCAGAGACTATTACCGTTCTAAAACAATCAACCCCTATAATAATGGTAGTAACCTAGCAGAAAAAACGGAGATCTAAAGACCCGCCAATATTTAGCGGAAAAGGCACCCTGCTAGAATGATAAGCTAACTTTAAGACCTGGCATATTAAGATTAAGGGAGTCTTTAACTGGGACTAGGACTACTTTAATATAGTCTAGTCCCAAATCCTTTATATTTTAGATATGCTAGAGGACAAGGCCTATAAGTTTATTAAGTAGGGCCTAGAGCTTATGCACGAGAACCTAAATAATATATCTGCGTAGAAATGGCCTACTAAGGAAGATATGCTTAAAGACCTTACTACCTACTATGAGGTCCTTAACACGACCTAAGTCGCAAAAAATAAGCTTAACCATTTCCCCTAGGGCGAGCGTAATTACTAGTCCTAGAAGGGAGAGCTTAATAAGCTAATAGTCCGCGTTAAGAAGATAGACGAATAGAAGGTGGACCTATTTTAAAAGTTTATCTCTCCGAAGATAGAAGAGCTGGTACTTAGACTTGCCTATAAAATTAATAATAGTAACTATATAGGTTGGAGTAAGCAGATGGATATGTTTACTAAAAACCTCGCAAACTATATACACCGAGCTAACCTTAAGAAGAACGCCAACCACCGCCTACCTACCTAAGCCCCTGCCCCTATGTTAACCCTAACCCTAGTAGTAACTAGAGAACCTATGGACCTTAATAAAATCTTAAACACGGAGCGTAAGCGCCGCGTTAATAATAGACTATACCTTATCTATGGCCTGCCCGGCCACTAAAAGGATGCCTATAACCCCGCTAAGACAGTAAACCCAGTCCTAATGCTACCCCGTTAAATAACGCAAACTAATAACCGCGGACGCGGCGACTATGGAGTCTATTATAGACGCGGCGACCGCGGAGCCTATTATGGCCGCGGCGGACAACCCCCCCCCTGTAACCCTATGGCTTAGTTACTCTAAACTATACCCTATATGGGAGCCCAACCCGTTAATAACGCCTAGCATTAGCGACTTCGCGCTAGTGAATACAAACACAGCTATGTTGTTAGTAAGGTATTGTCTTCCTATATCCTGACCGAAACCGAGACTAATACCGCTAGCTAGACGGACACTGGACCGCCCCACTAAGACAGCCTTATACCCCAGTTGTTAAAAGGCAGACCCTTAGACTAAGTCGCGTTTAAGGGTCTAAACTATATAAGGAGGAAGACGAGAAGATTAGGTCCCTGTTACTAGATTAATTAGTCCTTTCTATTAGTAAACTGCCACTTAATCTTAGATTAGCAAATAGTAATAAGAAATTAATCCTTATTTAAACCTAACTCTCCTTATTGCGTAACCTATACCCCTAAGTTTATATTAATATAGTAAGCCTAGTAAACTCTAGTAGTACTATAATAGTATTTGCCGACGCAGAGTCTATCGTAAGAAAGTATAACGTTATAACTAAGAAGCTACTGGCATCTAGGCCACTGCGCCTCGCAGACGGTATCCTAACTTTGCTTATTACGGACTACTTTACCGCCTAAATGTTAATCGGCCTCTATACTAAAGCTATACTCTTTTTTGTTATTAAACTCTCGCCCGCTACCCTAATTATCCTAGGTATACCCTGGCTTTAGAAGCACGAGCCCCGTCTTAGCTTTAAGAAACTTAAGATCTGCTTTAACTTAGACTACTACTTTAGGCACTACCTCCCGTGGGGGATAACCGACGTTAGTAGGGACGCCCTATATAGATACTTAGCACTACTAAGCCTAGTGCCTAGGACTATATATAAAGCCCTAATAGTAGAAGATATTCCTAATAAAGGGGAGCCTATATAGCTGTAAAGAAACGAGATAGTGGAAGACTGGACTACCCTAGCACTTAAGACCAAAATGACGGGCTAGCTAGCCCCGCCGAGACTAAGGAAGAAGGTTCGCTTTATGCCGCTACTACTAAGAATCCAACCCTAACCCAGGCACTATTTAAACCCTAGCCGCTTAGCCCAACACCTAGAACTAAGCCATATACTATATACGCACACTATAGCTCGCGTTATAGTAAGGACTGGCTATAGAACTACTAAGACCCGGATAATAGAAACCGCGCCACTATAACGCCTAACCTCATACCCGTCTCCCGCGCGTATAGTATAGGGCCGCCGCCTTGTTCCTGCCCCCCTAGGCTAATTAAGCTATGCTAGCCTAGCCGTAGCACCGGAGAACCAAATACGCCCTAACCTAGACGATATTAAATGCACTTGTGCTATTAATTTTACCCAGTTCTATAAATAAAAAGATGTAAAGGTAATAAGGATCTATATAGCGGAGCTAGTAGAACTAGTTAAACAAGATGAGTACCAATAGCTGCTTAAAGAGCTGCCTATAGGCCTAATACTGTCGTTGTCAAAATATCGGTAAAAATCGCCAAGCCGCACGACGCGCATCGTCCCCTCCATTAAAACAATACACTCCCTTATAGCCCTACCAATATAGCTCTATATTTTATAAATAAAGGCCTGTTTTATAGCGCTAGAATAGGGCTATAAAATAAGCCCTTATTTATATAATTTAGGGCTGTTTTGGTAAAGTTATGGGGG
>Ga0307515_10006374_pt1 | contig 23618 bp, 16 predicted proteins | sample 17_EM_MG_FD_194513 | JGI IMG/M metagenome (GOLD analysis project Ga0307515, IMG submission 194513) | Populus trichocarpa ectomycorrhiza microbial communities from riparian zone in the Pacific Northwest, United States - 17_EM | ecosystem: Host-associated > Plants > Roots > Unclassified | place... | reverse complement strand
AATATGCTAAATTCCTGATTTAGATTATAAAATTATGATAATTTAATAAAAAAATAAATTAAAATAAATTATAAAATTTAATTTTTAATTAATCTATAATTCTAATTATAAGATCACATAAAAAAATTTAATATTAAAAAATAAAATTAGTGTTTACAAGAAGAGGAAGAATAGATTACCCTTCTCATTTAGTTTTTAGCTTTTTAAATTTATAATTTATAATGAGTTTAGAAAATATATTTTAGAGGTTCTTCGTACATTTTATTACACAACTGTTGAAGATATCCAGAGGAAGAGACAAATCCAAAATAACATTGTTAAAGGGACAGACATACTGGGATCCTAGAAAGAAGTTATAAAACTAGATAAAAGAGCAATATCCCTAGCAACAAAGACACCAGGCAATGGCCACAACCGACCTCTGAAACCAAACTGTGTTTTGCTCCTCCTGCTGAAGTCCAGCTTGTGGTGTTTTCGACAAAAACAACCACCATCCAATTCTCATTACCACCAACTCCAGCCCCCCTATAACCTGACTCGTTTACGTACTTCTCATACTGACTGCGACTATAATTTTGAAAATTTGTAAGAGTCTGTTCATCATTTCCCGGTATGCAAATAGGCAATATGGCAACATCTGTGGTGTGGCTACTACTGCCATAGCAGTGTTTTAATTGTGTAGGGTAGTCGTCTAGTTGAACCACCTCAGATGGATATATCATCATCAGCAGTACAAGGATTCCATAGCGTGTCAACAATTTCTCTAGCTAGGCAGGATGCCTTCTTATTCTTGGTCAGGGCCGGGAGGCCTAAAAGTGATGTCCTGTAAGCATTGATGCTTTCCAGAAGGTTGTCTTCTACACCTGCAAGTTGAAGGATATATATATCAACCTGTGGAGTTAACATTGTCCCCTCATCAGTACTACATCAAACTTGTTAACAACAGGAAAAAGAAAGATTCCAGCTCAACAACACAGTGATTTTGGTCAGTTTATGACAAAAAACCATCAACAGAGATAAAGAGAGACAAACGGTACCACCACAACGCATTACTGATGCAGAAGAAAGCAAGAACGGAAAAGCAGAAAGAGAAAGAATATTTTAACTTTGAGAGAGGCCATAGCTTGCAACAATGCCAAGAGGACACCCTTGTGAATCCAAGACATAAAATGATTCACTAGAAGAAGAAATAAAGCAAAAATGGTAGTGAACTTTCTTCTGTGTAAGCTTCTTTAGAACCGAATATGTAGTTCTTTACTTGTCTAGCAAGTTTATAGATATATGTGCCTTGACTGTTAAGGGACGTGCCTCTTTCTTACTATATGCCTGACAAACTTGAACTGTAGTCATGAAGATTAGACAACAGCCCGTCTGGGTCAATAAACTTTCAACAAAAAACAGCATAACTACTGGTTCTTGGTTTTGTACTTTGCACCCTTCAATTCAACTCCCACTCCATCGTTATCTTCTTCTCCATTGCCATCATTCCAAACACATGTTTCCCACCAACTTTGATATTTTAGTATTGCTGCTTAAATCCAACATGCACAATATATATATATATATATGGACCTCAATTGTTCTTGTACTGGAACCAGAATTAATGGCTAGAAGCAATCGTGTCTTCAAGATACCACATAGAGCTTACACAAATATAGTGAAAGATACAACTAGGATTTCTTAAGCTCTAAGGTTACAATCCTGTAGAAAAAATCTATTTGACCTATTATGAAATTCAATAATGATTAAACTCTGATAACCGGAATAACAACTTTTGAGCCTAAATTAATATGATTGCTGTTCATATTCAAGCAAGTCAGTGATGTAAAGACAATAGATAAAAAAATTTCAAGCCCAGCAACACTTGAATGGAAGGCTGTTACCAGATTCTATAGTACTTAAATATTTATTATTTTCTTGTTTACTTGTTCATACATACATTTTCCTTGAATGTGAAGGCTCTTACCAGATTCTCTTTTGTGTCTTTGTTGCACAACAAAGCTGGAGACACCAAACTATTCTGGACAAAAGCATTTGGTCTGGCTTCTATCAGGTGAAATTGTCTGCGCAGAAACAAAAGGTCCTGCTTATAAGAATTCCCTGCTATGCATTTCTGATTTCTTTCAGCAATAAAAAACGAGAGAAATTTTAAGCTCAAAGATTTATGTCCTCTTGTTCTTCTGGTTCTCTCCTTTTTCTTCAATATCCTTTTCTTCTCCTCCTGCACCCATCAAAGCAAATGATACGATTTGATACAGAGATGACTCCTTGCGTAACCCTCTTCAGTAGAAATATACTATCAGGATTAATTCTGTCTTTTTAAGAGGCACTGTTCAAGGGAAGACCTGTACTATCAGTATTAATTCTATCTTTTCAAGAGGCACTGTTCAAGGGAAACGGTTGTTACGAGGAATACTTGGAATTAGATACTTGTTAGATGATATATATATATACTAAACTGATCCACACATAAAAATCTCTGCACGTAAGATCACTATATAAAGAACACAATCCACTTTGCATTACAATAGCTACCCAATATTTTTTTTGCAATGTTAAAAATCAATTTTTTGATAAATAGATATTCAACCCGGTTTGTTTACAACACCTGCAACTTAATGGTAAAAAAAAATAAAAATAAAGCTAGGAAATCAAACTAGTTAGATGTATAAATGAAGTTATGTATTGGAATGTATAATTCAGCCATGTATTACTCCGAAAATTAAATGCGCAACTCTCAAAATTTAGAAATTTAATTAGCAATGTTAGCTATGTATTAGAAGTTCACTGAAGAGGTCAAACGTAGTCGAAATCATTCACATATCAATGCATTTCACAAGAAAATTTTGATCAAGGAACTACAGATTGACTGAGGAACAACCTTGGATGACCTTCTAAATGTCTGTTACAACATCAGAATGTTAGGAGGATAAGAACTAAGCCTGCTAAATTTCTTGATCTACAACAACACAACACATACAATGCCAACTAAGGAAACAACACAAGAGTGCCGGCCAAAGTTATCACCAAATTTTAATACACTCGATAAACAAGAACTCCTAGCAACAAGGTCACCAAGGAATGGCCAAAACCAACCTTGGAAACCAAGCTAATAGCCCCAGCAAAGTCCCCTCCTGGGGTGCTTGTGGTTAAGACCACCACCATCCAATCATCCTCGTGACCTAGTCCTGCCCCAGTAATCATTGATGTATTTTGAATACGTGGTTCGTGTATAATTTGTTAGCAATAAAGTTGGGACCAAATGGGGTCCGCAAGCAGGCAATACAACACCTTCAGTAGTGTGATTAACATCAATGCCACACTCTGATAGTAGGTCAGGGTAGCTTTCTATTTGGACAGGGCTTGCTGCACTTGCTGCAGTGCAAGGTTGGTCCTCTAGCTTGTCAGCAATTTTATCAGCGAGGCAACCTGCATTCTTGTTCTTGGCCAGGGCTGGCAAGGTTAAAGAGAGCCTGTGGCTGTTCAGACCTTGAAGAAAATCGTCTTCCTCATCTGCAAATTATGCAAGAAATTTTAGAATTTGTGAACTTACTTGTGCAATAAAAAATACTAGATTCCTCGCCAAGTAAATTTGTTGCTTCCTTTTTTAACATTTTTTTTCTTGAGTCTTTGTTCTTACCAACTCCCCAAGGTATCTTTGTTTTTGTTATAAGAACTTGAAATTCAAATCACTTCATTCCCTTCACAATTGCAGCAATTTTTAACTTCCATGTACATATATGCACATTACAAATAAAAATTCAGTCATCATAACTACCACAGAATGATATATTTACCCTGAATGTTTGTGAACTGCCTCTCAGAAGGCATGGACAATAGACATAATTAACCAATCCCCCTCTCCTCCATATGCTACTCAAGTCTTCCAATTCGTTTGAACAACTATGCTTCTTCTTTTTTTGAGAATTATGCTTTAGAGTTCAAATTTGATTATGCAGCATACAGAAAAGAAATACAATGCTTTAAGGCAGAGACACGCAACATTTTCAAACAAATAACTAAATAGAAAGCCATAAACAGAGAGAGAGATGAGAGAGAGTACCACAGCGCACTGGAGAAGAAAGCAAGAAAATGGCTGAAGCACAAAAGCGAAAAGGCCACTTTTAGGAGAATCCATAATTATTAAATACTAAAAACAACTATAGCAATAACTTGGTAGAGCAAATATAGGACACCAAGACACCCTTATGGGAAGATTTTAGTAGAAAAGAAGAGAGTACCTGTCATGCTGATGAATACTTTCTCTTGATCCCTTGGTATATATGGTCAGTTTTCATGGATTTGGCCTTGAATGTAGAGGGTGCTTCCAAGTGCCCCGTTAGGTGTTGGTTACTTGGTTGATTTGTGGGTGCCAAATTGACAGGTATTATCTAATTGGATTTGCACGTGGCAGTCATGCAAGTTCTTCTTGTCGACTTGTCTTTAATTCGGGACTGAAAGAAAGCATTTGTACTGGTGTTTTTCTTAATATTTTCGGTTATCCAGAAGGTATAATTACTAATTAGATGTAAGGAAACGGTTCTTTTCGAATAATTAAAAAAAATGGTAGAATGTTTGTTGGCAGCAATATCTGAACGATAAATCTTGGACTGGGAAGCTGCTGTCATAACTGCATGGTAAAGTTTTAAGCTTTTCTAAGTATGCCATCTGTTTTTTTTTTATCAGTTTGTATAGTTTAAGTATAATTTTATGTTTGAATCATATCTGCATGTCTGAATTTTTCTTCTGTTCAATATAATTAATTAAATTTTATGTGTCTGAATCAGAACAAATGGAGTGCATCACTTCTGAATGATAGAGCATGATTTCAGTGACATGGTTCTATTGATGAAAACCATATCTAATATGATCATATCAGATAATAATTTTCAACAAAGTCTTAAAGATGAGTACGATTAAATCTGCCATAATCACAACATTATTAGCATATTTACACATATAATCATCATTCCAGCTTGATTATTGTCCTAATATATATATATATATGCGTCTGTGTGTGTGTGTGATGTTGACAAAAATACCCAGCCTTGTTTAGCAGTCTAGTCAGAAAAATTCACAGCTAGTACTAGTACATCTATGGCATGCCTACTAGAAACTATAATCCTGACCAGATGACTCCAGTTAATTTTAAGCCATGGATAATCCTCAAGATTAGGCTAGAAAGCAGAAAGTAGGAACTCCTCCATATCCCCATGTCAACAGAACTGACGTATCCCCTGGACCTGCCTCAGAAGACACGTTGAGTCCCATTTCCAGCCACGTATATCTCTACGTGTCATGACAAGAACACAGTTTATACGCACAAATTTCAGCAATTTGTAACACCTCAGTAGGGTCACGTCAATTGTAGCTTACTATAAATATGTTGTCTCGGTTGTTTCCAACACCAAAGGTTTTCGCTGGAGTTTCTTGGTTTTATAGTCCAATCAAAACCCAGTTGAGTAGTTATCGGATAAGTCAGTTTCCGGCTATATCTCAGGCGATTCATAGACCTAATAGAGTGTTTGTGGGAATGGCTTCAGGTGGGCAAAAGTTTCCTCCACAAAAGCAGAATAGCCAGCCTGGTAAAGAGCATGTTATGGACCCAACTCCACAGTACACCAACCCTGATTATAAGCCCTCTAATAAGCTCCAGGTGATCTAGCTAGTTTCATGAGATATATTTACATTATGCTTTGTGATCATTTATCTGCATGTTGCTGATTTTTTGACTGATTTGCAGGGAAAGGTGGCAGTGGTGACTGGTGGAGATTCTGGCATAGGAAGAGCTGTGTGCCGTAGTTTCGTGATTGAAGGAGCAACCGTGGCCTTCACATATGTTAAGGCTCAAGAGGATAAGGACGCTGATGATACTCTTCAGATGCTAAAGAAGCATAAGACTGCTGATGCTAAGGATCCTATTGCAATACCTGTGGATTTGGGGTTTGATGAGAATTGCAAGAGAGTGGTTGATGAGGTGGTAAATGCGTATGGTCGGATTGATATTTTGGTTAACAATGCAGCTGAGCAGTATGAGTGTAGCTCTGTGGAGGAGATTGATGAGCAGAGGCTTGAAAAGGTGTTTAGGACTAATATCTTCTCCTACTTCTTCATGACCAGGTATTGTAAGGCAATTTCTTTTTCTTTCACAAGTTTTTGTTCTTTTGATGGAAATATTGGCAATGGTAATTCGTAGGCATGCCTTGAAACACATGAAAGAAGGCAGCTCTATAATCAACACAACATCAGTTAATGCATATATGGGAAACTCCCAGTTGCTTGACTACACATCAACCAAAGGTGCAATTGTGGCTTTCATTAGAGGACTAGCACTCCAGCTAGTTAGCAGAGGCATAAGGGTCAATGGCGTCGCGCCTGGACCCATTTGGACTCCATTGATACCGGCATCATTCAAAGAGGAGGAGGTTGCGAATTTTGGAAAACAAGTGCCTATGCAAAGAGCTGGCCAGCCAGCTGAGGTTGCCCCTAGCTATGTGTTCCTCGCTTGTAACCACTGCTCTTCTTACATTACTGGCCAAGTCCTTCACCCTAATGGTAAGTTTGTTCTTCATGCTTACACAGCAGTTGCAATTGTAACTGATGGTTGGTTGGTTGGTTGTTGCAGGTGGTGTAATCGTGAATGGTTAATTATTGAGGGCTTGTCAAGCTTCTGATCTTTTAGTTTTTGTGTTTAGGCTTATGGCCTTTTTTGTGATGCTAGTGCATGTGTTTTGATGTCTGTTTCTTCCATGGAACACAGTATATGCCAAGTCTCTATCATGTTGATGTATGTATGTCTATATGATGTCCAGTAGTCTTCAACACACACACACACACACACACACACACAGAACGTTAAAATATCCAGTTTGTTACTTTTATGAAACCAAGCTGTAGAACTTGTTGCTGTAAGGTTGCATGCATGTTGTTAGGGTTATTGGTTAGCCGTGAGAGAATCTGCTTGTGTCTAGGAGACTACGAAAATGGGCTTTAATTCGTGAAAAAATCAAACAGTGGACACAGCAAATTGCCTAATTGTCTAGCAGCGGCTACAAATCAACTTGTCTAGGAGACTACGAAATTGGGCTTTAATTCGTGAAGAATTCAAACAAAGGGCACAGTAAATCGCCTTATTTGCTAGAAGCAACTACAAATCAACTTGGCACAATGCTCGACATGATAACCAGCCAACCAACAAGTAGGGCATAGTAATTTGCCATTGCAGCACCGGTAAAAAGTGTGCTATTTCAAGGTTGAAGATGTACAATTAAGATTAAGATTCATCTCAGGCAATTTCAACCCAATTTCACCAACTTACAGTTGAAAGGCTCTGAACTCGAAGAATTATAAAATCCATTTTCCTGGCCTTGCCTAGTTTCACTTGTCCATCATTTAAAGGGTTTGGTAGTTCTGTTCACCATTTATCGTGTGGGGTGGATGCTTGTGGAGTGTTCACCTTGCTAACAGTCTTGAATGGGGTATTTTTCATGGGCATGGAGAAGTGACAGAAGTCTTTACCTGCTAATGAATACATTATTTAATTTACAGACCAATGCATTCTTGTTCTTGGCATTACTAAAATATGTGGAGTGAGTGCACATTTTAGCTTAGTCGTCGAAACCTAAAAAGGTGAGTTTCCAAAACACGCAAGCTTTCTCACATTCGTCTCTCTTAAATGAATTGCTGAGGTTTCCCAAATATGGGATCGACCTGGGTAACATTTTCACTCATGCGAGAAGTGCAAACATTTTCAGGGATGTTCCTAGCTAGTTATATGATCCAGATGCTAATGGCAGTTTCCATTTGATTAGATAATTATTCCCGGAACTAAACATTTCTAATTGCTAGCATTCATTCTCTCATAAGAGCAAGCCTAATCCTTGGCAGCCATAAATATGGATGGTGACACAGTAAAAATGCTGCGTTTGCCAGGGTACTGTTAACCTAAGCAACAGTTAATGGATTCAATTTTATCAAGAGATGGCACCAAGAACGGTTTATCAAAGCACTTATGAATTACTATGCCGTCACAAATCTTTTGAAAAACATCACTTGAAATTTTCGGAAAGAAATGGCTGTGCTTTCATCACAAATCAATTTGACAGGTCAACACGACATAAGTCCATAATGCTCCGTGAAGCATGCAGATACCAAGTTAATATCTATGCATGAAGGATCAGCTACTATTATTTTCTGAATCTTTCCCAAGAACGAGCAAATTCACTCATCAATGATGACTATTATCAAGGTTTACAGTAGCTTGGTGTAGCAAAGAAGAAAAACATTCACAAAGAAATCAATTTTTTTGCAAAGTTTCTTTACTGGCCACAAACATTAGCAGGAATGAAGATGAATAATCCCAAAACATCAAAGAAGTTTGGACTAACTCAAACAAGGGGAAAAAGATACAACAACAAACTAATGTATAGCAGACATAGATGAAGAGTTTGAATAGCAAAACATACATTTTTAAGCTGTTATTTGACAATTGACATTAGAGATCAGATCTTACTCAAATTTATTTCCCTTCCTTTCTATAATCAGGAAGAAGCACTAAAGCAAATCTCAGCACCGTTCCCACCAATTCCAGCAATCAAACATTGGAATCCGCAAGACTCTAGCTCAGCAATTACTTTATCTACAATCGTTCCTGACAGTACTGATACATATAGTCAAGGAAACATCTAACAAATATGAAATAAAGTGGCATGATGTCAGTTATTAGATGATATACATTCTTTTTATTCATCTTCAGGATGGTAGGTGGGTGGTCTCTCTTTAGGACAGTGAAACTCACAGAGATGCATGACTCGTATCATTCAGCATGTCATATTTCATATCTTTAATCACAAACCTTAGAAATGGAAACGCAAGAAAATATGAAGCCATTTAATAAACATGCAGGTAACAATACTCTATTTATATTAGAAACACCAATGATACCTCCTATTAAAATCAAACCATTGCATTCCAACTTTCAAAACGATGGCAGCAGGAAACAATACTTTCTAGTTTAACCAATGTTCCACTTCAACAACATAAATCATAACAGATAGGTATGTGATTATGAATTGTAACTTTTGGAGGGGATGCAGCATCTATCCTTTTATGTAAGAAATCACATCAAGCAGGGCAAGCAAGAAGAAACTTTTACAGATTCGTACTATAATGCAATGTTTCTTAACTAAATGTTCAAGGCATTCATATTGAAGAACGCACAAACATAAACTAGAAAATAAAAAAAAAAAGAATTAGAGGCCCACATATGCATTAAAAAATAAAAGTAACTATAGAGGATACAGGTCGGCAACAGTGTCAGCACGCAGCCACCACCCCCAGCTCCAGTCAACTTAGAAGCTAACTTGTATTTCAATGTGGTTCGAAGAACAGTTTCTATAGAAGCATGGCTTACCCCCATGCATTGGAGCAAACCATGATTCATTTCCATTAACTCTTCTAGCTTCTCTTCCTTTGCAGTTATGGACAGATCATCTGAAGCAGGTGTCTGGATGACATTAGCCAATTCCTTACTGATGGAATCAACAGCATTAAAAACAGAACTCATGGCATCAGGGTTTCTTAACGTTCTCTCTGAAACTCCAGCAACCAATGCTTTTGTGTTCCTCCCAACTTTTGTGTTAGTAATGAGCATTTTGAGTGGCATGCTGGACTTGATGCGTGTTAGATTACCTGACCTGAACTTGATCATGTTGCCTGTTGCATGGGGAGTAGAGGTCAAAACACACACACACACACAGACACAGAGGCTACAGGTATAGATACCTCCTCTGCTAGCAAATCAGAAAAACGAATACTTAAAAAAATCTGGACATTCCAACATGAATTTGTCAACAAATTTTACTATTCTTAATCTTATAATTTCAGCAGGAGAAACACTGTATTTTATCCTAGTAATGCTTAACTGCAGAATCTAATTAATAGTCACTACGATGCTGAAGACACAGGAGTGGAACATGTAAACATCGAAAATCTGGTGCAAGAAGATAGCTTTAGCTAGCATGAACTTTTACCTACCATATGTGCTAACAGTGTTGTCAATCCCAGATGGCTTTCCATGAATTATCTTTTCACCTTCAAAAGCCCATTTGTTCAATAATTCAAGCTCAGACTCCCCAAACACTAACCATCCTTCTTGTTTCATGTCTATGTTCACAGTGTCTGAGCAAGCAAGAAGAGCTGCAGAGAATGCAACACAGAGTGCGGCAGATGAACCTAGGCCGGAACCCAGTGGAAGGTCAGAAGTGACAACTACAGTAGCGGGTTTAATTCTGATGCATGGAGAGGACCAACTTAGAAATGAAAATAGCATAAGAAAAGCAGTCAACAATGAAAAGGAAGTACTACATACCCTAGGATTGATGTGTATAGCCACAGAAAAGCAGACACTCCAGAAGCAAGAGATATTTTTTCCTCCAGAATATTTTGCTCTTCTATCAAAGCTAAAATTAACTTGAATGATTCTGCTGAGCAGGACGTGGGAGTTGATGGGAAAGGACCTCCTAAGCTAGATAGTGCTTCTTTGATTCTTCCAATTGGCCACGAAAATTCTAAAGCCATATCCTTGAGCTGGAGTGTCAGTCTATCATCATTCTCTGTGGGGAGAAGAATAACAAGTAAAATCCATTTGAGAGAAGTTGTATCATCACAGTTTCAAAGAAGGGTGGAACCAAAAATAAGCAGTTATATGTCAATAAATGAAATTCACAATATTAAAAGTGATCAATGTTTCCATGTTCCTCAGTGAATAGATAAGAAATCAGGTGGAATTGCACATATCAAATCCTTAGTAACGTGTGGTATCCAAATCTGATAGGACATTTCCTGATCATGAGATAATGTTTTTTTTTTTAGAAATGAGGTTTGGGAAACCTTAATTGTGCTTAACTGTCATTAGAATCTTGGCAAGAGTGGAACTTGATCATTCCTAATTCAATATTACAAAATGTCACCAGTATTCCTCGTACTGAAAACCAATTCTAAGTTTGATGCACTTTAAAGAACATCAATTACTCACAAACCACATAGAAAATAAACTGTATTACGCCTTGCAATTCGAGTAGCCATTCTGATTTGTGATGGCTGCTTTATCCTAATGGATCCTAAAAGCTTGGTTGTGTGGAGCTTGTGGGGGCAGAAATAGTTTTGAAAAGCTCCTTACTGGACAGATAGGAAAGGAAGCTAACGTTGTAAAAATTACCATTGACAGATCATGTACACATTCGAATCAAAATCTTGCAGAAAACAACATACACCATCACTCAAATGTCAAAAGATCCTTACAGGGGAAAAAACCTCAAAAAGGTCTCTTCCAAACAGTAGTTCAATACCATCCCAATAGACAACAATCCAAGAAAGACCAAAGAAAATAGAATCTTGCAGAGATCGGTATGCACCTTCAATCAATCTCAAGTTGTCCAGGCAACTAAGACCTAAGACTATAAACTTCCAAAGGGTACCCTCAAATCAACATTTCAAACAGTACCAATACAAAGTCAATCCCAGAAACACCAATAGAAAGCCAAAGCTAAAATACACGTCTTCATATCATCTCAAAAGGGTATTTCTCAACAATTCCATTACAAAAACAAGCCCAAAGAAACAACCTTTATGCTTATTCATCTCAACAAAACATCAAAGTCCACATCTTTCAATCAATAAACAAACAAAAATAAATAAACATATGGAGTAATCACTGATTTCATGAGTTAAAGCTCTATTTTTTTACCATTAGAAGGGGGGACTTGAAGGGAAACATAGGTGCATAGACCAATGGATGCAGCAACAGCAGTGGATCCATGAACAACTGCATGTTCACCAGAAAGAATGATTTTCCCTGGAGCTCTTGCTTTCACTTCCATTTTGTCTTCTTTTCTTTTCTTTGTTTGTTCAAGAATCTTGGGCTAACAGTAACACCATTAGGTAATTGTAATTGCTACTGTAAGAGTAAGCATCAAATGTGGACATTTATAAAGACCCATAAGTTGATTTGATTGACAAATTGAGGGAGGTCAATAAGAGGAATCAGCCAGTGTTTTTTTTTTTTTTTTCCAGACAAACAAACAAAGGTAACATAAAATTCTTGTTTTTGTTGTATCCAATTTCTATTAAATAAACGTTAGGTGCGGAATGCACCTGAATTTTGGCCTAACATATATTTCTTAAATCTATCCATAACTTGATATTATTGCTTAAAAAAATAATTCTTGATATGTGTTTTGTAATACAGTAATTTTATAAAAGTATTTTTTAATTAAAAATAAATTAAAATAATATTTTTAATTTTTAACATCAATATATTAAAAAATATTTAAAAAATTAATTTAATATTTTTTAGTAAAACAATCACAAGCGAATTCAATTATATTACTAAACAAAATGCCATCATTTTTTTTCTAAAAATTCATTTTTACTGTATTAATTTTTATGATTTTAAAAAAAGTATAAAGATTCAATCTCCTAGAATCTTATTATTGAGATAAACCGAGAGGGTATATTTTTTTTTATTAACGTGGGTGACCGGGTCAATTTATGCGTACCTTAACTAATCCTACAGACCCTAAAGTTAATGACCATGTAAGCTTTCAGTGATCATCATATTAGCAACCATATGATTTGAACCTAAGACCATAAAGGAAGCAAATCCCTTAGTTCCAAATTCTTACCACTAGGCCGCCTACTAGATGGTTCCGAGAGGGTATTTTAACATTATTGTATTTGGATGTAATTGAAGTGGTTATATTTTATCTTATATACTTGTGATTATTTTTTCTTCATTTTTACAAAAAAAATAATATATATATTATTATTATATGAAATTAATAAAAATTCTCTCACCAATTATTCATAAAAAATTCAACTTTTTTATATAAAAAGTATTTTTATCAAAGAGGTTGAACTTTTTAAGTTGGTGGTGAATTGACTTCTAATGTCAAAACTATTTAAGATTTTTTTAAAAAAATTATACACAGACCTAATTTATTGGACCGGACCACCACTTTGTCTTAATTTACTATATGAATTCGTTATGGAGTGAGATTTAGTACACCAGATAATTAAATTATTTTTATTTACATAAAATTTATATTTTTTTTAAACTAATATTAACAAATTGCATTGTAGAAATCTTAAATTGATTGATGAATGGTTTTATTTTTCAAGTTATCATTTAAGATTTTAATATATTTAATAGTTCGAAAATTACATTTATTGTTGAAACTTAAAAAATTATGAAGAAATTATAGTTTCATTGTGATGATATTTAGAATATGCCATTTAGTTCAATTGAGCTCACGTTTAAAATAAAATAAAGGTGGTCCGACGCCGTTGTGTTTACTTTGCCGACAAGGTCAAAAAAGTAAGCACAAGAATCAAGCTTCTCAGTTCTCACCTTTGAATATTTTTCATGGATAAACTATATTTTCGTCCTTGAATATTCATCTATAATCCTAAAAAGTCTCAATCTTACCTTTAACATGAAATAACTCACAAAACAACAATAATTTTAAAATATGACTTGAAGATTTAATCGTGGCAAGACTCACGTTATGGATTGGGATGATGAACCTGAATTGATTCCATCGTATATTTATTTTTAAATGATTCTGAGCAAGATTTTATATATATAAAAAAATTATTATATTTTACTTAGATCGAGAGTCAACTTAAATTTTTTATAAGGTCGGGTTAGATTAATTTTTTTTTTATTTTTTCTTCAACTTAGACCAATTCAAATCTTGAGTGGTTCCGAGTAAACTCGCCAAATTGATCTGAATTTTGAAATGTTTGGCAAAACTTATACTTCTGTTTATGCTTAAAAGGATATTAAGTTGATTTTTTTAATATTTTTCTGATGGTTTTAATGTGTTAATATTAGAAATAAAAAAATTATTTTTATGTTTTTTTTAAATAAAAAGCTATTTTAAAAAGTAATGTGAACTACAATCTCAAACATTCCCTGTACATATATCATCCTTATACATATATCATAATACCTCACAAAAACACTTAAATAATTAAAATAAAAAAGAATACTAAAAAAACCGAAATAAAACACGTAAGATATTTAATAGGCAGGAGTAATGCTTAGAAGGGTGGCATTGGGAAAATCAAAACTGTAGGAGTATAAGTGGAAAATTGATGAATCCAGATGGGCAAGAATGAAGTTTACCCCTTTTTTTTTTTTTTTTTTTTTTTTAATTCATACTGCATTCTTGTTGAATTGAATGTGATAGGCTTACCGTTGACTTTTTTATTTTTAAAAGCTGTCTTAAAATGACGCTGACCAAGACTGTGGGCCCCCATATTGACGGGAAAATAAATGTGATACATAGAGGCTAGTTTGGGCCTAGTTGCCTTTTTGTTGAGCACATTTAATTTGAAGGATGAGCGTTGTTGTTTTAAAAAATAAATTTTAAAAAAATGTTTTTAATTTTAGTTTTTTTAAAAACATATATTTGATTAAAATTATTATAATATAAATTTTTACATGTAAAATAAATGAAAACTGAGTCTTTAAAAATTAAAAAACATGTTATTTTAACTTATATAAAATCAAAATTTGAAACATAACAATAACAATTATTTATAATTGTATAGCAAATACAAAATACATAAATTATTTAATTAATTAAATATTTTTTTTCAGCTAGGATAAAAAGAAGTAGTTTAAAAAATATGAATTTTTTTATTTTTTGTTTTAAATATATTTTTGATATTTTTAGATCATTTTGATGCGCTGATGTTAAAAATAATTTTTTTAAAATATTATTTTAATGTGTTTTGGAATGATAAGTACTTTGCAAAGTAACAGCTATCACACTCTCCAATACGCGATGTTTGACCCGAAACACTATTTTACTAATTTTTTTTAAAAAAAATTTTAAATTAATTTTTTTTTACGTGTATTTACTGGCATAGGCCTGGCTGTAACTGTTGAGCCAGAGTCTATGGTATGAAATTATTCCATGTTTATTTTGCTGATTCGTTTGAAATTAATAGGATATCTGGTCCTTTTACCTCTTTATATTTTCTTCTGTGGCCTCTCTATTCTTTTTAATTTAGTCTAATATTAGAAAAATTAGTAATTTATCTGAATGAGAATTTATCTCTTCTACATGATAAATTAATTCCCATATTCAATAACCTTCTGCTCTTAATATTCGATTTGGTATACATAAAGTCATTTGTGCTTTCCTAAGAGATGAAGATTCAAAAGCTGAGAAAGAAGGAACTGTGAGGGCGTGAAGGGCTTCAGAGTATCAATCAACCATAGGACAATACAGAGTCAGCCCTGCAAAGAAAGCTGGTGAGAAGATATGTTTCATCACCAGCTAGAGCACACACCTCTTTAGTAAAACCTGTTTTTAGTTTTTTATTTTGTTCATTTGTTTCAGGTGTTAACAACTCTGGCGTGTACAAGTTATGAAATATCTGAATGAGCATGTATTATCACCTATCTGCTTGGGAGTTGCAGCTCACTACCGTGTTTTTTTTCATTAGAACAGAACAAAGAAAAGTAACAAAAATAGAATAGAACAGAACAGAATTATATTTTTCCTTCTTATACTAAATCCAGAAGGTGTTTCTCTGCAGCGAGGATTTTTTTAGTCATTTCACCAATTTTTGTTCCAAATTTAACACATTTTGATCGTTAGGTTAAGCTTACATTCTTAGATTCTCAGCCAGCAAGTTATTTTTCAGTGATCTCAACCTGTTCTTTGAGGGTACCATAAAGACTCTCGACAACATTGAGCAGGAAAGCGTCTGAACCTTGTTTTGCCAACAATGAAACAGCTACAGGAAGATTGTCATACATCCCTAGCGGTATGCTAACCTGTATATTGGTAAGAAACCCACATAAGGAAATAATCCGGAAGTTCTAAAGAGAACAATAACAGGTAAGATTTCAGTAGTATATAGGACCTGGCAGAATCCTGATACTCCCGCAATGGACAACAAGCTAAAAGCCTTAGCACGGAAGATTTCCAGTGTTGTTGGATCTGCTTGCAGTTTCGGTGGAGGCCCTGGAACAGTAGGGATAGCTAGGATACCAAAATCCTGCAAGTATAAGGAACTCATAAGTGAACAGAAGCATAATTTGTAGCCTAATAAAATGTTGACTACAATAGAGTAAGTATAATATTTCTTCCTTGGCTGAATAAATCCATGTTTTGTAGTCACTTGAGAGAGGTACCTGAAGAAGAGTTGCAAGGGCAGCGCGTAATTCCGTCTTTACAGATGGGCAGGCATCAATGTTTTCCCCAGTTGTTCTAACAGCTTCCCATACCCTTTCTGATATTCCTGGACCCAATTCAGGTTTGACTGACGTGATCCATTCACCATGGTTATCCTTGAATTCATACCTATACATCAAATAATAATGAAATTCAGGAGTCCGGAATTGATTAGGAACAGCTTCGTATGGCACTTCCCCCAAAGAGTATATCATTCAGGTTGATTGATCAAATCCATTCCAAGAAAATTCTGTTGAACTTTTTGCACCTTTGAAGTGACCTCATGGCATTTGAGAGGGCTGCCAAAGATGGAATGTTATACTCTTGTTCTTTTATTTCTTTACTCATAAAATGTTTCAGACTTGGAACTTTTTCCTTGACATAGTCCCCGAGGACTGTATGCTTCACAATATGGCCTGTGTAAACAAAAATAATAAGTGATATCTCAGCAAATGATAACAAACGGATGCAAATACTATAATGCTCTTGGGCACCAAAAGCAATGAATCAGAACCAATCTTTATTACGTGATATTCTATTAGTCATGTTTTGAATCAAAACTTAAAAATGAGTCTTCAAATACTTTTGAACTTAGAACAGTTATTTCAAAACTTCCGGTTTAGGGCTTGAACAGTAGTAATGGTATCGTAATTACAGATTAACTGACCTCCATATATCTTCTCCACTGATTTCACAAGAACTTGACCTAGTCGATCGTTTGGAATGTTTGAAAGCTGGAAACAATCTTCTGCAATAATAACTTGACTAGGTTTGATAGGATCCATAACAGGCGATTGGAGTAGAATATGTCCTACCCGACTCAGAATCACAGGGTCCCTGGCAAACCATCCTGGTCGAAAAATTAGTGTCAAAACAGTGAACCACCAGATTAGAGGATGACGAAAATTATAAAGCTCTAAAAATGTTAAACAACTAAGAGTTTATGTTTCATAAGAGTTTATTACAAACAAATGCGGACAAAAGAACTGTATGGGCAACTTCAAACAAACTAGAAAGAAGTAGTTTGCTGGGGATGAGACTTTTATTAATCAAGTAAAATTTAAAACGTTCAGATGGAACGTATTATTTAAAATGCATAGTTGTCTTATGCAACCCATTATTCAAAAGTCTAGAATGTTGTCATGAATATTGAAAGCTCAAAATAGTTTGCAACACATTTGTCAGGGAAAACCTTACAGGTATACTTGCTGGTTGGTTTATTGGTTCACTTGTTTGCAATCAAATTCAAAATGAATCCTTCACTACCCAGTTTCTTACCCACAGTATCAAAACTCTGTGCCATGGGAATAACTCCTGCACTCGGAACAGCATCGTGTGAAGGTCGAAACCCCAAAATTCCACAATATGATGCAGGGACTCTTACACTTCCTCCAGTGTCTGTTCCTGTTGTACAGAGAACATTTTACTTCACTTTACTTACAACAAACCAAAATACATCAAGAATCATTCAGATTGCAGTATTTACCCAAGGAGAAGTCTACAATTTTTGCACCAACCGCAACGGCAGACCCACTTGAAGATCCTCCGGGTACACGATCAGGAGCACATGGATTTATAGGTGTGCCGTAATGTATATTTTCTCCATTTATACTGCCTCATAAAAAGGAGTTCATACAACAACAACAACTAAACCTCAATAAAAAAAAAAGTGGTTTATAAGTAACGAATGCTATGTGAGGTTTCATAGTACATTTGACCTTCTAAAAGGTGCTGCAAGACTCTCGAAAGATGAGAGGCTGACAACAATTCTCAACTCTTTTGTTTATAATTAAATTTACATGTGCTATTAAGATGAATCACAGGTTTCAATAAGATGGTAAGTTCTAAAAATGATTATACTAAGCATTTTCACCCAGCAGAGCAAATAAATTCATTTCAAAGAAAGAGAATGCTCAAATGCAGCAAAAACTATTACAAGGATTCATTTTCAGATGGTTTTAATTACTATGAAATTGAAGTTGAACGTGACTGGCATGTCAATGCCATCTGTTGGTGGTTACCACAAGGCCACCAATATCACTAACCTAGGAACTAACTGGTCAATAACTGCTGCACTAGCATGGTAGAATACACCAGTTAGATAGCCTAATTATCCAACTGATAATCTGTTATAACTGGGATATCACATGAACATTGCCATCTAAAAGACTAATTCAACTATGTCTATAAAGTTCAGGTTTTAGAAATAGTAAGAGTAACAATAACAGATATCAAAAGAGCTAATTTTGCTTGCTAGTAAAATTTTCAGCAAAAGACCAGTGAAGTTCAACATGAATGTTGTAGTCCATATAAAAACAGTTGATTTTTTCTTACAACAACCAGTGTACATAGATGCAATTTAGAGGCCACTGGCATAAAAAGACTAAAATTGTAATCCAAGAATCACTGGGCCTGAGATTGCATCACTCTATGATTGAAAACTTGAGGGCATACCTTGTGTTGGAATTTTAAAGATTAAAAATGCTTAACGCAATTATTGTATTCACTCTCTAAAAAAATGCTCTGTAAAAGTTCCTCTTCCAATTAATACAGTTTTGTGAGTAGCGAGTGTGTGTTCATTTCCAACAAAGTGGTATCAAAGCTTTGTAGTTCCTGGTAAATCTGAAATGGCAAGTGTTTTAGTTCCATTTCAATTTGTTAGACTATGTCTGAAAGCACTATCAGGATTCCAAGATGCTGGGAATTATGGAGAGATGCTTTGTAAAGCCAGAAGATGTGGATACCTAGCAGAGATCAAGAAAGAAAGGCCAGCAGGGACCTACACTCATCCACCAGGGTTTGGATGATACTATGTTTGAGAAGGTTGCCAATGTAACCAATTCTAAGCAGGCTCGGGACATTCTTCAAAACACCTGTACAGGTGTTGACAAAGTGAAGAAATTTCACCTTCAAACTCTTAGATGGAGACCTTGAAGTCCTTTGTAAGACGCAATCTGATTCAGTTTCATATTATTTCATCGAAGATTCTCTGCTCTAATACTACTTTGTTGGAATAAACACACACAAAAACTAATCACAAAAGTGCATTAATTGGAAGAGGAATGTTTACAGAGTGTTTTTCTCTTCTTACTCACATTGAGAACCTTACAAGATCTCCCCTGTATATGTTCATAGTCCTTGCAACTTTTAGTAAACCCACAACTTCGCTTCAATTACTTAAAGTTATGAAACCCCCATCATTTATCTTCAAAACACTAATGCAGTAAAAAATTGAGTTCATGTTCTAACACAAGTTTCAAAATTATTTTCCAACAAGGCCTTACGAATATTCGTGAACTCTCCATAGAACTTAACTCCATAACTAGTTTTTTACATGTTGATCCTGTGTAATTTTATTGGGGTATAATCCAATATTCACCAAATGAATCCTGTTTAATCATATCCTATGATGGCATGAGCTGTTGTTTAAGAAAATTGGAAAAGGAAAAGGCTTTCACATTCTCACCTGTAAGCCATTTCATCCATGATAGTTTTACCAACACAGGTGGCTCCTCCTCTTAAGACGGCCAAAACAGCAGGAGCAGTTGAGGTAGCAGCAGAATGAGTCCTTGCCCAGTCAGGATTACCAAATCCAGTCACATATCCCTCCACATCAAATCTATTTCCATAATTCAACTCACAAAAAACAAATTCATCAATCACTACAAGAAAAAAGAACCAATTCATATAAAAGTTTGCAAACACACAAACACCCCCACTAGCAAAAAGCATAAACCCAAAACCAAGAATTGGAAACTTGGCCTAGAAGCTTGAAAACAATAAAAAGACACACCTTTCCTTTACTCTTTTCTAAGAAGTTTTCATAAACGTAAGAGACTTAAAGTATCTTTGTCTAGGAAATGAAGGCAAAGAAAAAGGTGAATTGAAGGGACTTACATATCTTTAACTGCAAAAGTGAGGCCATGCAATGGTTGATCATGAGCTGAAGAGGTAGGTTCAAGCACAAATTTGTCCATGAAAGCTCCATAATCCGGGTCTCTTTCCATGTCTAGTCCTGCTCTAGCTAGTGTGTGTGTGACTGTAACGGGACTCTATCCCAATCGTTGTTTAAAGCAGAAAAATGCTGTTGACAGGTCAGCATTTACGAGGTTAAAAAAACATATTTGTAACTTGCAAGGCTGTTTAGAGAAATTTTGATTTTTTTTAAATTAATATATATATATATATATTTAAATAATTTTTTTAAAAAAACAATCTCTACAATAATTATAAATAAACTCTGACAGGCTAAAAATTAACCATGAGAAAAGCAGAAAAATATTGTTAAGAGTGTTAAGCTATAAAATACATGAATAGTACAACACACAAATCCCAAAAGAAAATCTCGATTTCAATTTTATTTTTTAAATAAAAATAAAAATAACAATATTTTAATAAAAAAAAATCATCATGATTAGCAAGTTAAATATGCAACTTGATTGTGATATAAAGATAACTTCATTAAAAATAAACTAAATAAAAATATGAAACTCAATTATAAAAAAATTCAATATTTAAGGGTAAAAATGATTTTTTTTTAAAAAGCAAGAAAAAAAATTGTTAACCCGGGTTAACTCACTAACCCTGTGACGATGAACACAAAATTATGTTAACCTTGTAGAAAAAAAAACTAAAAATCAATTCTCAATAAATTAAATGTTGAAGAATGAAATTAAAAAAAATAATAATTAAAAAAAAACATGAAAAAAACACCAAAGTCAACCGGTGTTAACCCTCAAACCCGTGACCCCAATCATGAGTGTGAGACCAACCCCATAGAAGAAAAACCCTAAAAGATAATAAAGCAAAATTATAAATTAATAAAATATTAGAGGATAAAATTAAAAAAAAAATGCAATAAAAGAGCTCCAAAAAAATAAAATAACAATAAAAAAAAGGACTAAATTTAATATAAAACTATTTTGAAATCAAATGTAGAGGAATGAAATTAAAAACAATAATAAAAAAGAATGAGACCAAATTAAATACAAAAAATAAATGACACTTTTTAAATTTTTGCAAGGATAAAAGAGAGAAAAGAGTGAGTGGAAGAAAAAAAAAATACTATCAGAGCTCTACCACTCCACCACCGTCTACACACAGGGTACTGATGGAAAGAACACGTTGAGTCGCTTCAAACATCGTCCTGAAAAGCGGCATCTGGACAAGGGGTGATGCTGCACATATTACTCGAAGGGTGCAGTGGTCGCTCACTTGCTGTCAACTTTTTTTTTAATTAATATCTTAATTGTTGAAAATACCAAATCATCCACGGTTCAACTGTTAATTACAAAAATACCAGAATAAAAATACACAAATACTCCTTGTTGTAAATATTATTTCTTATGTTCTTAAGGGTATGAAGATCTTTATTTTTGAAATATAAAAATACAGAATTAACCTTAACCAACTTCTTAATAAATCTTGTTCTTAATAGTAATATAGTCTTTATATTGTAATTATAAAATATTAAAAACCTCCAATCAATAGCATAGTGACCTATTGGTCCTGTTAAAAAAACTGAATTACCTTTAAAAATAAGATAATTGTTTTTTGTTAGAAGGGAAAAAAGTAATTATACTATTCCAGTGAATAGTGATATGTGTCGGGTTATTAGAAAATTAACTTTCAAAGTCTTTGAAGTAAAAAAAAAAAAAAAAGGCAAAATGCATCAGCAAAAGCATGCATCCAAGTCCACAAAGAAAAGAAGGAAAATAACGCACCGAGGCTTGTGGCTCAGCGGCAGAGGCAAGGTTTCCTTGCCTCTGTCACCTGGGTTCGAGCCTTAGCGTGCATGTCTGTCATCCCTGCGGTGTCTTACCTGCCTACTGGGCTTGCAGGGTGTTCAGTGGGTCCGGGGATTAGTTGTGATACGCGTAAGCTGACCCTGACACCCCGGGTTACCAAAAAAAAAAAAAAAAGGAAAATAACTTGACTTTAGTGGTGAAAATTGTTTAATTTTATATTTAGCATGCAAGGTTGGTTAGTATAGTGAGAACTTGGAAGAAGAGTGCTATTTGAGTCAAAATTGACGTCCTGAGAAGGATTGCAACCATCATCGAATAGGTGGATTCAGCTTAGTTACGGTGGGTGCAATTGCTAATTCTCTGTACTTCTCCTTTTAACTCTGCAAAGAATAATTGACCACCTTGCTCTTCTTTGAATGGAAATGCAAATATATTTTTTTGGTTCTTCGAGGTATCCTCAGGCTATTTCCGAGGACTAATTCTTCGAGATTCTATAATGCGTCAAGATGGGGACCTCTCCTAAGAAAGTTTGCTGCATTCGCAAAGACTTGAACCCGATAACACTTGCTTAAATAACTAGTAAGTGGTCTTGGTGATGTAGTCAAACATGCGATAATGAGTAATTCTAAGCAGTCAAGTATGGATCTGTCATAGCTAGATGAAGATCTGTCACGAATAGATTACATGAATGACCTAACAAATATATTTATAGATTGATGAAACAAGTTTAGGTTCAAGAGGAGGTTTGGTTGCGCTAGACCTGAGTCGTAGCTCAAAAGAGCCATAACTTCTGATCTAATTGTTGGATCACGTTCAAATTTTTTACAAGAGTTGAATCAAATTAACCATTAACCCGAGTTAACATAAGGATAATAATAATAATAATAATAATAATAATAATTATTATTATTATTATTATTATAATTTTAAAACTTGACTCGAGGGTCGACTCGGTGTCAGGCTCGGGTTAAATTTCAGATTAACCATTAACCTGGATGAATATAAAAATAAAAATAATAATTACCATAGTTTTAATTATCCATGCACGCTTTGGAATATTTTACATAATTGTGGTGTTGCTAACCGTAGCAGTTCTGTTCATAAATTCGTACTGGCGACGTGCATGGTTTTACTTGATCGAAGCCTGCATTGGAACTTGTTACTATTTTGTCTTGGACAGCTTTTATAAGCTTTCCAGGTTCAGATGTCTATAGGGTCTGTGTACTTCATTTCCTCCTGCAATTCCCAGCTTGAAATAATAAACTAACCAGATGTTTGTGGAATGCATAAACGCAAATTTGTTTCACTTGTAATTAAACTTTCACTTGCAATGTAAGCTCCGGTGGTTTCCAATCCCTTAGATATGCATGAGCCGATCTCCTAATGTATTAAATGCTAGTATGCATAACAGTAGATGCTGTCAATGATAAACGGTGAGAGTTTTAAGCAAATGTTTAATTAATTGCGAGAACTGGGAAACAATAAACAATCGTAGAACATAGGAATTTCGTTCTTTTTTGTTTCTAATAAGTAGAAATTGTTAATCTTGAGCCATTTACATGTCGATATTTTTCAATCAAGTCAAGTTTAAGACTTCCAGATGGGATGTACTCTTAAA
>Ga0307515_10006373_pt1 | contig 23619 bp, 12 predicted proteins | sample 17_EM_MG_FD_194513 | JGI IMG/M metagenome (GOLD analysis project Ga0307515, IMG submission 194513) | Populus trichocarpa ectomycorrhiza microbial communities from riparian zone in the Pacific Northwest, United States - 17_EM | ecosystem: Host-associated > Plants > Roots > Unclassified | place... | reverse complement strand
CGCTAAGAAGTACGTAATAGTTAAATTAAAATTAACTAGATACCTACCGCTGTAATAGTTATAAACGGCTTAATAAAGGCCCTACCGCGCCAGAAGCACGAAGCCTTTTTTTAATAATTAAATCTCATTAATATTAAGGATCTAATTTAATTTAATCTAGATAATATTAGACAAGGTAACTATATAGATTTCTTTAACTTAACACCAAATTAGTATTATAACTTTTTCTATTTTCTATTTAGCTGCTTAGTTAAGACTAAGCAGCTAGGGGGGTATATTAAACGTTAAGGTCACTATTAAGTACCACCTTATGACTCACACCCTATTTCTTGCCATCGTATATCTTACTATCTATTTTCTATTACCTATTCATTACCTATCACCGACTAAGTGGCAATATCGACCTGGTGGCGATTAAGTAATAGTTCCAAATCGTCGTCAGTGTCGTCGTCAGTGTCGTCGTCAATCTTTTGCCCTAACGCCATGTATATAGAGAGCTTCTAGAGCCAGCTTCAATCGACAGAGTTCTTATGAGTAACTTGTCCGTCCGACAGATCTTAATAGGTTTTAATTATTAGGTTATAGATATAATAGATAAAAAGTAGGTAGTTAAGATTAACGTATTATTAGTACGGATATTACTAATTATATACTTTAGTAAACCGCGTTACGGCTATTTTAAAATTAATATTAGAAACGGGAAGGTAGGAAGACTTCTTATATAGACCATTTAATTCGCCGGAGCTTAGTATATAATTAATGGATTTTTTAAGCTACCTAAATTTGTTATAAAAATAAGAAGTGAATATCTGTAATATTAGCTATGCAGATATCGCGACGTGCGTGACAATCATCGGCCAAAGTGTCTCAGACCACACAGGGACAGATGGCCTAAACCGGTTTAGTGCCATCGGGCCGGATTTATCCGGCCTCCCTGTGTGGTCTGAGCATGCTGAGATAACTTTTTCCATGTGCTTGGCCGCGGGGCGACTTCCTCTTTGCATGGAATGGGTTCAGCAGCAGCATAATTAGTGGTATTTACGGCAGACCATTAAAGCATAAAATACTTTAAACTTGCCCCCGCTAGCAGGGAGGACGGCCGACCCGCTCCGGCGTAGTGCCAACGATCCACCGGGGGTCTGATTTATGAAATAACTTTTCCGTGAGATCTTCAGTCCGTTATTCTTCAATGCTGCCATCATTTGCCATTCATTCCGACACATCAAATTTTTAATTTGTAACAGTTTGATACTAACAGAATGAGCCTTCTTCCAGGATAGAGGAGAAAGAGAATTCCACCTTCCAACACGGGTTCAGTGTGACTGTCAACGCACCCAACAACGCTTCTTACCTGGATGGCCGAGATCTCAGAGGTTTTTTCGTCCGCTTAAAACCTTCCAAACACGTTCTTAATGAGGGAATGCGTAGTGCTCCACTCTCCGCATCTATATACTGATTTTTGCCCACCTCAAGTCCGGAAGGATATGCAGAACACGTCATCCTTTAAAGAGGAGAGAATTATCCGTTTCCAAACTTCGCTGCGCATTATGGAAGGAAGCTTGACCTCCGAGCAATAGAAGTTTTCTCGTAATGTCAAGGATGTGAGTGTTTAGTGTTTCCAGGGGAGCATCGGCTTCTCTAGAGTCCACATCGGTAGTCTCCTGTTCTTAAGTAACTTGTCAATTGCCCAAGATTTCTCCACACACATCAACGTTGGTGTACGCGTGTTCACCTTGCCCTTTCTAAGCATGTATCACGGTTAATTTCGGCACGTTCTCATTGGCAAATACCCTTCACTGACGTCCACTTTTCCATCTTCCCAAATGATGATTCCCGCAAAGCTCCACTTAGAGCCTTGCCAATTCATTATTCAGATGCGTCTTGTGGGGAAGGGAGGTCCCGAGATTTATGCAACGGTTCATCCCATGTACTTGCGGTGTCTCTCTAGCCTCGAAGATGAAGGTATATAAGAATGGAGATCGGCGTCCTAGGTGACGTCTCGCAGAGGAAACCTCAAAACTAATGATCTCTTCGTATTCCATACACTTGAGATCCTTCTGATATGTTGGTTTCGGGGTTCATCCTTACCCTCTGTGGCGTTTGTGCCGCAACGGTTACGTTGAAGGACCCTGCAGATTATGCCGACCTCCGCGCCGACGCCAGTGACAATGCCCTCAAAGCTATCTACAACATTACGCCAGTAACGTATCAAACATGGGCGATTGTGGGTCCATATATGTTCACCGGCGATAACCATACCTCCCTAGGCCACGAGACCTTCACGGTAAATAAAGATGACACAAGTGTTATAGTTGTTTCTGGAGGTGCCGAAACCAACATATCGTTCTCCAAAATTATAAAATACGGCTATTCCTCCAATCTCTTCCAAGCCAGCTTCTTTGGAAGCAATGCCGCGGTTAATATTGCCAATACCTCGACATTCTACATTGATCATTCCAACATTACAACACACAACGGAGCCGCAAATATCTATGCTTTCGGTACCGGCACCACCGCATATGTCTCCAATTCAGATCTTTACAGCTCTGGTCCTACAGCGCATGGTCTGTACGCCGCTGGTAATGCCACCATATATGGCTATAACGTTCGTCATTTCTCTGGCGGCAACCGCTGTTCCTCTTTCGCCGGTGACTCCCCGGGCGGATACGTTCACGTCTACGACTCCATTGCGCATACAACAGGCATCAGCAGCGCCATATTCTACGCGCTTGGGCATGTCTACGGTACTGATATAGTTGGGTGGGCAGAGAACGCTCCAACTCTCTTCATGGACGGGAACCAACTCGCTGTTTTCAACAATGCCGACCTTACTGCTGGGCTTCTGGCCGGCACCGTCGTGTTCAGCTCCACAGTACGCCAATCTAACGCTAGTCTAAGCTTCACCAACTCAAGGCTCACGACTACGGGGAAGAAGATGCCGGGATTGTGGTTCGGGAACGTAATCGCATCTGCAAGCCTCTATGCGACCGAAATTACCACCGTATCTGGGATTCTAGTCGCTGCGAACTACTCCCAGGTGACACAGGAATTTGACTACTTCGCTGGCTACGTAGACAACAACGACCTTGCACCCGCCATTGTCACTGTCTCTATCGCGGAATCTACGCTGAAAGGCGATTTGGTCGCATACAACGGCAGCAGCATATCTTGGATTCTCTCAAACCATTCTTCGTGGGCTGGAGCTGCTTATTCCGGGTATGGCGCCGCGGAGTTTGCGGTGTCGCTTGACAAGACCTCTGTATGGACGCTAACAAGTGATATGAAGGTACAGAACTTCACGGATGAAGACTCGAGTATGAAGAATGTGAAGAGCGGTGGATTTACGCTGTCTTATAATGCCAGCTCCGCGGCAAATAAATGGCTTAAGGGGGCGATGTATAAGCTGAGTGATGGGGGGTTCGTGAAGCCTATGTAATGTGGTCTTCTCCGTAATTTACCCTCTGGAGGGCTTCGTCAGCCTTTCTGGGTCAGGAGAGTATCTTGTACGTACCGATTGGGCGATCATCACTCCTATTTTTAATATAACTGTGCTGGGACCTTTGGTTCAGCCCCATCTCACGAAGACATAAAAAGCCGCTCTGAACCATGCATCTCGCCTACATATCTTTGCCAAGCACTAAAAATCTTTATAATGTACGAAACCGAGAATATTCAGAGATACTTTCAAGAAAAAAATTAGAAACAGTCCTAATTTCAATGTCTTTCTTTGTCCGAACTATAACATACACTCACTCAACTATCTGCCGCTTCGACACCTCCATAATACCTCGGGCGCCCCAACCCCCAAAAGCGGCGTAAACCCGGGATCCCCCTTTTCCATCGCAGTCCTATACGCCTCCCTCTCGCCCACACGCTTCAGCCACGCCAAAATCGCCCGATACTTCTCCAACCCAAACGACCAGAACAGCATAGTCGTCACACCAAACACATTCAACAAATCCGCCGCCGTGAACTCCTCACCCGCCAGCCACGTACTCTGCGCAACGCGGTCCTCCAGCAGCTGCAGCGGCTTCTGCGCCATGGCCTCCAGCCGCACACCAATCAGGTGCGACGGCGGCAGGCCCGTGAAGCTGAACGTCATGTTGCGGCTGATGCCTGGCAGCGTGGTGCCGTTGCCAAAGTACAGCCAGTAGAGGTAGTCAGCGTAGTTGGGCGCGTCGGGCGCGACCTGCAGCTGGTCGCGGCCGTACCTCGTCAGGATATACTTGACGATGGCGTTGCTTTCGGCGAGCGTGACGGCACCGTCTTGGATTACGGGCGCGCTGCCTTGCGGGTAGCTGGGGCGGAGGCAGGTTAGCGGGTGGATGGTAGGGGGCAGCGAGGCAGGGAGGGGCGCGTGAGGCATAGGGCTGGCTATAGTCTCCGTCCCGGGGGTAGGATAGGTCTCCTTACAGCGCTTTAAGCTCAGGGGGACCGAGTAGTGTGGGCAGGCGCGAGTAGAATTGTGCTCTGGTGTGCGCGCGTACCTCGGGCCCATGCCGTGGCGGCCAAATGTATGAGGCGGGGCATCCGACAGGTTACTTCACTCCATTCGGTTTCGAGGTTCCTTCAGGATCCGGTTACTAGGCTTAGCATGTAAGAGAAAATTAGTACGAGAGTGAAGAAAATTAAAAGAACGAGGGCAAAGACGGGAGATCACCTTTCATCATTTATTCATGAGGGTTTCTCCATAAAATAATGATATGACGAAGTGACTATCCTTGGGTTTCTGAAGGAATGCAGGAATGGTGAAAATGCAGACAAAAATACTGGGATCGACTTAACACGTTGGGAATCAATGCTGTAGAGAGATATCAAAACGAGGGATAGCATGGCTATTATTGTACTATGATTTGTTTAGCTGTTTCACGAATGAGAAAACTTGATGGGGATTGGAGATGCCCCAGGTGCCACAATTCGCCAAGTCCTGGTGAACTCCGAGAGTCCGAAAGAAATCACCCCAGATAACGGCAATTCAATCAGCGACCCACGTCTTTGACCACGCTCTGAGCTCTGGTCGCATATACACGACAGCGCCAATTATTATATGTTCAGCCTGCGTATTTGACGATTCTAATATAGTTGCGGAGGTAGCTGTGCCGCAGGCAGCGAAGCGTGCTCTCGACGTAAGCAAGGTCTATAGGATCACGCAATGTGCTATTTGTGCAGTCGTTTTCGACCATCAGCTGCCTGCGAATGGGATGAGTTAGTGGAGACACACCAGGGAGCAACGCTCCTCGGCAGACCGGGTAGGTTTAGACACGAGCGACAGTCACGATCCTTCTTCATCCTCTAGTCGGGCGACATCTCAAAAATTTTCACGCCGTCATCATCTGAAACAAGTCCAGAATAAACGGGAGCACTCCACCGCCTTTAAGAGAATAATCAACCTCTGTATTGGAAGTATTCGAAGGATCGTTCCCGCTGAAGTATGGGCGGATCAATATGTAGCCTATATAGTTATCGTTATATTTTCACCTCAAACCCTCTTTCTCACCGTAAGTTACCTCCGCGCAATTGCGAAAGAATAACAATTGCATAAACCTTCGCTATGGTCTGAGGGCCTGAGCAGTCATTGCCTTAATTATCTCAGCGGAAGATGAGCGGATGGTCGGCGGGCCTTGGCGTAAAGTGTGTGCCGTCTTGGTTTCCATCAACAGACAGCGAATCTCAGGCAAGTCCGAACAGAAATGTCATAGAGACCGCTTTCTTGACATCCCCGGACTCTCAAACGAGCCACAATGAAGCTCGGCGTAAGTCACTCCGGTATTCCGTGTAAGCCACGGAGTTCCGCTGGGCCAACGAATCGGACCTTGCCTAATACTTCTGACTACTACAACCATACTCCGTATACAGATGCTCTTATATAAACGACTTCTATACCAAAGGAATCTCCTGCAACAGCAAACTCCATAGAATTGAGAGGGTCATTGCTATCTCTTTATAGCAACTTTCTCTAAAGTCTTTTTATCATTCAAAGTCTTTCATTTTGCAAAATGCAACCACCACATCCGGAGTCCGGTGTCCAAACTACTCTTCCCTCTCTCCTTTCTGCCCGCCTTGCTGAGCAACCCAACTCTATCGCTGTCAAGACCAAAACCGTTTCTCTAACAACTCAACATCTTTATTTCTTGTCTGACAAACTCCTGAAATCCATCCACATTACTCCTGGAACCGTTGTCCCACTATGTATGAACCGATCATGGCAAATGGTCGTCAGTGAGCTTGCAGTTATGAGGGCAGGAGCAGCGTATGCTGTAATAGACCCGGCAAACCCTCAAAGGTGGAAAGAAGCGCTGGTAGAGGATGTAGGAGCTGAGCTAGTCTTGGCTGACGATTCGGAACAGTTGAGTTATTTCGGTGATAGGAAGGTATTCAATGTTCACTCTATCCTGTCGGAAGTTGAGGTCGAGGAGGAAAAGGTCAAAATGGACGCAGCATCCGTCGATGAAGATAGACTTGTCGAGAAGAAACCGAGTCCCAGCGATCCAGCGTACATCGTCTTCACTTCCGGGTCCACTGGCCGTCCCAAACCAGTCGTTCTCTCACACTGCGCCGCGGCCACCGGTGTGTCTTATGCCAAGTTGAACGGCAGGATAAACTGGCTCCTGTTTCTTAACCCCAGCACCTCTGCTGCGCAGCGGTCAATCTGGGCAACTATAATTCTCGGTGGTTGTATCTGTATCACAGATAAAGAAACCGTGACTACCTCTCTTGCGCAAACAATGCGGGACTTCCATATTCAGGCGGTCCAAATCACGCCATCTACGCTTCCGCTACTCTCACCGGACGAAGTTCCTGAACTCGAGCTCATAACTGTGGTTGGAGAGCGACCCGAGCCATCCGCTGTGGACAAGTGGGTGGATAAGGTGGAGCTGCGGAACGCTTACGGGCTCAGCGAGTGCACACAGCTCAACTTTTCCAAACGCATGGAAAAGGGGAGCAATTGGACGTGCGTAGGACGGTCAATTGATGCAACAGCCGCATACATTGTGGATGATTCAATGCAGCTTGTGCCAAAGGGAATAGTGGGCGAGATTTGTTTGGCTGGACCTCAACTCGCGAATGGGTATCTCAACAGGGAGGAAGCTACGGCGAAAGTCTTTGTGAAGAATCCCTTTGGCGAGGGTAGGCTGTACAAGACTGGAGATTTGGCAATGGAGAATGACGACGGATTCCATATTATTGGCCGTAAAGACTACCAGCTGAAGATTGGAGGGCTGAAGATCGTCCCAGAGGAAGTAACGGCAGCGCTGAGCGGTTGCGATGTGGTGCGATCTTGTGTTGTTTTCGGAGCGGTCATGGGTTCAACCAAAGCACTCGTTGCTGCTGTGGTGCCGAGAGAGGAACAATCCGAAGATGGTCAGCCCGGCTCATGGAGAGCTCAAGTACAATCTATGCGAGAGTTTCTAGCAGCGCGCCTCCCAGAACACATTGTTCCTCATTATTGGCTAAAACGCGAATCCATACCATACAGCGTCAGCAACAAAGCAGATATCTCGTCCCTGCGCAAGGAAGCGGAGCAGCTCGGGCCCGCTGGCTTGCTGGAGCTTTTCAACGAATCAGGTGAAGACGACGTGGAACTCACGGATGCGGAAGAAACGATTCGAGATGTTTGGTCCGAAGTTTTGGATATCGCGCCTGAGCAAATTAAGAAGCATCATTCTTTCAGCATTCTCGGTGGTACTTCTTTACAAGCAATACGCGTCATCAGCGCGCTCCGCGAGCGAAAGATTCTCCTTGAACTTCGCCATCTATTCAGATCTGAGAATCTAGCCGACACCGCGGCAGCTAGCGAATCGTTTGGAAATATGTCCCAATCAGAGACCGAAGACATTGCCCCTTTCTCATTAATTAAGGAAGATACCATCCGAAGCGATCTTCAGAGCCGTGGAACGATTGAAGACGCGTATCCGGCGACACCTATCCAGACGCTTATGCTCGCGGCAACCTCCCGAGGCCACAAAGGCTACCTATTTCAACGAACCTGTGATCTTACGGGAGTTGACATTCCAAAGCTTAAAGCAGCGTTTGAGCTTGTGTTCCGCGAAAGCGATATCCTACGTACCACGCTAAGCATGGAAGGTGGACGGTTTTTGCAGACAGTCCGAACCGATTTCCAGCTGCCGTGGTATGAAGAGTCCGCGCCCCTAGAGGAATTCCTTAGACGCGATCTCGATAAGCAAATTAAGCCAGGTTCCATCTTCTTCCGTCTAACAATTGTAAATGGCACGACACTTGTGGTCTCAGCACACCACTGCCTGTTCGACTTCTGGTCATCCCGCTTCCTCTACCAAGACGTCGCAGCCGTCTATTACTCTATGCCACGTACTCCTCGTCCACCATTCCGCAACTTTGTCGCCTGGGTGAATGATTTACAGTCGCCTTCCTCTGAGGCCTTCTGGAAGGAGTACTCCAAAGACCTCATCCCCACTTACATCGACGTTCAGAAATCACCTGTGACGACCCGTCTTATCCGCGCAGCTCCTCCTTCTCTAGCTCAATCGGCAGCAGCCAAGGGCCTCACGGTCGCATCAGTAGGCTACGCAGCCTGGGCGCTTGTCCTTGCGCGCCTGACCGGGCAACGCAGCGTCACATTCGGAACCGATGTCGCGAGCCGCGACTCTCCAGTTGCAGGAGTCGAGAGGATTGACGGACCAGTATTCGCGCTTACTCCACAGATCGTCTCGATGAAAGCGTCCCAAACGATCCACGAAGTAGCAGCGGCGGTGTCTCACAACCAGTGGGATCTAATGGCGCATGCCCAGTGGCGAACCAGGGATATGCTGGTCTCTCGCAAACCACCGCCATTCAACACTATGGTTAATGTGCTGGTTTCGCAGAGCGAAGAGGACGAAGAAGATGTCGCGAAAATGCTGTTCAAGAGCCTACCTGAGATCGACGTGCGGGAGATGTCGAACACCACCCTTCTTCTCTCTGGAGAAGAGGGGCTGGCGGAATTCCATCTTGTGTCGAAGTTGGAGAAAGAGAAAGCAGAGGAGATACTGGAGTGGGTGGGGCAAGCCGTCGACAAGGTATTAGGAGAGGGCAACGAAAAGGTTGGAGAGTACTTGGGCTGGTCGGATGTGGAGATAGTCAATTAAATAAAGGGGAATTGTTTGCTGGGTTACGTCTTGTATTATTGCATATAGAGACACTGTGGCTATAGGTCTGAGCAAAATCGGGCGCTCATATTTAATTCCCCCACTTCCGTCACTTCCCGATGCACATAACTATAGCGCTTGGACCAAGTTAAAAAATCTAACACCATTTATGACCATAAAAAAGTTACCATTTATAATATCCTTTGCACAGATAAGGTACAATGACACCAAGAACATTAAACGAGCATGGCAGCCAAATCTTCCACTCCATATCGACAACAAGGACCGTCGAATACCGCTGTACAAGGACTGTCCGTGTTGGCAGGAACACATTAATCGACTCAACACCCTTGATCAAGGCTCTATATATTATCTACACTAGAAATACAATATATTTGCAGCTTCATTCGAAATCTTTGGTTACCTAGTCCTAATTAATCGAAGCCTTATTAAGCCAATCGACGGCTTATTAGCCACGCTGGTCTGAGGTTCTAGCACGCATCAGTCAACGGACTGCTCTATGCAATTTAGGCCCTATTTCCTAAAGGATCTGCTGGTACCTACGCTCCACGGTATAGACGTTATCTAACCACCCCAACACGAGCCAAAAGGCTCTTCCGCCCTATATATAAGCTCCTAAGGTTATTATATACATTTATAATGCATGCATTTAGCTTCCTATATGTAGTAGATTAGATATAGGCCAGCTTACTAAGAGCTAAAACCTGTGCTATTTAAGGCTTTAGACCCCTAGGTAGATTATACGGTTATTTATATATTAAAGCCCTAGTTTTTTAAGCTTTAGTGAGTTGTTCTAGGTCCCTATATGGATTTAATAAAAATTTAAAGATATTCTAAAATAAGATAAACGGCTGACTTGAGCTCTATAAGTCTAACGATTATGCGCATCTATTTGAGTTTATGAGGCCTACACGGATATGTAGGCGCTTCAGGGAACAGGGCCTTATATAGGCTCATAGTTGTGAGAATCGTTTCTCAGTAGGCCGGAGCCCCAGCCTTACGATACGCATCCGCTGATATAGAAATTGAATGTGAAAATAATGGTTTGGCAGGTAAATTTTTACATATTAAGAATAATTTCTATGTTGTGAAGGCCTCTAGAACTTTACTTCAGTAATAATTCAAGGATAAACCAAAACGCCCTGCTAGGAATGCCAATGCCTTCAAACATATCGATATTATCGTGACTTATACATCCACTGATACATACCCTCACGTCAAATCCCTCTATACCCAGCCATATTTTATATGCATATATATTCCATGACAGTTACACAAATTTTCGTTATCCCTGGACAATTCGGTAACCTCACTATATCATTACAGGATAATGGCTCTTCGCTCTAATCTGCGGACCCCACTTGAAGAGGATCCAGGGAATGGGAAGCATCGCAACGGAGATGAAGCCGAGAAGGCTCGTTGCCCAGCCGGTACCTAGCTTCTCGTACACTGCAGCAGCGTCAGTAATTGTATAGAAATCTGAAGGCACAACACTTACTTTGAATGGTAAAAAGTGGAAACACGGCACCGAGCATGTATCGCAGAATTCCATTCGCTGCAATGGCGGATGCTCCGTTCAGAGGGCCGTACACATCGATTAAGTAGAGGGCAGTTGATATCTAATAAATATAAGCGTCATCAGTAAGATCTCATCTAACATGGCTGACCGCCACCAGAGTATCGGCAATGTATAAGGTATATACTCACAAACAGACTAAGATTTCCCCATGCAAACGGAATTGCAGCAATAACGGGGGCGGCCCAATGGATACCATTATCCGCAGTCCATGCAAACCAGAATAGGCCGATAGGAAGACCAAAACTGCCCATCATAGCAGCGTAGAGTCTGTATTCTGGAGCTGCATGCTGCCGCCCTTCAGCAAGAGCCTGACGATAATATTTTTGATAGATGGTTCGGTCTATAATAATGGCGCATGCACAGCTGATTGTAACGCCGAGACCTATGGCGAGGAAGGTGAGGCCGACTTGAGATGTGGTGAAGTGATAAGGCGCACCAGAGAATACAAGGGGGAACGCAGCGAAAAAGGCGAAGAGGACTGAGAACGCGAAGGCGGTATAGAGGGAGAGAAAGATGACAATAGGCTTACGAAAGTCAGCAAGAGACCATCATAATGAGTGGCAAATTTTCAGGACTCACTTCGACAAGCAACATATGTAATGGCTGAACTAGTGTGACGGTAAGGAGAATCTTGATGGCCCCAACTCCAGTAGGCCCCTTGGGAGGCATAATACCAAGGCGTTTCGCGCGGCGTCTTAGAATGATCTTTTTGTATGTCTCTTTCATTGGAAGACAGGTAAGATATACTGCGACAGATATGAAAAGGATACACCATTGCGTCCAGCGCCAGCTTTTATATTGTGCTGCAAAACCGCCGACAAAAGGCCTAAAACTCAGAAGTCAATTGCATAACTCATAATGGGAAGCTTCGCGGAAGTCTCACCCGAGAGAGGGGCCTGCAAACGGTGCTAGGAGGAAAAAGCTGGTTGCAACGGCCCTCATCTGTGGTGGAAACAAGTCTGCATTTGTTCCAGCTCCAACAGCGAGGACTGGGCTACCGAAGAATCCGGCAAAGAATCGGCATACTAGAAGGGAACCGAAGTTCTGGGAGAACCCCGCGCCGAGTGTGAAGAGCATCATAACTGGGAGGGACGTTTTGTATACGATGCTGCGTCCGTATATTTCACTCAATGGTGCGGCCAGGACAGGTCCAAACGCGAGTCCAATGACATATAATGAGAGACCCAGAAGGGCCGCGGTTGACGATACATGGAATCGTTCCATTATCTGGTGTGTCGCAGGCGTGTACACGGATGAGCCAAACGTTCTGTAAATAGTTAGAAGACTGTCTATTTATCGTGCTAAGTGTTTCTTCGGGAGTTGGAGTAGCCGGTTAGTTTTGGGGGTCCACTCACACTACAAAGGCAAAGAGTGCGGGAGGTACTGTATGATAAGCACGAAGTAATAGGCTCCAATTCTGAGGGTTTTCCGGGTCATCGGGACCAGTCCAGTCTTGAGCGGTCACCACTCTAGTCGTAGGCGGGAGATCTTCGACATCTCTTTCCGCTTCCTTCTCAAGGTCTACATCTGCAGTAGTTTCGTCGTCACCGCGACGGCGGGTGCGAACTCGTTCAGGCGACTGAACTGCTCCATCCAGGTCTTTCAGATTGTCGCTCTTCTCGAAGCTGCTCATCGACGAATCATCAGCCTCATACTCAGAATGCTGTCGTTCATCTGAGGTAGCCCCTGGGCTCATGTTCAAATAGGAGAAACTTTGCGTGGTCCAAGGTCAGGTCGCTAAGCGTCTCAGTACTAAGGTGTAGTTGCAATAATGGAGGGAAATAAATGTCAAACAGTCACAGCAAATTAGTTAGGGGGAAACCTCTAGCAGACTGATAAACTTGAATGTGTAATGCAAAGAGTAGCTGATGCGTTCACAATCTGCTGGGCAGGTGATGGTTTTATTCTGGGAACTTATCATGACTACTTCGAAGCGCCATTTGCTAGCCACCAGCTGGAACATTGATTAAGCAGCTCAGTTCACAAAATCATTGCGCAATTCTGCAGCTCCGAGGAGTCTCCGCCGTGAATAGTCAAGCAAGCACGTCCGTAACGTATGAGTGGGTTGGTGGAAGTGTTGAATATTGATCCCTTGGCAAAGTGAAGTGTTTAGTAATCTGTGAAAGACTAATCGATAAATGCGCCGTCCGAGGCCAACTGTATGGAATTAAACAAAGGGCGCCATTCTGCACGATGCCGAAGACCCAGATGCAGGGATTTGCTTGGTTCCCGGAGATCGGTAATCCGCTACCTGGATTTGATTGAGCGCTTGCGTTGAACCAGGCTCTCCGATTGGCTAGCCCCTTATCGATAACTGTAGGAGGCGGGTAGTGATGTCATAGTGATGAGGGTAATGGAAGTTGAAGAAACAGCGGCAGGCGGCCTTTAGATGGTTTCTGCGCATGGATAATAATTCAAAATGGCAGTGTACTAGCTGGGCTGGGAGCAGTACTAATTTCTTACCGCGTACATCCACATAACTTCTATTGGGATGGATCATAGTTGTAAATCGGAAAAAAAAGAACGTAGAGCTCCCTCGTTATTTCATACATCTGTTCTAAAGGTCTCGTGACGGAGGTATCCGATCAAATTCTCTTGTAGATCCATCAGCAGTGATTTGGACACTAGGATGAAGCAAACCAATCCAAGCGACTTCAAGAACGCGTTGAATGATCCCAAATACGGTCATTTCCAGATATCAGTAGCTGGTTTTCTGTCCGATAGTAATCGTATCTTGGATAAGACTGCTTGATTGGTGCTATATCCTGCTCTCTTCCGACTCCCCTACATTCTTGACGAAAGCGGCAAAGCCCAAATCGAGCATCGGTGCGGACAAGCTCCCAGCCTTGGAAAACCGGGTAACATTCGGCTCTGGAGATCAATTTGGTGTGGCGGGATCTTGGCCAATTACAAATCTTTCACTGATTGTTGCTAGCGTTGGGCCCGACACGCAAGAATCACCATGAGGGAGCTAGTATTGGTTGGTATTGATTTGGTCATATTGTTGAAGCTCCACATTCCCTCTTTTCTTTAGGACATCACTTGTGAGAGGGTTGGGATATCTGAGACAATGACAGTCAGCCAGAACAGCAAGAAAATCACTCCTTTTCTTCCTTTGCATTCTCCGATCGATCAGCCCTCTCTTTCTTATTTCATCGCGCTTCTTCGCTTAACCCACCGTCTTCTCTTCTTCTTCCAAACATTTACTGCAATGAGGTAGATAATCTGACTCGTCTCCAACTCCAAATCAGTGCTCAACTTTTAGTCCGCGACTTTCACGTAGCTCAAATTAGCACTCTCTGTGAATTAGGAAATGCAAACATCTCCTTAGGCGATCTTGATAATTTCGAAGGGTCTAAGGCATTTGATGCCGTTGATCGAATGGATTAATATTTTGCAGCTTTTGATACGATAAAGGGCATCAGTGTGGCTAACAGGCAGCGTTCAGCCGGCGACCACACCATCCGCTGACTGACTGCAGCCAATCAAGTCACTCGCTAGATGCTCGCTGGATATGTATATACACTGACTGTAGAGCTATTAGCGCGCTTACCCTAATGCAACGTGTCCCGCCTTCACGTCGCAAAACCGGCCAAAGGGACAGCAGTACTCGCGAATCTATCGCGACTGTGGCGGGATCCAATATATGTACTCTTACACCTAATTAGGTAATTGTATAGATCTAGTAGAGTTATAGAGTTAAATTATAGATTTTTGGTAGTACCTTTTATATATATAAATATAAATATTATCCAATCTTAGATTTACTCTACATTAGCAAAATGCTGTCCCCTATAGTGGCTCGAATTGCTAGCAGTTGACGCAATTAGCGCGCAGTTGAGGGCATTGACCAACTCGACTAATGTCGATCACTACACCATATCAAGCTTAGATTACGGGTGCATTTGTGTATTTAACGAGGCCAGAGTTCTCATCCTTAATCGTCCTATTCGATGGTTATAAGCCTGGGCCATCTACTGCGTTATCTTTAATTTAAAGTCGTAATTACCTTATCATTAACCCGCATCATAGAGGCCTTAAATATGTCCTCTTAACAAGAAATACAAACAGGACTTCAAAACTCCACGGGATTGGCAAATCTTTGCTACGATATGCCGAGGAGTGGGGGACTTGTCTTGGGCGTTTTGAAAAGAATGAAAAGATATATTCAATTCTTATAGCTATATCCATTGACCAGAATTTTTTTTGAGGTCAGGAAACTAAGTCGCGAAGAGAGCATTTACTCACTATCAAAGAATTAGGAGCATGCTGTGTTTGTTCAACATGAAAATTCAGCTAAATCCTACCTGGACAGATACGGCATATCAGAAATTATATAATCTATTCGCTGCTCTCCTCGAGACCTGTCACAGCTGTAACACAACCCTCAGAATGGAAATATTGCAATTCATCATGAAATATAAATAGTAATACCGCCGTGGAAAAGAAGAAAGAAAAATAACTAGCCAAGTCACAAACCGACAGCCCTTCACCCAAGTATATACAGCCGAAAAATGCCTCCCCTCTACCATCCTGATGCTTTGCAATGCATGCATGAACCGATTATGGAAAGACTTATACAGCTATACAAATACAGATATCCACCCAGCCCGAATTTCAAAGCCAAAACTCCCAACGCCGAACCGAACCGAATGATGCGCTCAACTGCTCATTACGCAACGATCTTCTTCAACCCAGTCAAGAAACCCTTTATCCCACTGTCGTCTTTCCTACTCCTAGCTCTCTCCGATTCGCGGCGGGATGTGCGCGGTCGTTCTTCAATTCGACTAGATCTCGGCCGATCGCTCTCTGTTCGTCCAGTTCGCGGCCTCTCGGCACCTGAAACCCTCCTGCTCGACCGCTTCACTTGCCGTTCTACAGAAGATGTAGACTCCACTGCAACACCGGAACCTGGCAGCGGCTCTGCATCCACGCTTCTTGACGCCTCTCCGACCGCTTCTCCTTCCACAGCAGCTCCGTCTAGGGCGCTGGACATATCTAGTTCTTTTTTGGCGCCAGCACGCGCCGCTCGACGCTCTTCTTTCCTTGCTCTATACTCTGCCTCTTCCTCGGGGGTCTCGAAACGACGATGATGGTGCGAGTGTCGGCGATGACCATGTGGCCTCTCCTTCTTTTCACCATGGCTATCTCCAGAGCTCTGCATGCTGCTTGTTGGCCGCGCTTTCTCTTTTGCGAGTCCTCGGACAGAGGGATGAGAGTCACTTGGGTCTGATTTAACCCTTGAAGAGGCAGTGGATGGCTTGATAGTGGGGACTAAAGAGTCGGTTTTTGATCGTCCGAATAGTAATCCGCCAAAGAGAGACGTTCTTTTCGCTTTCTGTGAGGGTGAAGAGTCCCGAGTGCGTTCGCCGAGACCAGTGTGTCTGCGGCCTGACGCTCGAAGAGAGATAGGGGATTGGGGTACCAAGTCGGCTTCATCTTCTGCAGCGCGACGTGCTGCGTCTCTCGTCCTTGGGCGGTCTACGTCCTTTTCTTTCGATTTCCCCTTTAGATCAGACGGTTCTGCTGCTCTCTCTTTCTCGAGCTTCCTCTCCATGTGCTCTAGTTTCTTTCGCTCATGGCGTCGCCTTCGGCGCTCTGCTTCTTCTGCAATGCGAGCATTCTCTTCTTGTTCCTGCATAAGAGCTTCTGATCTCTTAGCTTCTTTTCTTGCTTCATGTCTTGCCTTTTTCTCCGCGGCCTCCTTCCTTAATTTCTCCTCTACCTCTTTTCTAATCCTCTCTTCATCTAACTTCCTCTGTTTCTCTTCCTCTGCACGCCTAGCAGCCTTCCTCTCCTCATGTTTCCGTCTTCTCTCCTCCTCAACCTTACGTTTCTCCTCCTCTTCATGCCTACGCTTATCTTCCTCTTCTTTCTTTATGCGTCTCGCTTCCTCGGCTTTGCGCGCTTCGTAACGCTTGCGACGTGCAACTTCGTCTTCCCCCGCTCGAAGGGCACGACGCTTAGCCTCTTTGTCTGGAGCTCTCTCCCGACGTCTATTTCCTGACCTATCATTCTCCACCTCTCTTTTGCTTTCTTTAATGACTTCTCGAGCCTTGTCCTTCGCCTTGCTGGAATCCTTGCTAGTCACGCTGTCTTTCCTCTTACCCTTTGCAGGATTACCTACCGCTTTCGCTGCTGCTACTAGTGAAACGGCTGCTGCGGCGCTTTCATTAACGTCACTGTTGCGCCTCTTTTGCGGTCGAACCCAACTTTTGGAGTTACGTCGCGCACGCTTGGGTGGAGATGTTGGGGAAGCAGGCTCGTCGACAATAGCGGATTCATTGGGCGGAGTTTTAGGGGTTTCTTGTGGGGCTTCTTCTACTCTCGCAGCAGCTGGTTCTTCTACTGTTGGCTCAACTGGCTCTAACTCTACGGCGATTGGCTCTTCAGCTGGTTCGGCGGCTGGTTCCTCTGCGGTTGGCTCTTCGGCGGCTGGTTCTGCAGCTGGTTCGTCTGCAGCTGGTTCGTCTGCAGCTGGTTCGTCTGCGGCTGGTTCGTCTGCAGCTGGTTCCTCTACAGCTGGTTCGTCTGCAGCTGGTTCGTCTGCAGCTGGTTCCTCTACAGCTGGTTCCTCTACAGGAGCCTCCTCAGCAGCTGGTTCTGGAACTGGTTCCTCTGCGGCTGGCTCTTCAGCGGCTGGTTCCTCTGCAGTTGACTCTTCAGCAGCTGGTTCCTCGGCAGCTGGTTCCTCTGCAGGAGCCTCCTCGGCAGCTGGTTCTGCAACTGGCTCTTCTGCCGCTGGCTCTTCCGCTGCTGGCTCTTCCGTTGCCGGCTCTTCCGCTGCTGGCTCTTCCGTTGCCGGCTCTTCCGCTACTGGCTCTTCCGCTGCTGGATCTTCCGCTACTGGCTCTTCCGCTGCTGGCTCTTCCGCTGCTGGATCTTCCGTTGCTGGCTCTTCCGCTGCTGGATCTTCCGCTGCTGGCTCTTCCGCCGCTGGTTCCTCTGCAGCTGGCTCTTCAGCAGCTGGTTCCTCAGCAGTTGGTTCCTCAGCAGCTGGTTCCTCAGCAGTTGGTTCCTCAGTAGTTGGTTCCTTAGCAGTTGGTTCCTCAGCAGCTGGTTCCTCAGCGGCTGGTTCTGGGACTGGCTCTTCTGCCGCTGGCTCTTCCGCTGCTGGTTCTTCCGCTGCTGGCTCTTCCGCTGCTGGCTCCGCTGCTGGCTCCGCTGCTGGCTCCTCCACTGTTGGCTCTTCTGCCGCTGGCTCTTCCGCCGCTGGTTCCTCTGCAGCTAGCTCTTCAGCAGCTGGTTCCTCAGCAGCTGGTTCCTCAACAGCTGGTTCTGGAACTGGCTTTTCTACCGCTGGCTCTTCCACTGATTCTTCTGCCGCTGGCTCTTCAGCAGGTGGCTCTTCAACAGGGGCTGCTTCGGCGGCGGCTTCTTCTGTTGGTTCTTCTGGGGGGGGCTTCTCTGCTGGAGCGTCTTCCGCTGGAGCTTCTCCTGGAGCTTCTTCCGAGGGTGATTCGTCCGCAGGGGTCCCTTCGGTAGGCGGCTCTTCTGCTGGGGGTTCATCTGCGGGTGGCTCTTCTGCGGGTGTGTCCTCAGCAGGCGATTCCTCAGCTGCTGGTTCCTCCGCTGGTGTTTCTTCCGGAGCTGCTTCTTCCATGGGAGCTCCCTCAGCTTCCTCCATAGCAGCTTCTTCCGCGGTGTCTTCTGCAGTAGCTTCTTCTACAGCAGGCTCTTCTGTAACTGGTTCCTCTGTGGCTGGCTCCTCTGCGGCCGGCTCTTCTGTGGCTAGTTCTTCTGCGGCCGGCTCCTCTGCGGCCGGTTCTTCTGTAGCCGGTTCCTCTGCAGCCAGCTTCTCAGTGGCATCCTCTGCTTCAGCTGCCCCTGCTTCAGCAGGGTCAGGAGTAGGGTCTTCCGCCAGTGCTTCATCCTCTACCGCTGGGGATTCTTCTTTTGCCGCGGGTTCTTCTGTAGGGGTAGACACAGCTGGGGTTTCTTTTACAGCAGGCTCTTCGTTGTTAGTCTGGTCGACATCCTGAGATTCTGCAGCTTCAGGAACTAGCTCTGGTTCAGCCGAGGCAGGTTCTTCCTCAGGCCCTAGCTCAGGTTCTCCGGCTGCCTCTTCCTCTGGGGCTTCTTCAGCAGGTGTCTCTTCAGTAGGAGCCTCCTCGGCAGGAACCTCTTCCTCTAGACTCTTCTTTTCTAGAGCCTCCTCTTCCACAGCACCTTCCTCAGCAGGAGCTTCCTCTAGAGCAGCTTCCTTTACAGGGAACTCCTCAGCAGCTGGCTCCTCTGACTGAGCTTCTTCTGCAGCCTCATCGGCGGCAGGTTCAGTAGCTGTCTCAGCTCCTTCAAGCTTAGGGGGAGCTTCTTCTTGATCTGCGGCGTCCTCGGCCCCAGCCGCAGGTTCGGCTTCAGGTTTGGCTGCTTCTGGCGGGGTTTCTTCCGCGTTTTCTTCGGCAGCGGGAGCTTCATCGGGTGGGGTTTCGTTGGTAACAGGCTCAGGTTCAGGTTCAGCTGGAGGCTCTTCTGAAGCAGGTGCAGCGGGCTCTTCTGAAGCAGTCTCTCCTTCCACAGCCTCTTCTTCCGCAGCTGTGGTTTCCTCCACAGGCGCCACATCCTCTTCTTCAGCGTTATCTTCCGCAGACTCATCTTCTCCAGCCGGTTGCTCTTTAGGGGTTGCCTCTTCCTCGGCCTCTGTTTCCTCTGCGGGTTCTTCTGAGAGTTCTTTCGCGGTCGTGGGTTCTTCAACAAATGTAAGCTCTTCGGATGCAGGTTCCTCTGATTCTGGCTTCTCTACTACAGGTTCTTCAGAGATAGGCTCTTCAGATGACCGCTCTTCGGGAGCAACCTCTTCTGGAGCAGCCTCTTCTGGAGCAGCCTGTTCTGGAGCATTTTCTTCAGCTACAGGCTCTTCGGTGGTAGGTTCTTCAGTGGCAGCGGGTTCCTCAGCAAGATTTTTTTCTTCGGTAGTCGTGGGCGCTTCTGCGGCAGGTTCAGCTTCTAGTTCGTCTTCTTCTACCTCGTCCTCTGATCCGGGAGCTGCCTCCTCGGGAGCTGCCTCAGGGGTTGTGTCCTTTGGACTTGTATTCTCAGGGGTTGTCTCCTTAGGACTTGCCTCTTCAGGGCTTGTCTCTTCAGGACTTGTCTCTTCAGGACTTGTCTCCTCAGGACTTCTTGTCTCCTCAGGACTTGTCTCCTTAGGAATTATGCCCTCAGGAGTTGTGCCCTCGGTGGCAGTCTCTTCCTCCGTCGCGGGTGCTTCTTCGGATGTCTCTTCATCCCCGGTAGATGTCTCTTCTGACGATTCTCCTACCACCACAGCTCCAGCTTCTCCGGCAGCATCGGCGTCGGCACCGTCCGGATTTTCCTTGTTGGCGAGCTCCTCCTCAGATGCAGGAACGGTCTTAGAGGCAGGTGGGGCCTCCTTCTCCTCCCTATTACCCTCAGGAACGTCATGCCCATCGTCAGGCTCAGCAGGGTTCTCGGCTTCTTTAGAAGATGCTTCAGCGTTTCGGTCAGAGTCAGTGGGTTGGGTTCCACTAACTTCGGGTTCTATTGGATCAAGCAATATTTGCTCGTCAGTTTGCTTCAAAGCCGGACTAACCGGGGCCTCGTTTTCTTCTGCAGGGGTTTCCTTCATCACCGGCTTTTTCGCCGGTTCTTCAGGGGCGGGCTCCTCAGCTGGTGCTCCCAGAGCGGCAGCTTCATCCTCGTTAGGTTCTTCGCCACCTCCATCGGCTTGCTCGGGTTCGGGTTCGGGTTCTGGGGCTTTGGTTGGAGGTTCAGGCTCTGCTGCTTGCTTTTCTGCTGTGGATGTTTCTTCTGATTCGCCTTCTGGTTCAGGTATTTCCTCGCTGAGAGGTTCTTCAGTTACAAATTTCCCCTCATCGGACTGTTCTTCCGCTGCCGGCTCTGGGCCGGTTGTGTCTGCGCTTGCAGGCTCAACTTCTGCTGGTGCATCTGATGTTTCCTCAGCAGCCACTCCCTCTGCGGTAGCTTCCTCAGGAGCCGCTTCCGCTGGGGCCGCTTCCTCTGGGGTCACTTCCTTTGTCGCTGCCTCTTCTCGTGGTGCTTCTTCCTCAGTTTCATCCGCGGGCTCTTCTAGATTATCATCGCCATCTCTTGCATTAGCGGAAGGTTCTAGTGCATCTTTAGTTACAGGAGGCGCATCTTCGGGTACTAGTGTCTCTTCTGCGACTTCTTCTGCAGGTCCTGTGGTCTCAGTGGGCGCTTTAGGCTCTGGCTCCGCAGGTTCGGCACCTGTGCTTGCTTCCTCGGGCGCCGCAGACTCCTCCGGTACGGCTTCTGGAGCGGATTCAACGGCAGGCTCATTTGCAGGTTCAGCTTCGGTTTCGACAGCAGGATCTGCGGGAAGTTCTTCAGCAGATTCGGCGACAGGCTTGGAGGCTTCGGTAGGCGTTTCTGGTGGAGCCGCAGGGGCTGGCTCTTCTAGGACCGCTTCAGTAGGTTTGGCAGGCTCCTCCTCAGCTTTGGACTCAGCATGCTCTTCCGTAGCAGGCTCTTCCGTAGCAGGCCCTTCTGAAGTAGGTTCTTCCGGAGCAGGCTCTGAGGGAGCAGGCTCTGAGGTCTCTTCTGCTACAGCTTCGCCATCCCCTGAAGTAGTCTCAGGCCCAGGATCATTCTCCTGCACCTCATCCGCCTTTTCTTTGCCTTTAGCATCCCTCTTGCCCCTTTTCTTTAAGTCCTTTCTACTTGACTTTTTGTCCTTCGCAGATGCTTCCTTTTTGTCCTTCGCAGATGCTTCTTTTTTGTCCTTTGTAGGTGCTTCTTTTTTGTCCTTTGTAGGCGCTTCTTTTTTGTCCTTCGTAGGTGCTTCTTTTTCTTTTCCCTTTTCTTTTTCCAGCTTTTTGGTGTTTTTTGGAATCGGGGTTGCTCGTACAAATCGATTTTTTCCCTTTTGGGGGTTCCCTTTAACCCTTTTGTTTTTACCCGTAAGATTGCTAGGTTTTGGATCTTCCATGTCCGAAGGGAAGTGAACAGCCTTCGGCCCATGGGTCGTTTCAGCAGCTGGTTCGTCGCCTGCTTCAGGTACTGGCGCATCTTCGGTCTGGGCGAGTTCTTCTGCAGATGTCGGGTCTGCCGGGGAGGTATCTTCAGTAGCAGCAGATGCTGCTGCTGCTTCTTCTGGCGGCGCTTCATCTAGAGGCGCTTCATCTAGAGGCGCTTCATCTGAAAGTGTATCTTCTGCTGAAGGTGTATCTTCTGCTAAAGGCGCGTCTTCTAATGGTGTCTCTTCAGACACTGTCCCTTCAGCAGGTGTTTCCCCTGAAACTGTCTCCTCCAGGGCAGGCGATTCTTCAGGGGTAGGTGTCGGCCCTTCAGGAGCAGGAGGCTCTTGTGCAGGCTCAACTGTAGTCTCTTCGGAAGTAACCGGTGCCTCCTCGGGTACCTCAGGGGCTTCAGCAGGGGCTTTTTCAGCTATCTCGGGCTCTTCGGTTGAGGCCGGCTCTTCCGGGGAAGCGGCTCCCTCCTCAGGAGCAGGTGGCGCGTTATCAACAGGAGCAGGTTCGCTAGGAGGATTTTCGCTCCTTGCTTCAGTTTCCGCTGCTGGCTCAGGAGATGTTTCGCCCGCATCCCCTTCTTTTGACGTTTCTTCTATTGCGAGTGGCTCCTCGGAGGGTTCCTCACCCGGCTCTTCAGGCGCAGGAGGGGCTTCTTCACCAGGCCGTTCGGGATTCTCGGCGCTCGTCTCTTCAGCAGAAGGTTCATCCGGGGTTGCTTCATCTTCTGCAGGCGGTGGATCCGATGTGGCTTCATCGCTTCCGGCGTCAATCGTTACTCCTCCTTGGTCTCCCTCAGTACCAGCGACTGGAACCTCAGGCTCTATAGGTGGGAGGCCAAACTCATCCATTCCCTTACCGCCACCACCATCACCAGGTGGTTCATCTGAAACAGGCGGAAATTCTGTGGGTTCGGCAGGAGCTGAAGGCGGTTCCGGTGCCTCGAGCATTTCTCCGGAGTCTCTTGGTTCTAACGAGTGGTCAATTGATTGCCTCAAACAAGTCAATGACTTGCTAAACTCACCTTCATCTTCGTCTTCCTCATCTTCGCTGGAATCGGATAGTTGAACGATACCGGGATGAGTAAATACCGCGGGAGGAGGTATGATTAGGCGCCTGTAGATAAGTTTAGGAGGGGGGCTGCCGGGTTGGTATGGCTTAGTGAGTGTCAGTGTACTGGCTTTTGGGTCCTTCCATGGCGAAATCGAAACTTGAGAATACCGAGCCATTTTTGGAGGGAGGCAGAGGTTGATTGCCTTCTTTTCCGGAGTCCAACTTATCTACCAGCTGTGCTACTCTGCTGTGGCCCTTGCGCGCCTTGTGGCCCATAGCTTTTCATATGAAAAGACGCGCTTAAACGTGGGGTGAGGGGATTTATTGGATGACGAGCGAATAGGGAGGTGGCAATGGAAAAATATGAGCAGCAGTCGTGGCTCGACGCGATGAGGCAGGGACGGGAGCATATCAAGGGGAACCCTCGTAAGGATGGTGGACGACAATTGGGAAAGCTGTCACAAGACTACAATAGGAAAAAAGATAACTACTAACACAGCCCAGCATGAAGCCTTCCACGGGGCCTTCGAGATTTTTCGGACTGCTCGAGTTGGCATTCCCGTACATGACGGGTAATAATTGGAGCCACGTCATGACTAAAGCAGGCGTTTAACTTTGGGATAGAGAGGCCCGACGGCGGGTTCAAAGCCGCTGTGGCCATGCAGCCAGCGTCAAACTTCGTTACGGTGATGCATGCGGGAGAAAGGCCAGTTGGGTGCTCTTGCAGAATTCCCTTGGCCATCCGATAGGGCCCGTCAGGACTGACAGAGCACCAGGCGGCCCAAAGTCGGTGGCCGGGTACATTGCGGTACATTGCGTGGGATGGGCTGTACCTTTCGGTGCCAGCAAGGCCATCCAAGCCATCCCACCCAGCGTTCCACCCAGCGCTTCGATC
>Ga0307515_10006372_pt1 | contig 23622 bp, 8 predicted proteins | sample 17_EM_MG_FD_194513 | JGI IMG/M metagenome (GOLD analysis project Ga0307515, IMG submission 194513) | Populus trichocarpa ectomycorrhiza microbial communities from riparian zone in the Pacific Northwest, United States - 17_EM | ecosystem: Host-associated > Plants > Roots > Unclassified | place... | reverse complement strand
CTACACGAACGCCTACACGAACGCCTATACAAAGCTCTGCTCAAAGCTCTACTCGAAACTCTATTAAAGCTCTGCATAGAGCTCTACTAAAGCTCTACAAAAGCTCTGCACGAACCTCCGTACGAAGCTCTGCAAAAGCTCTACTAAAAGCTCTACCAAAGCCTCTACCAAAGCCTCTGCAAGAGCTCTGCCCACGCAATGAATGGAGCACGCAGTGCGCAGGGGGGGTCCAAGGGGGTCTCCCCCTTGAGCTTAAAACCCTACTCGAAGCTTTACTCGAAGCTCTACTCGAAGCTCTACTCGAAGCTTAATACGGAGCTTTAAAGCTCTACTAACACGCAGCACTGATATACTAGGAAGGCTCTATAATCGTCTACACGAACGACCCTACAAACGGCTCTACGAACGTCTGCACAATCGCCCGTACGAACGCCCATACAATCAATCAATCAAACGCCCATACGAACGATCAATCAAACGTCCATGCAATTGCCTATACAATCGTCTCTACAAACGTCTCTGCAGTTAATCGCCCGTGCGAACGCCTGCATGTGGCTCTGCACAAGGCTCTGCACGAAGCTCTACCGAAGCTCTACACGAAGCTCTACACGAAGCTCTGCCAAAGTTCTGCACGAAGCTCTACCGAAGCTCTGCACGAAGCTCCACCAAAGCTCTGCACGAAGCTCTACCGAAGCTCTGCACAGATCTCTGTAAAAGCTCTACCAAACACTCTACCAAAGCCTCTGCAAGAGCCCTGCCCACGCGGTAAACAGAGCACGCAGTCCCCAGGGGGGGTCCAAGGGGGTCTCCCCCTTGAGCTTAAAACCCTACTCGAAGCTTTACTCGAAGCTCTACTCAAAGCTCTACTCGAAGCTTAATACGGAGCTCTAAAGCTCTACTATGCAGCACTGATATACTAGGAAGGCTCTATAATCGTCTACACAAACGGCTCTATAACGGCTCTACAAACGTCTACACAGTCGCCCGTACAAACGCCCATATAATTAGTCGATTAATCGATTAATTGCCTATATAAATGCCTATACGAACGGCTCTACAAATGGCTCTATGCACGGCTTTACGCACAGCTCTATAAACGTCCATACAATTAATCAATCAATTAATTGCCCATATAAACGCCCGTACAAACGATCAATTAAACGCCTATACAATTGCCTATACAATTGCCTATACAATCGTCTCTATAAATGTCTCTACAATTAATCGCCAGAACAAACGGCTGCACGTTTGCACGCCTGCATGTCTGTACGTGGCTCTGCGCAAGGCTCTACACAAAGCTCTGCACGAGGCTCTACCAAAGCTCTACACAAGGCTCTATTAAAGCTCTGCACAAGTCTCTGCACAAGGCTCTGCCTAAAGCTTACCCCTACTGCGAAGCACGACAGAGACATAGGATTTACGAAACAAATCCATACCTACTAGTATATGTTAATTAAGCTCTATACAATAAGGCTCTAAATTAAAGCTTTGGGTTAATTAATCGGCTTATTAATCATAAAGTCGGGTCAAAATTTGCGTTGGGGGACCAACGTTCCGCATGTTTATTACTATAATAAGCGAAGAAAATAAGTAGTATAGCTAAAGAAAGAATAAAGATATTAATAAATCTTTATATAGACCTTATAGAATTAGCGAAAAAGGTATAAAAAAGGATAAAAAAGTACTATAATGCTAAGAGATTTAAGGGACTAGATCTTAAGGAGGGAGATAAAGTATAGCTACTATATAAAAATTTTAAGAGTTAACGACTAAGTAAGAAGTTAGACTATATTAGACTAAAACCTTTTAAGATTATATAAAGGATTTTACTGGTTATATTTAAGTTAAACCTATTAGCTAAAATAAAAATCTACCCTATATAGTATATTATAATACTAAAGCCAGTATATAGAAATATTAAGCTACTAATCTATAAGGCAGACACGTATAGAGAATAGAAAAAAAAATAGTAAGTTTTAAAGATCGTTAGTTATAAGAATATTAACAATAAAATATAGTATAAGGTTAAGTAAATAGGCTATAATAAAACTACCTAGGAACTACTAGAGAATCTAAAAAATGCTATAAGAAAGGTATTGAAGTATTAAAAGTAATTAGGTTAGGCAGTATTAATAAAGAAGAATCGCTAAAGAATAAGTTACCTAAGGGGAACTTAGGAAGAGTAGTTGTCGAACTACTTAGATCTATTTCCTTCTTAGTTAAAAGAAAATCTATTTTTTTATTACTAAGTTCCTATAAACCTTATTTTATAAGTTTCTACTTTTTAGAATAAACCTTCTTATAAACCTTCTTAAGATAGAGTAACTAAGTGGACGCCGTAATATAAGCCTTTAGGGCCTTCTATTCTATATTATAAGAATATTTTAATTTAATAAGGGCTTAAAATAGTTTACTATCTAGCTATATAGCAGTAGATTAAATATAAAACCCTAATATAAATCAATTAAGGAACTAGATAACTATTAAGAGTAATAAGGCGCGTATATTTAGTATTAAAGATAGAGTAAACGTTATAGAATAAATAAATATTTGCTTTAGTGCACTTTAAATAAAAGGATAGTTGTTATAAGAACGGGTTCGCTAATATAATATAAACTAACCCCTCTTTTAAGCAGTAAGAATATAGAGATAGTATAATCTTACTAAGAGATAATATCGTAGTAACAGTACGAGCGCGACGTTGCGCCTATAAAAAAGAAGGAGCTTTAGGTATAATAAGTAATAATATTAACTAAATTAATTAGACGGATATTATATCTCTAGTAAATAACTTAAAGATATTAAGAGTCTTTAAGGACAAAGATAAAGAGGAGGGAGATAGTATTACGAACGCTTTAAGTATAATATTATAACTACTAGGAGAAAAGTTGGAAGAAGCTAGTTAGTTAATTTAGGTATGGTCTAGAATAGAACTAATAGAACTATATAATAAGGAATAGTAGCTAAGGTTATATAATATTATATATAGTATACGTAGTATATAAAGGGAATGTATATATAATATATATAACACGTATATTACGTATAAGGAAGATTTCTTAAGAGTACGGTTATGTATTTAAAGGACTATAGTCCCTACCTAGATAGTTCTCTTCTTTATAGTAAATCTTAGAATATAATTAGAGTTAATTTATTGGGTAACTACTCTACTAGTTGTGTTTATATTTTTAACTATCTTATACTTATATACTTAGCCTATTAACAAGTCCACCGTAGTATTCCCTACAAGGCTTCGTTACATTTGGTCTTTTTTTAGCGTACTAGTTTATAATATATTATTTTTTAAAAAGACAATATAGAGTTTTATATAAAATAGTAATTTTATAACTTGGTATTTAAGAGCTGCATAGTCGATTTAGGGTGCCTATATACAATTTAAATAAACAGATATTTCTAGTATTAAGTAAGCTTTTCGGGCTGTCCAGGCCTTGGTAAATATTTAAGCATATAGTAGTTTTTCTATCAATTAATTGTATTATAAACAGTTGACTAATTTATGTAATATTCTACAGCGATTTCAGGCTTTAATACCCTAGCCTCTAATATAATATTGATTTCAGCTCTTGCAGTATCTGAAAGCTCAGCTCTAGGCCTTTTATTTTTACTAATTTCGGTATTAGATAAGCGTTGCATTGTGGTGCAATAAGCTCGCAATTTTCGGATTAGAATTTTGACAATCGCGATTTTATATTTATATTGGGAAACTAATGTCTTAGCACTATAGATAATTTACTTAAAAAAAGGAACTTGTATAATATTATTATATAAAATTAAAATAAATAGTAAAAGTAGCTAAGCTAGTATAGTACCTATAATATATAATATAATAATAAAATTATATAAGATTGTATAAAATTATATAAAATTATTTTAATCCTAATAAATATTTAAAAGTATTATAAGCTAATATACTACAGGCTAAGAAAATAGTAAAAAACTATTTATATAATTAGTATATAACTTTAAAATAATATATTATATTACCTTAAATATATATTAAGAGATATGTAGTTAACTTTTAAAGTTATTAAGTTAGTCAATTGTATATTAATTATATAAAATGTGCTAAATAAACTTTACTTAAATCTTAGCCTATAAACATTTTCCTAATATACCAATAATATTAGCTGTAGTTTATAATAAAACACACTCTTGATGATAAAGATTTAATTAAATAAATATATATCTTTTAGGCAATTAAATAGGCAATTACTATTTAAAAAAAGTTACACTATAGATAATTAAGAATTGCTTTATTAAATCTACCCTATTTAGATTAAAAAAGGCCTATAGCCTTACCTTTATAATTATATAGATCCTTCTATTTTAAATCAGTGAAAATAAATAATAGAGCAGCTGTATATAGTAGGAAGAGTCTATAATATTATAAATATTTGCAATTTTATTAAACTTCTAGGTAAGGGAGTAAAAAATTAAATAAAAAATTTAATTAAATATATAGTAGAGCTCTATAAAGGGCCTAATTAAAATATAGAAATAAATAAAGACAAATCTAAATAATATTAAATTAAGATTAATAAAACCTTATAGGCCTTATAAAAGCTTTATCTATATAAAGAACAATTAAAAAAAATAGTAAGAGAGACTTAATTCCAAGACCTATAAGGCCTAAATATTAAATTTAAGGCCGATAAAATTGTAATACCAAATAGATATTAATTATAGCTTTTTTTTAGTATAGCTAATCGCTTTATTTCCTTATTAGCTTAGTAGATATATAATATTATTACCTAATTTTAAATTTGGGTATATTTAATATATAAATACTAAATATAACAATACCTTTAGTATAATAATACAGCTAGCTATACAACTCGTATTATATTAACCAGTTTTACCTATACTATATATATATACGGGGCTATGCCATAACTATACCAATTAAGAAACTATGTAAACAAAATTGTATAGGGAAGGGCGGGTAGTAAAATAACAACTCGGCGTAATTAACGAAGCTACCGTTGCTACTGCGGGAGGAGAGGACGGTAGTAATAAGCTAGGCGAACAGGGGGTCGCAGCTCGGCAAGGTCACGGAAAAACTTAGCAAGGTCAGAAAGTTCAATAGGGTTAGAACTTTAAGTTTAACTTTATAACCCTGCTTAGCTTCTAACCCTACTCAGCTTCTTAAGCCGCTAAGTTTGTGTATATGCAGCGTATATACAAAAAAAATTATTATAGAATTTAAAGTATTTAATAAATAACAAATATAATATAACACTTAATATACATATGCAGGGCATATGCATCCTACTAGCTGCAGTATAAAATACGTGAGCTAAGTCATTAAAATATAGCCCGTGTATACGCGTCGCATATCCATAACAATAGCGGTCGCACCATAACTTCTCTATAACACCACTATAGCGTACACCATAGGTATGTCCTGCATAACCTATACATAAGCGCTGCATATGCTGATATAGTGCTAGTTAAAATTAACTACTAAACTTTACTCTCGTATACGCCTAGCTTACGCTCACTATAAGTACCCTCTTAATTATAGACTTTGACAATCTATAGGTGGCCGGCGCCAACAACCCTAGCACCTTTAGCTACTACTATGGTAAGCATATGCTTTATATATGCTTATAAGAAGCATATACTAATAGAAGTATATAGGCCCAATCCTTAACCTTAACCCTAACTGGATGATACTAGGTTAGTTATAGAGAATGTATATATAAGGCATATGCTTATAATAGACAAAGTATACGCCGCAGTAGCAGTAGCTAGTAAAAGGCGTAAGTAAACTAAGCGCCGTATATTTATAGCATATACTAACCTTATACAGCCCTAGCTATAACGGTCTAGGACAATATAAGTAGGTGCTAGAAGAGCTTAGCGTAAAGAGTATATATATACTAAGCGTAAACTAGACCTACCTAATCCCATATCTATACTCTCTGCTATTAACTCTATAATATAGGTCGTATATCTATACCTTCTATATAGCATATGCTGACAATAAACATAGCTGCGATATTGTAGTAAATGGCACGCAGATATGCGGCCGGGTTTTTACTGCCTAGCTAAGCGTGTGTTCCGCATATGTATAGTATCTGCTTTATCCACTAATATAGTTGTAGTACCGCCGCTATATCCGCAACGAGCACAGCGGTGCCTGTATATATTACTATATAATAGCAGCTAAGGTATATGCTTACCGTATATAGTAACTAACCCCCCCACTACTAATACGTCGGCCGCGGAGCTAATTATAAAAGAGAAGTATGTACCTAGTATATGCTACGCATATATAACGCTAATGTAATATAGCGCCTTAAAGTATTTCGTTCTTACTAGTAGCTAGCGGGATACTAGGTACCTATATAAGCCTAGGTAGATTATGTATATGCAATATATATACAGTACTAATACTAAATATAGCCGTGGCCCTTTGGGGTTAAGGATTGCGGAGTATATAAATGCCTACACTTTAATTGCGTATATTTACTCTATACCCAGCATATACCTAGCCTAAACTAACTAAATATAGTGCCTAAGACTAGGGGTTTACCGCCTAATTTGGCAGGCAATTCTATCGCGAGGTAAGAGCACTAGTGTCGCTTCTATATATGCGCACTATACCCCAATATGTCTATCTATCTATATATCTATATACTTATTCCCCCTAAGTTTAATTTTAAACCGAATAGTACTTATAGGCCTAAGGGTAGCGTATATAAGGGACAATTATAGCCACTACTAGAACTACTGCCCGATTCGGAAACAAATGCTTATCTCTATATTTAGGACACTAGTAAAGTCTAACTTTATATAGGCCCTGTACATATATCACTAACACCACCACTTAGTTATATTGCTAGCTTATACGCGTATATACTACGTATATACAAACCCCTAATGTTTTCTGCTAACTATAGATTAATACGTGCTTATGCTAGGCATATACTAATATAAAAGAAACAGCGCGTTAGCCCATCTACTCCTTCCACCAGCTTAAAGCGCAAGGTCAGTATTTCACCTATATATATTTGGCATATACTAACCATATACGTAGCGTAGCCTAACCCCCCTAGGCGACCGTAAGGAGTCTCCCTCGCCGTCTACCCACTAAAAGGGCAAGTTTTCCTTGCATATACCCTATATATACACTACTAATATTTAGTAGTAGGGGGCAGAAAACCAACCGGCCGTCATTATAGTAGTAGTGAGAGCTCTAGTAGGTTTAGTTCCTTCTATTATATATATTATGTTTATGCTCTATATAAGCTACAGGCGGGACCTGCTAGTTATCCTACCTCTCCTATATAATACGGGAAGCTAGTCTTAAACTTTAAGTCCTAATATACGCTGGGCCTATATACTATATATGCAGTATATAGTATATATAGCCAGAGTTTTAGTAGAGTTTATTTAGCGGATAGGCTAGGCATATACCTAATATAAGGCGCGGGCCAATAGGCCCATATTAATTAATTCTTTATTTATAGTAATAGAACTCTATATAACATTTACTCTGCATATACCTTATATATACACCTATATACTAATACTATACTCCTATGCCCACTTCTTAAGCTCTGCTAGTTCCTTTACTTTATTATATACATCTTTAGCCTATTTTAATTCGTTAATTCGTCGCTTTATATTTTCTATATATAGTATATATGCCTCCTTTTCTAGCTCCTTTATAGATAGGTAAGACCTATACCTCTTGCCCGTAGTCTGGGGTATTTAACTTTAAAATAGTGGTAGTAGCATCTACGCTGTATATGCGGTAGATACGCGTAACGTATCCGATACTAATACAATATCATTATCTACTGTACTTATTTATAATATATTCTGTCTACTAAATATAGTAGATTTAGGGGTATTAAATGGGTTCTAAGGATTTTAGGGAAGATTTAGCCTAGGATTTCTAGCTCGCCGCTTAGCTGCTTTTTGCTGTTTCTACGCTGCCTAAGCTTAGTATATACTTTATATTTGCAGCGTATATATATATATTATTTCCGTAGCTATACTACTATCCGCTTTAAGTTATAATGATTTTTCTATATATTATCTATTCCCGCCTCTTTATATAGCTCTTATATATTAAATATTTCTTATATACAAAGTTTAAGCCTTTACTAAAATATTAGAATATATGGTGTATATATAGAGCGTATATATTTACCGTAGCACTACGGCAAGTACGCATAATTTTCAACCGGTAAAGTTATTATCTTAAAAGTAACTACTTTCACTAATTTTAGTATGCTTCTATATATATACCCACCACTTATAAGGGACCTTTGACTTTTCCTTTATAAGCCTGGCTAGTATCCATATTTTCTTCTTATTGTTTATTTAAGACGTAAGCTCCGGATATAGTATGCATATACTTTATATACGCGCAATTAATTTCTACTCTATCTCCGCTTTTTATATCTGCTCTATAATATATCTTACTTTATAGGTTAGAAAGCGCTTTATAAAGTTCCGTTTAATATATACTAGGCAGAATATAAGTATATACTAAAGGTGTTTATCCTATTTACGGGATGGGTTAATTATATATAGGTAGTCTCTAAAGCCTATATATTATAAGTATATACTAGGCGTATATAAAGTGTATACGGAGTATATACTTACCGCCAGCTTATTTCTTATATATATTAATAGTAGCTATATAAAGTCCAGTTCCGTAAATATGTGCAAATTATATAGATAATTAAGTAGCATTACCTAAAACCTTAAATACTAGCTTAAACGTCTTTGCGTACGTAGCACGTATTTCTAGGTTAAGAAAGGCGTATACCTACACCTTAATTCCTATTATTGGTATTAGCATATATATAGCATATGCGTAGCATAGAGCCTATATACGTTTGGAATTCTTGTCCTATCCTATAATTAAGAATAAATTTGTTTTGCCTTAAACCATCTTAAATAATAGGTCCATTTTAATACATATTACGCGTTAAAATGCCTTAGCTTATGCGTACGTACAGCATATAATAAGGAAATGCTCGTTATTAAAGTTATAAATTGCCCAAATCTATTGCTCGGTGTTCTCTTTATATTAATTAATAGAGAACTCGCGTAGTATACCTACTCTACTTAGGCTCTATATATACTTAGCGTATATCTAACCTATACTTACCTGTATATGCCATCCCCTCTAGGAATTATAGCATCCTTTCCTTTTTAATTAGAGCAGTAATTCGATCCTTAATATTAAGACTACTATATACTACACGTAGTGTCTGCGCCCTATACTTCCTATATAAAATATAGTACTATAGTAATAGGATAAATCGACCTATATAATGGTAAGTAGTTTTATTTATATATACTATGTATATATAGGGTATACGTATAGTAAGGCTTAGGACTTTTACCTACCTTATTGCTTTAACTATATTATTAGCAAGGTTAATTAGTAGCTTTATTAGGTACGGTGGATAATATATATAAGAATTCCGTATAATAAGGCAAATATAAGGATATTGTACTATATTAATAGGAATATAACAATCTAACTGTGTACCGTATGCGCGGCCTACTACCCTACCTTAGCCTTGCGGGTGGTTGAACCCTATATATACTTAGCATATATATAGTGTATACATAATATATACATTACGTACCACAATATTTTCACTTTAATGTTGTATGTCCGATATAGGTATATTCTTATTTAATTTCCTAAACTCTATATTTAATAAGTAGATAAAGGTATTAAATATCTACCTAGGCAGTGGTCGGTAATAAAGGCTAGGCAATATGCTATAGTTTAGTATTACTGCTGCTGGAACAACTGATAAACTCTACCTGTATATAATAAGCATATATTGCGCATACGCTAGCTATATACATACTCTATGCCGAAAAAACATTATTAGTCTGCTTTTACTATATATACGTTTTTGTGTACTAGGGTGGGTATACTACCACTATAATTGTAGAATACTATGGTAGTAGCTATATATTATAAGTATATGCCTAATATATATAGATAATGCTTACTTCTCTATGCTTTACTTAAGCTTTTTACTAATCTTTACTGCCTAGTATGGACGACTACTACGCTTTTAAAGGTTGTTAATTAATTTAAGCTTAACCCGGTTATATGCTGAGTATATACTAAGTATATTCTTATAGGCGTACTCGCAGTATCTAATGCCGCTACATTTAAACGCTTAATAGAATGCTTTTCTATTTTCTTAATTATTAGTTTCTCTAAGGAGTTATAGTTATATAATCTTAGGGTTACTAGTTTAATAGAATAAAAATTGAATCTACTAGAGGTATAAATATAGTATATGCCTAGTATATACATTGCTTACCTTTAATATATACTGCTTAATAATATTATATATTATTTCTTTATCTACATCTATAGATAGTAAAGGTATTGCTTTATAGATAAAGTATATAATTCCTTTTTTTCTGGTTGCTGGATATTACGGCATTATAATATGGTTTATTACCTCTTAGACGATAACTTAATGCTTACCATTGGAGCTAATAAGTGCTCAATAGTCTTAGAGTGTGCTCTAGCTATTCTAAGCATATATATAGCCTATGCACGAAGTTATATATAGTCTTACCTTAGAGAGACCCATATAAAATGGAAGCCGCTATTATATACTATCTTAACCCTTACCCTCCTTAGCTTCCTTATCTTTAATACTCTCTCTGCTAATTATATTATCTTAAGAACTATCGTCTTTGTGTTCGATGTTAGGTACGCTCTAGTGTACCTACGTATACTTAGTATATGTGTAGCATATAGTTGTGCAAACTTACTAGTAGGCCGTTTAACCACCCTACTATACTCTTGTTTGCTTTAGTATAGTTTTCAATTGTTATTAATATAGCGAGGTATATATAAATGCGCGTCTCTATATATGTGTGTGTATGTGTATATGTATGTATGTATATGTTTGTATATCTATGTGCCTTCGTGCGTATGCATAGCATATGCCCTAGGTGTTTTGGTTTGTGCGGTTGCTTAAGTCGTGACCCCGCCGACCTTTTTCCGGTGGCTCCATTGGTGACCCCGTTCAGCTTTCGCCGACCCCATCGGTGACCCCGTTCAACTTTTCCGTGACCTTGCTCAGCTGCACCCCGGGCGAACAGGAGCATACGGCTCGGCCAGTGTTGCCGAAAGCTCCGTTAGTGCTCGCCAAGGCGCTAAAACCTTGGCTAGTGTTGATAATCTAACGCCGACACAGCCACACTTGGTATATAATTTAACTCTCATCGTATTACGTTTAGAGTTAATATAACAGCAATATATTTTGATTATAACATTAATAGAGCTGTTTGAGAGTTTTAATTAAATACTTTATACTATTTATTACGATTTTAAAAGAGCTGAGTGATGATATGGACGAGGTGAGTTTTGGGAGGTTATACTAAGGTTATATTAAGGTTTTATTAAGGATCTAATATGGCTATAGACCCTAGAGAACCAGCAATCTGGAGTAGGAGAGGTATTTTATTAATATTCTATCTATATTATTATCTTAATCTAACTAAACCATATTAGTTGCCGCCAAATCCCTTTTAGCCCTTAGAGAATAGCCGCGATGACTCTTATATAAGCGGCGTATGTATATATCTAGGTTATATCTATAATCTAATATAGAATAGACACTACTTAATAGTCTAAACACGTAATTTTATAATAAGGTAATGTAACTTCTGGTAGTTATAAGAAGGATCTAATTAGGATACAGACCGAGAATTTTCTCTAAAATGGGTAGGTGAATGCTTTTAGTGGGATGGAGGTCGCATAAGATATAAGTTATATTTTAGATAAAACCACGTTATATCTATAATCTAACCTTAATAGATTATTGACGAAGTCCTTAGCAGCCCTAGTAGCTCTATCTAAGATATAGACGCCACTATAATGGCTATATATGGTACTCTAGCGAATAGGGCAGTAGTTTTTAAGGCATATTCTAATCCAGACTCGGATAGTAGTAAGGGCGAGGGTTCTGGCACTTGTGATGCTGCTCTTTAGCTAAATACTATAAAGAGGCGCATTTCTGGTGCCCCTAGTTAATACACTAAGGCATGGTACCTTGGACTTGATAAGCGCCTAGGGTGGATTCCGTTCTTTTATATTAAGGTAATATCTAGTATATATCTAGCTTATATCCAAGATGTAACCTAAATATAGCCCCGTGGCGAACATTTCCTCGTCTATATTCTGTTAGAGGAGATTTTCTATAGATGGGATTATGCTATTAGGAAGACTATAAGTTATAAGTGCTATATATCTTTGTTATATCCTAGATCTAACTATAATAGGATCTAGATGCTGAGTATACTATTTATAGTTAGGAAAAAAAATTTGCAAATGGTTGTGGAGGATTAATTAAGCATATTGAGTTATATTTTCCTGTAAGATCCCAGATATATCTATGTTATAACCTCCTTCTAACCTTAAAATAAAGAAAGGTGGAGGCTATATAATTAGGAGTATAAAGCCTAGAGGTTAAAAAGAACTAGAATTAGATAACTTGGATAGTATATTTATCCATATATCTATATTATATTCTAAATCTAACCTATTTTAGCAGCTTAGAAGACACTTTGTAGAGCTATTTGTACTAAGGAGGAACTGCAGGTTATATACCCTGTTAGTAAAGTAGTAAGAAAGGCTGGAATATATTATAATGGTATAAACTATTATTCTTCTATCTAAGATATATCGCTAATATATTTTAGCCCCCCCAACTAAAAATACACCCTTAACGGCTAAAGGTCGTGGAAAACGCAAAGTAACTTTAGCAGATTTGGGTATGTTATTATTTATAATCTTATTATATTATAGATCTAACCAGATTATAAAGGAGCTAGTTTAGCAGACGCGTATTATATTCCGTTCCAGAATCCTATTAACCCTTAAGGGCAAGGCAAGTTTATGCAGTTCTAATTATAATATAACTATAATCTAACCTTAATATAGCCTAACCGCACCGCAATATTTAAGGTTATTGGCAAGTTAAATAAGCAGAAATGTTTTTTGTGTAGGATTAATAGCAAGAGTAAGTTTGCTAGTTATATTTCTGTTATATCTTAGATCTAATATAAATAGTATGCTTATCTAACTGGGCTATATGTATCTGGTTTAATAAGGTATACTTATATTCTTTAATTATATTACTAATATATTTATAATCTAACTATAAATAGAACTTTGTTTTACCTAATGTAACGCTGCCAGAGATTATAAATGACTTTAATAATGGGGAGACGTTTAATACTAAGGAGAACTACGCCGTGTGGATTAATTAGGTTAAGGCGTTTATGCATCTTAGATACATGCTGGTTAGATCCTAGTTATATTATAGGCATAGAATATTACGCGGAGTATGGAGTATAGCGCGGAGTATTGCGGTTAGGCTTTCTCTTAGATATTATAATATCTTTATATCTAGGTAATTACCTTAATATAACCTCCGCCCTTTATGCTTGTAAATATAGAAGTTCGTACTAACTAAGTTCTTATTCTAATTTTCTAAGCTCTAATTCCATCTTTCGATTTTATAGTTTAATTGCTTTTACTTTAGCTTCTATATATAAAACCCGGGCTTCTTACTTACGAATATTTAATTGGGATTGCTGTAGCGTTAACTGTTATAAGAATTAAGCTTATTAAATAATAGTTATGCGAAGTAAAGACTAGGAGCTACTCTTATATCCTAGATATAGTTAGCTTATAAGCTGAATATATTAAGGATATATCTAGATAATCCTACCTAACGGTGAAATAGGCCTAGGAGAGAGCGAAACCTAACTATTATTTAATGTTATAATAGAGGAAACTAAAAAATATTAGCTTTATAGAATTTAGTAAGATCTAGAATATAATATACTGGAGCGAATAGAGGCAAGAGATTGTGAGCGAGATTTTGATCGTGCGCCTTGCGAACTTCGTAATTGCGACCGTGGGCGTATACTAGTTCCGGAAGATGATATATCTAATATAATATTATTAAAATCAAAATCTTCATCCTCTTCAATACTTATAGATATAGCATTAGCTTTTCCTTTGCCAGTACGGGCCTGTTTTCTTGATTTTTCTAGCTCTTTTAAAACTCGTAGAATTATAGCAGATTATATTAGCAATATATTCACATTAGAGCCATAATAAATCTATATATTTACGCTTCTCTGCTAGAGCCATTCTTTCGGCGACAGATATAGTTCGCGATGTATATAAAATCCCATGCTAATAATACGCCTTCCACGCTTTAAAATTAAAAACATCAATTCTTTGTCCACTACAATCGTTATTATAATACTATATTACGGATATATAAGATATACTAACATTAAAATAGCAGCTAAAAGGCTTAATTAACGCCCAAGATTATTTGCTCGAAAATGGGAGCATTTAACGGCGTTTGTATTCTTTACAATTGTAGAGAATATATTACTGTCTATTTTACTACAATGTGGATTTATTCCAGATATAATATATATATATCGCTTATGTCGACACTAGTTTATAATTTTATGGTTATTATTGTACTTTTTTATAACCGTGAATGTTAGAATGTGGATATAGTATGGATTAATTAGGGATATAATATCTCTATACTTTCAATCGCGTCTAAAATTTCGTAGTATTGCTTATGGCTTGTAGCCTCCATAATTAAAGCTATGTGTTGCCTAATACTATCTTAGCCCATATTTCCGGCTCTAATAACCTAATAAATACCGCGAAGAATGTGGATTTGGTAATATATAATTGCAGACTTTATATAGCCCTACTAGGTCTATAAGGGGTTAATATCTACTAGGTAAAAGCTAAGCCCTAATATATTTTAGTAATATCTTTAACATATACGTATTATAAAATACCTTTTGCCTACGCCCTATCTATATCCATAAGAGCTGTATAAAATCCACGTTTATGGATATAACTCTAATAAGTTGGATAGCCGCAATTCTTATATAAGCGGAATATAGTATAGAAAAGTTGTTGATACATCTCTGCTGATCGGCCCATGGCTTGGTTTATAAAAACTTTTATTAGTGTAATAACTATAGCCTTATTAGAATAAAGATATAACCGTAATATAACTAGGTTATATAATACCTTTATTAATTCTAGGGATATTTGCAGCAATTACAACCTTATTTAGCCCAGCTGTACTAACTCATTTAAATAATATATTAATTTTAAACGTTTTTAACGTTAATAGTATTTCTGCCTGGCCTTTTTAAAAGCATGTAATTATTAGCTTACCATTTTCATAGAATATATCTTATATATATCCAGGACCAGTTTTATAATATAGATGCTTTTTAAATATTACCCCTTATATATCTTAACCTTGTGGAAATAATAAAAGCTGTTGCTTTTTAATTATATATTAAATCTTGTTAAGATTTGCTAGGCTTTAATAAAGGCTTAGAAGGCTAGTAACATCATATTTTTTGTAAAACTCTTTTATTAAAGGGCTATATGTAAAAGAGCCTAATAGAGTAAGAATAGAGCATTAATATAGCTTGGATATAATATACTTAGAGTAAGCCCTGGCCCTAACTATCGCTGGATTTGTTGTTAAAGTTCTTTAATAAGCTGTATTGGAACCTTCGACGGAGGCGCTAAAGGATACGTATATTTACCGTAAGAAGTTAAAATAATATAAGGGCAATCCTTAATATTATCTAGCCATATATAATTAAACTCCACGTTATATAGGGCTAGTACCTATTTTCCAGGCCCTTAGGCGTGGTTACAACCTAGATATATTAGTATTATATTATAGTTATATTATAGTTATATACATATTATAATAACTTACCGTAATTATCTAATCTTTTCTTCCTATGCTTTACTGCTATATAGGTTTCTGGGGTACCCTAATAGCCTTAGTTAAGTAAATCTCTTAAATACTTTAAAGAAAGAGACTTTTAGTAGTGTTTTTCATAGTTCTATATTTAACTTCCCTTAGTACAGTATATACTTGCCACGGGTCTATCTATAAGTAACTAGTTATAGCTTAGTTATAGTAGTAATATATTTAAGATCTATTAGACACTAACCGTATACTTTATAATATAAAGATATGGCTTACAACTAGTACTTTACTCTATGTAGGTAATCTAGTACTAAAATATATAACAAATACTATTATAAAGCCTATATATATGTTAATAAAAATAGATAATATAAATAAATGTCTTACGTGTTCGTGTTTCTTCGTTTAATGTTATTTTAATTTAATTCTATTAAATCGCCAAGGAAGTGTATAAGAGTTCGCGACGTCTATATTATAACTTAGATATAGTAGCATAATATTATAGATATATTATACTTTTTCTCGCAATTTACGTATTTTTTCCCAGTCCTCCACTGTAATTTACTCGTAATAAAAGTTTTATAGTTAAAGGTCTAAATATTTGTAATAAAACACGCTTAAATAGGGTATCTGTCTTCTAAAACACTTTTAGAGGCCAAGAAGAGGGTATATTATACTCATTTTGTTCTTTAATATACATAAGTATTACATCTATCTATATTAGAACCAAGTTATATATAGGATCTATCTAGGATATAGTATCTTACATTTTCGTACATCTTTATAATATTCTTATTATTTAGCTATAGGCCAGATAAATCTATAATATATTTAATCCCGTGCTTAGAGAACATAGGATATTTTAGTATCTCTTAACTAAATATAAGTCTTTCTACTGCAAGCAATCTAGTTTATATAATTAATATTAAGCCTGGCTATATTATAGAGATAATTAGTTTATATATTATATATAGCTCGCGTTATATAATTCTACTTACTACTATTATTAAAGAAGAGGCGTTAGCAGATTATTATAGTATGGGCATTTAGGATTAAATATCTTGGTGGTACTCTTAATATAAGCCGGATATATCCTAATTACCGTCTTTAATGTTTACACATATGCGTTCCTCCTGCACCCGTTACCCTTTATAGAAGAAGTCCTCCCGTAATTGTTTTAAGTCTTTAATTAAAGGCTAAGTTTCTTCTGTTAGCAGTAGTATAGAAGAACTACCCGAGATAGGCAAGTGCGTAAGGGTACCTGGATTATATCCTAGATATATTGTTAATCTATCCTGAATACATCTTTGCGCACTTTGGGATGCTTGCATATTATTGGCCATTTTTAATGCTAAGATTTGCACGATCTTAAATACGCCAAAGATAGGGTATAGTTGCAATATTATATGATAATGTATAGCTTTAATATATTAATCACAATAATTTTAAAGAATTTTGTATTAAAAGCTCATTAGGTGTGCGCGCACGGGGCTAAAGTTCATTAAGTATAAGATTTTGCGACGTGGCGTATTTGAACACTCCCGGAGCTTTCGGCTACACTCTCCGACCTTCAGACTCGGCGAACAGTGAAGTAGGAACGGCAACTTCCGACAAAAATAGACCAATCACATTTAAGACGCCTGCTGGCGAATGCAGCCCATGAAATGGGACGGATTCTTCCGTCGGCCAAAGTCGGTATATATAAGCGAAAAATAAGTGAAAAATAATGACTCCTGAAATAACAGCAACCCTATTCCTAAGATACATATGCACCCTAATAGTCCTGGTCTGCGGCGGAAAAGTCCGTGCCAGTCCTATGGAAAATGATGGTGGTCAGCCATTTTCGGTCGACGTGAGAGCCTACCCTTCCACCCATCCATCCTGCAAAGTATTTAGCTCCCCTCTCGTTTGCCGCTGACGACATATTAAACCACCCTATCACCAATGGCCTATATGTAAACGGGTGCCAACCTTGACTTCGATCCTGACCCGTCTGCATGATGCAGCATATCCATAATGGGACATGCACATCTCGATGCTTGTTTGTCCCTAGTTTGAGAACTATCTGCCGGCGAAGGAATTTGAGCCCCGAATCGAAGGTTTAGCACGTACATTCTCCCACGATCGACACAAAGGATTCAGGCGGCCGCTTCACGACCTTGAACGCAGTGGCATTGGGCTGTCAACGTACCGACGTGTCATCTCGGCCTCTGCCCAAGCCTATGGACGCCGGACGGGATGGGAACTAACCCGCGTCAGCGGTGCCGCCTCTTTCCCATCATATTTAGGCATTGCCGACAAGGCTGATGCAGCACAGGAAGGATATCGCATGTATCTCACTCTAGTCTATATTTATTGGTGCGTTTTCAGCGCCGCCAAAGTGCAGCATGTATCCGTCCGCCAACCCCACACTCTGACCTGGTAAGGAGAGAGGTCAAAGCTCAATTTATGTGCACGAAAGGGAGATGATATAAAACGCCATTCAAAAGTGGAATATTCTCTCGACGATCGTCCTGTTTCTTACAATGGTATCCTGTCATTTCAGTCCATCTTCTGAATTGGCCCGGAATTTATTCCTGTGCCTATCACTCATCCACAATGTGTCATCCTCCGGAACTTACCTGACTCTCGAGACTTGGTTGCGCGATAGCTACGGCTTAGCGTGGGTCCAAAGCAAGCCATTCTGGTGGAACGGACCCACCAGATGTTGGCCGGAGTACATCAGCGGTGCCGCTCCGTTCCCCTTTCACGGCTCTTAAGGCGCCCCAGGCAGAAGAGCCAGGTAGGAGAAAGAGTAAATCATGTCTGAAAAACTTGTAGAGAAGTATTTCCTCTTGAGACATGCAGTGCTGATCAACATCCAGGATCCTTCTTTCGACCTCCCTACGCAGGTCGCCGACATACTAATCCCCATCCAATTGCTATCTAAGACGGAAGAAGGGGTAAAAGTAGAAGTCCGGGGTTGTAAGCCATAAGGTTGGTAGGAGCACAGGCTTCGTCTGAAGGCCATCTTCTGACCTCCCTGTTCTTGTTTTCTTCCAGCTCATGTTGTTGCTGCACTTCCGCCGATCCTTCACTATGGGGATGAAAGGCCACTTAGTCCAGTCCGATCATGAATGGATGTCTAGCGTGCACTTAGCCTGAAACTAGGTTTGTGGGAAAAATCCCGATCATGTACTCTGCATTCGATCATGGCTTTTTGGATGACCCAGTGTAGCAAAGAAGGGATGCGGCTGATTACCAGACTGAGCGGCAGCTAGGCTTGCCCTGTCTCAAGACCGTTAATGCGGCTATGCGTAAGTGGCTCGATCAATGCAGTTGATTGAACGTAGCTGCATGCCTTGGCATCCGACGGTTGGTCCCCTATCCATTCCACCGGCCGTAAGGGTTACATGAATGCTTGAAACGGAATAGGAAAGGCTGATCAAATCCACATACTCAACCAAGTCGTGATAGATACTCTAGTGAGCAAAAGATCAGCAAATGCAGAAAAAATAACACTGCAGTATTGTAAACCCCACGACGACGAAGTCGCCCTCTGCGGAGCGGACAACACAACCACCACTACTTTTTCTGCCTGGCATTTAGACGGGATCCCCTTTGTGGTGGCGCTGAGGACATACAGCAAGACATCGAACCTGAAATACGGCGAGGACGGAAACTTCCTTGCTTGCGTCACACCGTGCGCATCATGGCCGAATGGTGAAGGATGGGTGGATGCCGACCGCCCCAATGCCGCCGACGAAGGAAGGGAAGGCGATTATATAAACTACCTTCTCCTTCAGAGTCACCGATTTCTCTTCTTCCTTTCTTACCTCACTCTGACAGAATTACGGAAGCTTAACAGCCAATTACTCTATACTCACTTCTCAATCGTTGCAATCCTAGCCCCTTGTTCGATTACTAAAATCCACGATGCTTGTTAAAAACATCCTCGCTGCTCTCACCTTTGCAATTGTTGCGTCTGCGACTCCCCTTGCCGAACGTGGAGCCTGCGGCGATACATGCACCGGCAAGGATGTACAGGGCGAGTGCTCCGCCGACGAAAATGCCTGCTGCTGTGACTTAGTCAATCTCGGCGTTGGTGTTGGGTGCAAACTCCTCGACTGTGAGACGCAAAGCCTTTCCTTCCCTTCTATACCCACATGATATCCCATCCCAGGACCCTCTTTCTGGAACAGAGTTCGACCGTGGTTTTGTGCTAATGTGAATCTCTTTTTATCCAGTGAACGTCCTTATCCTCGACCAATGTGGCACGAATCAGAAGACGTGTTGCTGCAAACAAGATGCTGTGAGTTTACCCCTATCTTGGTTTCCAGCCTTGGCTTTTTACTTTTCGGCGGACTTGGTTTCTGGGTTGCGAACTAACGATTGGATCACCGGCTTAGGATATTGACATTTGTCTCGTGATTACCCTCTAAGCGCAATACTAGCCATGGTTTGCGCGCCTTGCGTCCTGGGCAAACTTTGCAATGGAGCAGACGGGACGGTGGTGAGAAATATGGTTGGAAGTGGTTGTTTGGGAAATTGCATTCGGTCGAGGATTTCGGAGGAGAATTTCTCTTGAATTTGTTCCAACTAGTCTAGGTTTGGGGAAATTACCCTTGCTGCTATCAAGAGCGAGCTTCTAAAGAACCAATCATTCATTCCTCTTCTTAGCCTATTAGCGAGTTTCGAGCTTTTATACTTTTCCTTACAAAGATAATATTTTATTTGTGTAAGAAATGTTAGCAATAATTATATTTAGTTGTGCAGTATAGAAGACGTTTTAGCTACTTACCTAATATTAGCCAGTTAGTTAAATAATATAACTATTGCAATTTTTTAGAAACAGCTTAGAGATTAGGCTATTCTTATATAAAAATCTTAGATAAGCCTATTAGTTAACTTATAAAGTGCTTTAGGTAGTAAGGTAAGATTTTAGCAACTTTTAATAAATTTAAATATTTTATTTTCCTTCTGTTTTACTTTAAAGTATTATTATAGTATTAGTAGGCGGGGGCTAGTAGGCTTAATTTTAAGGCGAGGGTTAAAGCTATAGTTTATAAAAAACGGGGAGATGCCTGTGCTCTTATTAACTTAGTTATTTATAGCAAACTTGGTAAGCGGTAGGTAGTTAACTTAGTCGTCCTATATAAAGCTAATAAAAGTATAGAGGTATTTATTTATAGTAGCGTTAATAATTTTAGTTTAGCCGTCTATTTCTAGGTGCTAGGCTAAGCTTAGTTATAAGTTTATCTTAAGGCGTTTACTTAGTTGTTGCTAGAAGTCGCTAATAAAGTATATGCCGTAATTAGAGATAATTATACTTATTGTACCGTAGAGCTTATATATATTATTAATAAAGCTATTAACTAGCTCCTCTATTAAGAGTCCTGTTACTAAAATAAGGTATTATATTTTAGTTAGGCGGTCTATAATAATAAGGATATATTTATATACATTACTATAGCGTTAGTATACCGGCAGTGTTGTGATATAGTTAATTAAGATATCGGTTTATAGGTAAGCGGGTAATTTTAGTGGCTTTAGGAAACTAGGCGGGGCAGAATAGGGGGTCTTAGTATAAAAGTATAGGGCACAGTCTTTAATAAAGGTAGCTATAGACTAGGAGATTTCTAGCCACTAGTATGTTTAATTTAAGAGGTTAAGAGTTTTAACCTAGCTAGGGTGACTAGCGGGGCTACTGCTATAAAAGTAATAGGTAACTTTTAGGCGGAGGTTTAGGGCGTTAGGGACGAAGAGATATTAGTGGAAGTAGATCTGTTTGTTAATAATACTACATTCTAACTTATTATAACAGAGTAATTTCCTAATCTTCTTTAGCTAACGGCGAGCTTTCCGATTATATAGGGCTGCTACTATATCTCTTATAAGTTCGTTCTCCTAGTATCCTAGCTAGATTAACTTATTTAGTAACTTTTTAGCTATTTTAGGGTCTAGAGCGGCTATAAACTTTGCGTTATTAGAGTTATAGGACTTATATAGTAATTCTTCTAAGATTATAGGGTTAACTTTTTAGGGCGGTATAATGACTTGGGCTTGGTAGCGGAGGCGTTTGTTATTAGCGTCCTTAGGCCTTATTCCTAGTAGCTAGCTTAGGGCATTAGGGAGCGTGGCTTTACTATTAGGTCTATATATAATTACAAAGTTAAACTATAAAAGGAACTCTGCCTACTAGACTTAGCGCTAATTTAGCTGCTTAGTAGTTATAAACGTCTATAGGTTCTTATAGTTAGTAATAATTTTAAACGGCTCCTTAGTCCCTTATAGCTTAAGACGCCATTCCTCTAAAGCCTTAATAATAGCTAAGAGTTCTTTATTATAGATCTTATAGTTATACTCTAGCGCAGAGTGCTTTATAAAGAAGAATGTAACTAGTTTTAATTTTCCGTTATTGTTATACTAGAAAAGGACTTCGCTAGAAGCCTAATTTAATACATCTATCTCTACTACTATTTTCTTTATATAGTTATAGTATACTAGTACTGATGCTAAAGTAAAGGCTCCCTTAAGGGCCTTAAACGATTTAGCTTATTTTAGTCCCTATAGCCATCCAATATCCTTCTTTAGGAGTTTTATTATAGGTGTAGCGATAGTAGAGTAGCCTTAGATAAATTATTAGTAGAAGTTCGCGAAGCTAAGAAATTGTTATAATTCTTTAATTAATATTAGGTCCTTCTATTCCTATAAGGCCTATACCTTCTTAGGGTCCATAGTTATACTATTAGTTAAGATAATTAAGCCGAGGTATTTTGTTTTAGTAGAGTAGAACTTAAACTTATTAATATTAATCTAAAGTCTAGCATTGCCAAGTCTTTAGATAATTTTATTTATATACTTAGTGTACTTAGCGCGTGTTTTAGAAAAAATAAGGACGTTATTAAGGTAGGTAGTGCAGTAGTTATTAAGGGCGTTATATAGAATATAGTTAATATAGTTCTGGAATATAGCGGGTGCGTTATAGAGGCCGAATAGTATAATTAGTATTTTATAGAGTCTAAACTGGGTAATAAATACTATAAGCTACTTATAGCCCTCCGTAATCCGGATCTGGTTAAACACAGCAATTATATTAAGTTTAGTAAAGTATTTAGCACTATAAAGTGCGTTAAGTGTCTCGCGGATTAGTAGCAGTAGGTATTAATTCTTAATAGTAACTATGTTTAGGCCTTAGTAGTTATAGTAGATTTATACACCGCCGCCGGGCTTAGTAGCGAGGAGGAGTGATGCGGCAGCTAGTAAAGTTAATTTGCGGATAAAACCCTTATCTAGTATCTTATTAATCCACTTTTTTATATACCTAAGTTTAGTAAGTAAGAGTGGTTTATTTTTATAGTATAGGGCCTAGTTTCTAGGGGTGATCTTAATTTTATAGTCCTATAGTTAGTAAGGGGGTAGCTTATCTATATTCTTAGGGAGGAAGTGCTTAATATATTTACTAAACTCCTTTAGTAGGTATTATAGAATGTCTTTACAGGTTAATCCTAGTTTGCCTTTTAGGAATTTTTTAATATTAGTATTAACTATCTTCTAACATAAAAGCTTGGGTTTAGTTTTTAGATTTGTCTTAAGGAAGTTATAGAAATAGGGGGGGAGTACTTTACGGGCTTTCTTTATTATATAGTCGCCTTTTACTAGCCAGCGGAAAGACCTTTTTAATAGGTTTAGTACTTTTATTAGGCCTATAGGCAGCTCTTTAAGTAGCTATTAGTGCTTATCTTATTTAACTAGTTCTACTAGCTCCGCTATATAGATCCTTATTACCTTTACGTCTTTTTATTTATAGAACTAG
>Ga0307515_10006371_pt1 | contig 23627 bp, 19 predicted proteins | sample 17_EM_MG_FD_194513 | JGI IMG/M metagenome (GOLD analysis project Ga0307515, IMG submission 194513) | Populus trichocarpa ectomycorrhiza microbial communities from riparian zone in the Pacific Northwest, United States - 17_EM | ecosystem: Host-associated > Plants > Roots > Unclassified | place... | reverse complement strand
CCCAGGCCCGCACGATCCCGGCCAGGCTGTTGCGATCAACAATGCCAAGCGCCTCGATGCCGAGTGCCTTGGCGGTGGTGAACAGCTCATCGCAACCTGACGCACCGCGCAGGAAGGAAAAATGACTAGTGACCTGGAGTTCAGCGTAGTGCATCAGCCATAGATCCCGTGCAAAAACCATTTGGCCGTTCCGGTCGCGGGATCCACACCGTCGCCGGAGCGATAGACCCAGAAGCGATTGCCGTCCTCGTCTTCGACCGAATAGTAGTCCCTGACCGCCTCCATCTCGGAGGAACGAACCCACCACTCGCCGAATACCCGTTCCGGCCCATCGCCGCGTTTGATGCGCCGGCGTTTGCCGCGCCAGGTCATGGAGGCAGGCGGATGGTCGGGTGTGAGTGCAATGACCTCGATCCGTTCCGGACGCGCCAGCATCCGGCTCGGCCGGGGCCAGCGGGTCGGCCAGGCCTGACCCAGTTTTGCGGAAACGGGGGAGACACGCCCGACATTGCGCTCGGGAACGTCGCTTTCAACAGGCGCCAGCCGGTACATGCGCTGACCGCGATTTCCAAAACTGTCGAGCAGCGGCGTCACATCGACGATGGTTTCTTCGACCAGCGAGGAGACGGACTGCTTCTCTTCGAACGGTTCGATCATGGTAGCAGTAAGGGACAGTTTCTCGATGCCGAAACCGGGATCGATCTTCTCGATGCTGGAACAGAGAAGCTTTGTCAGATGGGGAATATCGCGCACCGGCTTTGCCGTTCCGGCACGTAGGGACTGCAAAGTGTTGTCGACACGGTAGATGATCAGATCGGCGCGGCGAACGCCCTGCCCGCGCGTCTCCAAGGCGGCGCAGAGTTCGACCACGAGCTTGCCGATATATTTGGCGATAGTCTCGGCCGCGCCGATCGGCTCGGGGAACGACCGGGATACCTCGACCAGCTCGGCGGTGCGAATGGGGTCGATCGGTTCGGCAAGGCGTCCGAACATCTGATCGAGCCTGCGGCCGACCTCTGGGCCGAAACGCAATGTCAAAGGCGCCCGCGCCGTTGCAGAAAGCTCGCCGACGGTCCGAAACCCAAGCACGGCCAGGCCGCTGACGATGTCGGGCGGCAGCCGAAGGCTGGAAATCGGCAGGTTGACGACGGCCTTTGCTGTCTCACCAACTGGCACGATGATCACCTCGCGCCGCGTGGCGCGGGCGATCGCATGGGCACTGCCCCACGTATCGGCGATGGCGCCACGGGCCTGAAGGCCGTGACCTCTCAACGCATTGACCAGGCCAGTCAGCATCAGCAACTCACCGCCGCGCAGATGGTCGGCGCCCTCGGTATCCATGACGATACCGTCGGGAGCATCTATCGCCACCACCGGCGTGTATTGGCGCAGCATCCATAGCGCAAGGCGCTCGATCGCCAAGGCGTCGCCGTCTGGATCGGCATCAACTATGTGCAGGCCGGATATCATCGCCTGGGCTTTGGCGGCTGGCATGCCGATGCGGACGCCCGCCTTGAAGGCCGCAGCGTCGATTGCCGCAACGGTGCGTTTCGATCCACTGCGCGCAACGACCACAACTGGTGTATCAGGCAGGATTCCGGGCTCGGCGCGCCTGATCCTGTCCGTCGCGAGCGTGGGGAGAAAGACTGATACGACCCGTGGCATCGCAGGCACCTATTTCAAATTCTGCGGCTTCTCCCGCTCTTGCTCTGATCAATTCCGCCAGCCACCGTGCCCGCCCGATGCCCGGCACGGGAAGCGGCTCGGAAGGCAGGACGCTGATACGCCAGCGCGTCGTGGCGGCCGTCGGCTGCCCGAAATCAGCTGCCTCCGTCGGGCGCCGCCATCGTCGAAGCGCAATTCCGATCGTTCCTGAAGCCTCTGCCGCCAGCTGCAGGCGACGCGAGGCGGTCATCGGCAGTCGCACCAGCTCGGCGACGACGGCGCCAAGCCCGCCGAAACGCAGACCCTCCTCGAAATTCGTGAGCACGTCCTCTTCCCGGTCGGCCTCGACATAGATCACCCGATCATGATGGAGGCCTGCCTGTGCCAATGCCGGCGCGAAGAGATCCGGCCGTGTCAGGCACCAAAGGACATCCCCTTTCGTGCGTGCAACGATGCCCGCGACGAACAGGGCGGCCGCTGCCCCATGCACTGCATCGGCCCCGCCACCGGCCACTTCGTGCAGGGCGCCGCTGGCCAGCCCACCACCGGGTAGCTTTGCGTCGATCTCGGCAATTCCGAACGACAGCACCTCGCCCTTGCGCGCAGCTCCGCCTTCAAGCCGCCGGATGCGGTCCTGCAGCTCGGAAATGACAGGGTTGGCAGCAGTGATTGGCATTAGTTTCCAACGTCGAGAGTGCATTTGCATAGCCAAAAAAAGCCGATATGTTCTGTTTTTGTTCTTTAAACGGCGGTGAGTCAACGGGCAAGAATCGGGTGGACAGCAGCCGGCATCACGAGACGGCTGTTGCTCAATCGATTCATCAAGCAGATTCAATTCGATGCTGAATGTGACGAAAAATATCGTGGATGAGAAAATAGAGATATGCCCGGCCTACCGACGCTCAGAGATTTCAAGGGACCGGTGATTACCGTCGAATGCAAACCGTGCGGGCAACAGGTAGAGCTGGATCGCAAGGCGCTGGTGAAACAGTTCGGCGCCAGCATGCGTTTTGTCGATCTGCGCCGTCGCATGGCGATGGGATGCAACAAGATGCATTGTCCTGGCGGGCAGGATAGATGCGGGACGGGATTTTCGTGTTTGCTGGAGGAGGTCGTGGTTCTTGAACTGCAAAAGCCCACGTGATCGGTGGAGTTCTTAAAGCTTGGTTGCATCCGAAAGGGTCGGACGCTTCGCCTTGACCTGCATTGGATAGGACGACGGCAATGTGTAATCTCTACAATGTGACGACCACGCGCGACGCGGTTCTGCAGTTCACAAAAGCGTTCCGGGATCGAGCCGGCTGGAATGAAGCCTCCTTCGATGTTTATCCAGGCTATCAGGCACCGATTGTTCGCGTCGCCGAGGACGGACAACGCGAGATTGCCCGGGCGACCTGGGGAATGCCGTCACCGCCTGCCTATGTGAAAAATTACGATCCCGGCGTCACCAATATTCGCAATGTGAGTTCGCCGCACTGGCGGCGGTGGCTCGGCCCAACCAGCCGCTGCGTCGTGCCGTTCACCTCCTTTGCCGAACCGGATCCAGCCAGCAAGATTGAGGGCGGGCGCGTGCCCAACGCCTGGTTCGCCGGCAATGAAGACCGGCCGCTGATGTTTTTCGCAGGCTTCTGGACGCCCTGGAAAGGCGTACGCAAAGTCAGGGATGGTGAGCAGGAATATGAACTCTTCGGATTTCTGACGACCTCGCCCAACGAAATCGTCTCGCCTATCCATCAAAAGGCCATGCCGTCCATCCTGACCACGCCTGAAGAAGTCGAGACCTGGCTGACAGCACCTTGGGATGAAGCCCGCCATCTACAGCGTCCGCTCCCAGGCAACATGCTGGTGATCGTGCCGCCACAGGCCAAACCAAAGCCGGACGAGGAAGGTCTGTTGCTTTGATCACCAACACCCAGCACGACCAGAGCAGTCAGATGCCTGTTCACCAAATGCCGGCTTACCGTCTGGAAACTGACGGAATGGGTGGCGTGCAACCCGTGCGCAAAATCATCCATGTGGATATGGACGCATTTTATGCGTCGGTCGAGCAGCGAGACAACCCGGACCTGCGCGGGCGACCACTGGCCGTTGGTGGATCGGCGGCACGCGGCGTTGTAGCGGCCGCAAGTTACGAGGCCCGTGTCTTCGGCGTGCATTCGGCCATGCCGTCGGTCACCGCCAAGCGTAAATGCCCGGATCTGATCTTTGTGCCGCCGCGCTTCGATGTCTACAAGGCGGTCTCCCAGCAGATCCGCGAGATTTTTGCCGAATACACGCCGCTGATCGAGCCGCTTTCGCTGGACGAAGCCTATCTCGACGTCACCGAGAACCTGAAGGGCATGGAGATTGCCACCGAGATTGCGCTGGAGATCCGTGCGAAAATCAAGGCGGTCACGGGCCTCAATGCGTCGGCTGGCATCTCCTACAACAAGTTCCTGGCCAAAATGGCGAGCGATCTGAACAAGCCGAATGGCCAGGCGGTCATTACGCCAAAGAACGGCCCGGGTTTTGTCGAGGCCCTCCCCGTCAAGAAATTCCATGGCGTGGGGCCGGCCACGGCCGAGCGAATGAAACGGCATGGCATAGAGACCGGGCTTGATCTTAAGTCGAAGTCGCTAGCGTTCCTTCAGCAGAACTTCGGGAAGTCCGGTCCTTATTTCTACGGCATTGCCCGTGGGATCGATGAACGCCGGGTGAGAGCCGATCGCATTCGAAAGTCTGTTGGCGCCGAGGACACGTTCGTTGAGGACATCGGCAATCTCGATCTTGCCAAAGCCGAGTTGCGGCCCCTGGCCGAAAAGGTCTGGCGCTACTGCGAGGCGCACAACATCACGGGAAAGACCGTGACCGTCAAAATCAAATATTCTGATTTCAGCCAGGCGACCCGCAGCAGGACAGCGTCCGGAGCCGTTTCGGACATCGAGATGATCCTGGACATTGCGGAGACCCTGCTCGCCGCGGTGTTTCCGTTCAAACGTCCGGTCCGGCTCCTCGGAATTACCCTGTCGTCGCTCAACAATGAAGAGAGCGGGCAAGAACCGCAGCTAGCTCTCGGACTCTGATGCAGCCGGCCCTGAAAACGAAATAGCCTGCCGCGGGAGGAGGTGCGGCAGGCTTTCCGAAAAGAACCGAACAGCAGCTGGGAGGAGGAGTGCCGCTGTTCCGACAGACGCCCCTTGGGAGGAGGAGTGGGCCGTCTGAATTCGAAGCTCTGCGGGAGGAGTTGCATCGCTTCGATGAAAACCAAGATACCCATTCTCGCCGCACAATAAACAGACTTTGCTGCAGTGCAGCCATGCGAAACGTGCATGGCCTCGTTTTGAGGTGAGAAATCTCCAGCACAGCGCCTCGCGGTGTGCCAGACACAGAAACGCCCGCGTCATCAGCGGGCGTATTGTCATTCAGGTTGGCTTGGAAGCAGCCGCTTAGCGAGCGACCGACTGGCGAGCAACGCTGTGGATGTCGGCGCGATTGATACCGAGATCCTGCAGTTCGCGCGAGCTCATGCGGCCGAGTTCGGTAACGGTCTGACGATACTTGCGCCAGTTATTGAAAGAGCGTGCTACGTTCATGATGATCCCCTTTCGTGAGGTCTCTTGACGCCAGCAACCTTGCTTCGGTTCCAACGTCGTTTCGATGGTTGGAATATAGGCTCTTTGACGCCTGTCGATAAGACACAAGGTCTCAGGTCGGCCATGCGCTCAAAGCATGGGTCCGGTCAGATATGGGTCGAGGGGGCTTATCAGGCCCGGAACCGGTCGAAGGCAGTGAGGCGGTTGATTGGTGGATCGGCGTCTGGATAGCGGTAGATTTCGGCCCTGAGATAGCGGAGCTCATCATCGAGCGCTTCTTCGTCAACCTCGATCCACCAGGATTTGGGACGGCCGTCGCTTCCGTCGGACCAGCGATAGCCTCGCGCCTTCAGGTGATCCTTCATGTCGAAGGGGCTGTTCTCGGCAAATATCCGGACACGCGACCGCTGGCTTGCTTCATAAAGTTCGGCAAAAGCGGTGGACACCAATCCTTCGACTTCCCGAGCGAGAACCTCCAAAAGCGCGAAACAATCATCGACAGCCCGATGACCATCATGGAAGTAGCCCGCCTGCCCGATGAGGTATCCGAGCTTGGTGCCCTCATATCCGCGCGAAGCCCAGTCGATCTCGGAGTTGGAGCAAGCCCAGGCCTTACCGGAAAACAGATCAGAAAACGCCTCGCAGAATGGCCGGTCGAAACCGGCATTGTGGGCGATCAAAAGATCAGCCGGTTCAATCAGCGCCTGCAACGCAGCCATATCGATTGACTGCTCGGCCACCATATCATCTGTGATCCCGGTGAGCCTGGTGATCTCAGTGGGAATCGAAACGCTTGGCTGCTGAAGTCCACCGTAGATCCCAGTCACGTCACCGATGTTTCCTGTCGCATCGAAGGTGAAAGCGATCACGCCAATCTCGATTATCTCATCCTTGCGAGCATTGAGGCCCGTGGTCTCGGTGTCGAGAATGATGCCCTTGAGCGGGTACGCTGGCCGGGCGAATGGAGCGATTGCGCGCGGCATAAGTTTCTGCAGGATCCGATATCGACCTGTCTCCGACAGATGTCGGACCATGTCCTCTTCACTCATGGGGATGGCATGCTTGTCGGGCTCGGCGGATTTGGAGGAGCCACGCGTGACCACATGGTCGCGCGGAGCCGGTTCCGAAAACATGTCAAACTGTTCTGCCATTCCTGTTGTCAAAGCCCCGCCGCCAATTTGCTTACTTCAAAACACGCCACGATCGGCAGATCAACCTTGTTGGTGGGGGTGCGATTTCAGCCAATCTGGCGAGCAAGGTTTACAATCGCGCAGTTTCACGCAGTGACAGCTCTTGGGTCGTTGGGCAGAAGCGTCCAAAATAGGAAGGGCATACCAGCTGTAGCAGGAACTGCGAAAGCCGTTCGCCTCCCGCAAGACCGGTTAAAAGGGTTGCCGCAGGAGGTTTAGCATAGCGCCGGCAAAAAGCCGGAAACCGGGACCGACAGCCCCCGGCGCGCGGGTCCGCTCTTAAACCAGCGACCGCCGCAGTGCCGCTTCTGGAGCGCTAAATGTGAACGCCGTGAAACGGATCTAAACTGCCGACAAGCTCTAAATTCCAATAGATTTCGGCCATGTAGATTTTTTCCCATGACTTAGGAATTCAAAGCACCGACCGCAGGAAGTCTGCCGTTTCAGAACGCTGCGGACTATCAAATATCTGCTCGGGCGTTCCGATCTCATGGATAAGCCCTTCGCGGAAAAATGCCACGCGATCTGACACCTCGCGGGCGAACCGCATTTCATGTGTCACTACGATCATGGTCATGCCCTCCTGGGACAGCATGCGCAGCGTATCCAAGACTTCGCCGACCAATTGCGGATCCAGAGCGGACGTGACCTCATCAAACAGCATGTAGTCAGGCGACATCGCAAGTGCGCGGGCGATTGCCATTCTCTGCTGCTGTCCGCCCGACAGACGCGACGGAAAGGCTTTCAGCTTCTCACCAAGACCGACATGCTTGAGCTGCTCAACCGCGATCGCCTCGGCCTCCGCCTTTGATTTACCCAGCACCTTTCTGAGCGCCAGCATCACGTTTTCGAGCACCGTTAGATGGGGGAACGCGTTCCACTGCTGAAACACGATCCCTATCTTTCGGCGCAGTTTGTTGAGATCGGTACTCTTCGCATGCACGTCTGTGTTATCGACGCGAATGGTGCCGCCCTGGATCGGCTCAAGGCCATTGATGCACATCAGCATCGTCGATTTGCCTGATCCCGACCCGCCGATCATGGAAAGGACTTCGCCTTTCTGGACATTCAGGCTCACACCTTTCAGAACATGCAAGGTGCTGAAGTGCTTATGGACGTTTTCGATTTCAATCATTGTTTTTGCAACCTTTTCAAGCCGGATCCCGGCCTTGCGGAGCAACACACTCCGAGCGCAAGGATCAGGTCGGCGAATAGCCTTCTGGGTTCAATCGTTTTCGCGCCACCGGGCTTCCAGCCGGGCACCGAAGCGCGAGATAGGGAAGCAAAGTATGAAGTAAGCCAGTCCAACGATCCCGAGGACGAACAGAGGCTCCTGAATGCGCGTCACGATGATCTGCGAGGAGCGAAGCAACTCGACGACGCCAATCCATGAAATGAGCGCCGTGTCCTTCATGACCCCGAGCGTGAGGCCAATCCAGTTCGGCAGTGCGACACGCAGGGCAATCGGAAACACAACCTCCTTCAAATCCTGGCCCCAGGTCATTCCAAGGGACCGGGCGGCGCGCCGGGTCGTCGGGGGAACGGCCAGAATGCCGGCGCGAACCACCTCTGTGCAAAAGGATGCTGTATAGATAGCCAGAACCACACAGCCGACGGTAAAGGCCGACCAGTTCAAACCGATGATGGATTTGAATGAATTGGCGAGCACGAACTGGATCAACAGCGGAACCGAGCGGAAAATGTCGAGGACAAAGCCGATCGGTCCGTTAAGCCACCAGGGCGCGCTTGCACGTCCCAGGCCGAGCAACAGCCCGAGTATCGATCCACCGAGCACAGCCCAGAACGTGATCGAGATCGTAACTCCTGCCCCTTTGAGCATGAACCAAAGGTCATTGAGCGTCAGGGATGTATCGAAGAAGGTCTGCATCATAGCGGTGGCCCTCAGTATCGGAACAGGCGCCACGCCATGAGGCGCGCCGAGCCGATGACCAGCTTGGTCATCAAATAATAAATAACGGCGGCAATGGCGAAGAACTCGAACGTTCGGAATGATCGGACATTCAGGTCTTGCGTTACACCGGTAAGGTCATTCGTCAGGCCCACCACAACGCCGAGAGACGTCATCAGGATTGCCCAGACCATCTGGTTTGTGAGCGGCGGAAAGACGACGCGAAACATCTGTGGCAGCACGATGAGGCGAAACGCCTGTAATTGTCCCATCCCGAGAGACCGGGCGGCACGCATTTGCGTGCCTGGAACTGCGCGAAGTCCGCCACGGAAGGTTTCGGCAAGATAGCCCGCATTGTTGAATGTAATCGCTGCCAGCAAGGCGAGGAAGCTGTCGAGGAATATCCCCAGTGACCCCAGACCAAAGTACACCATATAAATCTGGAACATCGCCGGCGTGTTACGGGCCAGCTCAACCCAACTGATGGCAAGAGCCCGAAGTGCGCGGAAGCGGCAGCCGGATGCGACCGCCAGCAAGATCGCGAGGAACGTGCCAAGCACCATCGACAGCAGGGCGACCTCAAGCGTCACAAGGGCGCCCCAGAGCATATCAGGCAGCGCTCGAAACGCCGCTCGCCATTGAAATGTATAGTCCATGGTCGTTCCCGCCATTTGGAAAGGATCGGGGAAGGAACTCACTTGGAGATCCCGTCAGGTCGAACTGCGGCGGGCACGACTTCCTGTCGGGAATGTCTGCCCGCCGAGGTCGCAATCGATCAGCGATAGACGCCGGGGATCGTCAGATCAGGTGCGTCGCCAACGCCGACCCATTTATCCCAAAGCTCCTTGTAGCGACCTGTGCGCACCTGCTGGTGGATGAAGAGGTTCAGGTAGTTGATCAGTCCCTGCTCCTGGCGAAGCGTGACCAGTGCCGTGTAGTCGATCTCATAAGGTGTCTCCCCGGCAACCACGACGCCCTTGTATTTGCCGTCTTTCACGATGGTTGCAGCAACAGGGGCCGTCACCACGGTCGCCTCAATCTGACCTTGTGACAGCGCGAGGAACACATCTGCCTGGCTTTGGTAAGCTCTGAAGGAACCGCCGCCCCACGCCTTGACATCCTTCTCAAGCGCCATTGCCTCATAGCCGCCGGCGACACCGCCGACATTGCGACCCTTCAATTTTTCATAGGTATCGATCCCGAGGCCCTCTTTCGCGAGAACGACCACGGCCAGCGCGGTGTAAGGCATCGTAAAGCCGACAGTCTTCGCCCGCTCGAGAGTGTCCGACGTCTGAGCGACGGCGATGTCAGCCCTGCCAGACACGAGTGCCGGAATACGATCCGGGAAGGTGGTCTCAACGATCTCCGCCGTCACACCGAGCGCTTTGGCGATGTCGTTGCAATAATCGACGTCGTAGCCAGCCGGATTGTTCTCTGCGTCGCGCAGGCCCATCGGGGGATAATCGAGTACCACCGCGCAACGCAATGTGCCGGAAGCCATGATGTCATCCAGCTTGTCAGCATGAGCGACCGTGACAGTTGATGCAACCAATGTGGTAGCCAGGATAATTGAAGCCATACGCATTCTGGAATTCCCCTTTTTTGTTGATTGGAAGGACTTGGAGCACGAGATTATCGTATTTCCAATATCGTATACGTTTCTTTGCGGCAGGCTTGAGCTATAGGTCGAGGCTGCGCTGAGAAACTGTAGTTACTGAACCAGGAAGCCGAACGTCAGCGGGTCTTCCTCATCGATCGTCCAGTTTGCAAACCCGCATATGTAGGCCTTGCCACTGACTTCCGGGATGACAGCGTCGTAGTCACCGACCTTCGTTTCGCTCAACACGCGTCCCTTGAAGACCGTGCCGATGATCGACTCATTCACGAGTGTTTCTGACGCTGAGAGCTCGCCACGAAGATAGAGTTGCGCGATGCGGCCGGCAGTTCCAGAACCGGTCGGCGAGCGGTCGATGGCCCTGTCCGCATAGACGCAGCAATTCGCCTGGGTCGAGCCATCGTGGCGAGGATCGCCGTAGACCATGACGCCATAGACGTCATTGAACTCGGGGATCTCAGGGTGAACCACAGGCATCTTGGCATTCACAGACGTCTTGATCTCGTATCCAAACTGCTGGATCTTCTGCACATCCTTCTCGCGGATGGCGATGTCGTGCGGGCGACCGTCAACATAGAAATAGGTTGCCCCGCCATAGGCTATATCACCGGTCACCTTGCCGAAAGTCGGGGTATCGACCGTCACGTCCCGCATGAAGATGAACGACGGTACATTCACGAAGCGAACGTTCCCTGCCCGCTTTCCGTCCCACTCGACAAAGGCTTCGATAAAGCCACAGGGCGCATCGATGCCAACGCGGGTTTCGGGCGACTTGCGCTCGACCCAGCCGAGCTCCAGGGCTGCGGTTGCGAGGGCAATAACGCCATGGCCGCAATGGGGACTGTAGCCCATGTTGTTGAGGAAGATCACGCCGAAATCGGCATCCGCACTGACCGGCTCCGTGAGGTAGCCGCCATAGAGGTCCTTATGGCCGCGGGGTTCTAACATGACTGCGCGTCGATATTGATCGGCGTTCTCCTGCAGCCAGGCGCGACGCTCGACGATGGTCGCTCCGGGGATTTTTGGCAGGCCTTGGGTAACGAGGCGGAAGGTTTCACCGCATGTGTGCAGTTCGACGGTTGTCAGTGATCTTTCAAATTGCATGCGGACTTCTCCAAGGCATCGCACCACCCAGTCATCGACGGTTCCGTCGTCGGGTGGCTATTTTGAGATATCGTATACGATAAACGATGCTGGTCAACCGTGAAAATGGAAGAACGGCGCTTTTTCATACAAGCACCATTTTTGTGCAGCGGCATCCCGAGCCGTCAGCCAACAGAAAATGGCGCGCGCAGTCGCACCCGCGATTTTGCGAGCGCGGGGCACATGTGGACGTCGAGCGGACAGTGGAGTGTGGTTATTTCCGGATGTTTGCGAGAAGGGACTCGCAGGCCTTGGTAATATGCTGCGTCAGCAGCTCAGCGGCCTTCTCAGCGTCGCGCGCCCGGCACGCGTCGAGGATCTCGCGATGCTCCCTTTCGTCGACACCCGTTCCTCCGGACAGCGTCAGCTGAATGCGGAGATAGCGTTCGATACGATCATTGACCGACCGGATAAGGTTGAGAAGAAAAGACCGTTCGGCGTCCTCGTAGAGGCAGGAATGAAACTGCCAGTTCAATTCCGCCCATCTCGCGACATTCGTTTCCTGGGCAAATGCGTCGCAATATTCCTCTGCCCTCTGGAACGTACGCGCCGTCATTCTGGGAACGGATAGTCTGATAGCGTTTGATTCCAGCATGGCGCGAACTTCGAAGATCTGCGCGATTTCCGGCTCGGAAACGCTTGTCACAACAGCACCACGGTTCTTCTGGAACTCGACAAGCCCTTCAGCCTCGAGCCTCTTTAACGCCTCACGCACGGGGATCTTACTGACATCGAACAGTTTTGCGACGTCGTCCTGGCGGATCGGCTCGCCCTCGTCGAATTCCCCGGTGACGATCGCTTCCCGGATGTGCTTGGCAATGATGTCGGATGCCGTGGGGGCGGTTCCAAGCGATGGCAGATCTGCGGGGTTAAGGGGCAATGAAATCTCCGAGTCTGCGGTAAACGTGGGAGTGATCGAATAACGTATTCGATATTAGATCGCAATGTTGCGACGTAGGGTAGGATTCCTCCGTCGTCGTTCAGAAAAATCGGGTTGACAGGAATAGATAACGTATACGATATTCTATTTAGTCGTTCGCTCGTTGAATGTCCAGCCGTCCCCTTCGCCACTCTGCGGCAGGTCGACCCCACTGCTGGCTCAACCAATCGTCTCTCACTCGGTGACACATGTCTATCCAAGAGCACAATCCGCCAGGGGTTATAGGCTACGTTACCCCCCTCAGCGCCAGGCCGGGTGAACGGCTGGACTTCAAAATCTCATCGGTCGGCGATCGCGCGATTACCGCGAAGGTGGTCAGGTTGGATTGCTGCGACCCGAACCCACTCGGTCCCGGATTGAAGAGCGAAAAGGTGGAATTCGGCTTGTCGGCGGTCTATCCGGCCGCAGAGCAGAAAACCCATCTTGGATCCTGCGCCTTCGGGGCGCTGCCAACCATCCCGGTCACGCAAGACCTGACGGTCGAACTGACAGTACGCCCAGGCTTTGTCAGCGCAACCGATCAGACGATCTTTTCCCTGCAAGATGCCGCCGGCACGACAGGTACCGCCTTAATTATCAATGATAGGCATCTCTTCCTCAAAAATCTGCGATCGCCGGCACAACTCCAAGGCGTGGATCTTTTGCTCAAACTGAATGTATGGAGCAAGCTGGAGGTCTCTTTTTCGGATAATGGCGTAATCGTGCGCACCTCGACCGTGGAGACGTCAAAGGTCGCAGAGTCCAGGTTGAGCGCAGGCCTGGGCGAAACATTGCGCGACGTTGACCATATCTGCCTTGCGGCATTGTGGACCGGACATCCCAAGGATTGCTTCAACGGTACGATCGAGGCGCCACGTCTCTCGCTGGCTTCGCCAGAGGCCGCAGAACCCGGCCGCACGATCATCGCGCAATGGACCTTCACCGATAGTGGCGACAGCGAATGGGTGAGCAACGATATCGATCCATCTCGCGGGCTCCATTTGATCAACCTGCCGATGCGCGCGGTTCGCTCTTCCTCCTGGACCGGCCGCTACATGGACTGGAAAGTCGCCCCGGAAGAATACGCGGCAATCACCTTCCATTCTGACGACCTGAGCGACTGCGCATGGGAGACGACGATCGCGGTCACCGTGCCCGATGGCGTGCCGTCAGGCGTCTATGGACTTAAGGTCGAGAATGAGATCGCGACCGATACCATCCCGTTCTACGTGCTGCCAGGTCACGGCGCGCAACGACGGAAAATCGTCTTCCTGGTGCCGACCTTCACCTACATGGCCTATGCCAATCATGCCCGCGGAAACTTTGCCGGACCGCTTGAAGCCCGCGTAAAAGACTGGGGGGCCTATCCCCACAATCCGGATGTCGTCGGCACCTTTGGTTACTCGACCTACAACCGGCATCCTGACGGAACCGGAGTGACGATATCCTCTCGGCTGCGCCCGATCATGACGATGCGTCCTGGATATCTTGTCTACTTTGACGAACACGGCTCGGGAATGCGCGGTTTCCCGGCAGATTCGCACCTGACCGACTGGCTAACCGCCAAGGGTTTTGCATTCGACGTCCTGACCGATGAGGATCTGGATCGCGAAGGGGTCGATGCCCTCTCACCCTACGATGTGGTTCTGACTGGAACGCATCCTGAATATCACACTCGCCGTACGATCGAGGCGATCCTCGCTTACCGGCAGGCCGGCGGGCGGCTGATGTATCTTGGAGGCAACGGCTTCTACTGGAAGATAGGCCGCGACCAGAACTTGCCCCACATTCTCGAACTGCGACGCGCCGAGGGCGGCATGCGCGTCTGGCCCAGCAAGCCCGGTGAATATTATAACCAGCTCGATGGCGAATATGGCGGGCTGTGGCGACGAAACGGCATCCCTCCGCAGAAGGTTGCCGGCGTCGGTTTTACAGCTGAAGGCGATTTCGAGGGGACGTACTACGTCCGCACTCCCGAGTCATTCGCAGAAGAATTCGACTTTCTGTTTGAAGGGATCTCGGCTGGTGAACGTCTTGGCGACTTTGGCCTGTCCGGTGGCGGTGCTGCCGGCTTCGAGATCGACCAGGCCTGCGCGGAACTTGGAACGCCGGAATTCGTAACCGTAGTCGCTGCGTCCGAAGGCCATGGGCCGTCGTTCGAGACGACCTATGAGGAACTGCTGACCCCTGGCGTTATCGACGGCGGCCCGCGCCCTCATGGTGGCATGCGCTCGAATATCGTCTACGGCCTTGATGAGAACGGCGGCGGCCTGTTCTCGGTCGGTTCAATTACCTTCTGCGGCAGCCTTTCTCACAACGGCTACGACGACAATATCTCCCGGCTTCTTAAGAATTGCCTCCGAAAGTTTCTTTCGACCCCACGCCGCGCCGGTGATCCGCACGCTCCGTCGTCCACCGACACCATTCCTCCTATCGGCAGCCATACACATGAGACATAAACAGCAGCACATCCGCGTCGAATTCGACGCCCTGAAATCTCTGCTCCTACAGATCTTCCTGAAACACGGGACATCGCAGACTGTCGCCGATATCCTTGCGGCAAACTGCGCCGGCTGCGAGCGCGATGGCGCGATCAGCCATGGCATCTTTCGTATTCCGGGTTACCTCGCATCGCTCGACACCGGTTGGGTTGATGGAAAAGCTGAACCCGATATCTCTATTGTCAGCCCGTCGTTCATTCGCATCGATGCCCGCAACGGATTTGCCCAACCAGCGCAGGCCGTCGCTGCAGGAGCAGTCGATGCGGCGGTGAAGGCGACCGGCGTTGCTGTCGTGGCGACCCGGAACTCTCATCATTTCAGCGCGCTGTGGCCGGATGTCGAGCCTTTCGCACACAGAGGCCTGATGGCGATCACATTCGTCAACGGTCTGGCGAATGTCGTCCCCCATGGCGGTCGCGCCCCGGTATACGGCACCAACCCGATTGCGTTTGCAACGCCGGTCGCTGGTGCGGATCCGCTCGTCGTCGATCAGGCGACGAGCGTGATGGCCAACGGCGAGGTCAGGCTACACGCACTGGCGAACCGAAGTCTGCCAGAAGGAACGGGCGTCGATCATAACGGCAAGCCATCCACCGATCCACACGCGGTGCTGGCCGGCGGCGCACTCAACACATTCGGTGGCTATAAGGGCTCGTCTATTGCGATGATGGTCGAGCTGATGGCCGGCGCGCTGACCGGCGGACAGCTGTCGTTCGAGAACGACTTTGGTGATTGTGTCGGTGCGCAAACACCGAAAGCGGGACAGCTGCTGATCGTTATCGACCCGGAGCGTGGCGGCAACAACGACTTTGCCAAGCGCGTCGGGTTGCTTTGCGATCGCCTGATCGACGCGGGCCAGGAGAGATTGCCGGGCGCTCGGCGCTACGAGAACCGCCGCCAGTCAACTCTCTGTGGCATCCCCATGTCGGAGGAAAAGCTCCTCGAACTAAAAAACCTTGCCGGAAACTGAGCCGGTCAACGCAAATATCCCAGAGGCGGTCATGAACAAGATCACACTCGACAAAAGACGGCTGCAGCTGCATCGGTCCTTGAATGACCATCAGGTCGACCAGCTGGTGGCGTTGTTTCAGGAAGAGTGGTGGACAAAGGGGAGGACAAAGACCGACGTGGTAAAAGCGCTGGCCTCCGGTGGTCCGGTCTTCGCCTTCGTCGATCCTGACGCAGATGAACTCGTTGCGTTTGCTCGCGCGATCACGGATGGCGTCTACAAGGCAATGATCTTCGACATCATCGTGAAAAGCACCTGGCGCAACACCGGCCTGGGCGGGCTGCTGATGGAAACGGTGATGAACGGCCCTGAGTTGGTGAACATTAAACACCGGGAGCTGTACTGCCTGGCGGAGATGGTCCCCTTTTATCAGAAGTGGGGTTTCACCGATGAACTGACCGGCCTGCATTTCATGCGGAAATCCGTCTGACGCCTCGACGGTCCCGCGCCAATCTTCAACTGCTGGAGAAGCGACCCACAATGGACACCCATTCAATCGACTTCGCGGTTATAGGCTTGGGTGCCGTGGGCGCGGCAACGCTTTACCAGCTGGCCAGGCGGGGTGCGAAGGTTGTTGGCATCGATCGCCACGTGCCGCCGCATCCGTTCGGATCGAGCCACGGACGTGCCCGGGTAACCCGCAATGCCGTGGGCGAAGGATCTGCCTATGTTCCATTGGTCAACCGCTCGCAGGAAATTCTCAGCGATCTGGAGCGAACATTCAATGCGGACCTGATGGGGCGGAGCGGCACGCTCATCGTCGGATCTGAACAACCGACCCATGGTGACGATTTTGTCGCAGCTACGGTCAAGATCGCGCAGCAGCATGGGATCGAGCATGAGTTGTTCTCGTCCGACGAGCTGAAACGACGATATCCGCAGCTGATCGGTTTGACCGACACAGACTACGGATATTTCGAGCCCAAGGGAGGCTTCCTGAAGCCCGAGCCAATCTTATCGCTGCAGATTTCAGCCGCACAGCAACTTGGTGCGACAGTATTGACCGACCGCGCGGTGGAGCATGTTTCCCAGGAGAATGGCTGGGTGACCATTGGAATGGGTGGTTATCAGATCAGAGCCAGACATGCCGTCATTGCTGCGGGTCGTTGGGCCGGAGAGATTCTGGGGCCGCCCTTCGACCGCCTCTTAAAGGTCACTGAGCAAAGGACTTTTTCGTTCAGACCGGAAGTCGCGGCGCGGTATCAGGCAGGCAATTTCCCGGCTCTGATGTGGTTTCGCTCAGGGGCGGGGAACCGATGCATCACGACGTTTCCTCAGTCGCAGGATGGAGCGGTAAGCTTCTTCGTCGAAGGCATAAACGCGGCGGCAGATGTTGGCGAAACGGGTGGGCACTTCTTCGAGCGGGAAATCAGGCCATTCTTCAATGGCATTACCCCGCAGATTGTCGGTTCTGATCTCTGCTACTACACGCTGACACCCGACGGAGGTTTCATAATTGATCGCCGACCGGGCAATGACCGGCTCCTGGTCATCTCGGCCTGTTCAGGGCACGGTTTCAAACACTCGCTTGCTGTAGGTGAGTTAGCGGCTCAAATGCTTCTTGGCGAAGGCACAACCTGTGACGCCACCGCATTTTCGGTTGGCCGATTTTGCGCCTGATCAACCGCTTTTCCCTTGATGGGAACCGACACACGACGACCCCGGAATATCCTCGCATGCGGCGCGAGCGACCATCTTGACGATCCTTCGCCAACCTTGTTCATTCGGCCAATGTTCAAAGCCGCAAACGCTGTACAGATCAGAGTTTCTATCGACGATATCGAGCCGGGCATCTGGCGCCGTCTGGTTCTGCCGGTCCATTGGAACCTGGAGCATTTGCATCTCGGAGTTCAGGCCGCATTCAACTGGTGGAACTATCATCTCTATGAGTTCCGCATCGGTGGTCTCCGGTATGGGGACGTTGAGATCCTCACAGAAGATGCGACCGACGACGATCCTCGGGTCTTCGATCAGAGCGAGGTTCGCCTGATAGACTTCGAGCAAGGTGCCGTCTTCAGCTACCACTATGATTTCGGGGATGGCTGGCGGCACACCGTCGCGGTCGAGGAGTTCCTGACGCTCACTGCTACACCCAAACACGGGAGCTGTGTCGCCGGCGAAAGGGCGCGGCCGCCCGAGGATGTTGGCGGCGTATCGGGTTACGAGCGGTTTCTGGAGATCATCGCCGACCGGGAGGATCCCGAATATGCCGAAACCATTCAGTGGTGCGGCGGCTACTTTGATCCGGAATGGTTCGACCTGTCGATCGTGGATAGGGATGTCCGCAATGCTTTGCGCTTGAACGCCAAACGGCGTCTATATCAGCCGAAGCCGAAATCTGTCCCGAAGAAATGAGTTAGCTAGGGTTCAGGGTGAACGCCTTGAGAGGATACGGACCTAAGACCCGTAGTCTCGGCATCACTGAAATGATGTATCCATATGATTTTGTTGGAGACAAACGGTCTTGCGCCTCTCACGCCGGAGTTGATGAAGCCTGACCATCAATTACACTATTTTCGCGTAGGGCGAGCCACTCCGTCAACGAGTTGCTTACCCTCAGCAACTCGTTCGCCCGCGTCTGTGATCGCGACGATCACATACTCCTCGACCTTGTCTGTGCGTACCAAGCCGGATCGCTCAAGAAAACTTATGACCGCCCGAATTTCTTCTGGGGTTCCGTACATACCACATTTGTCCAAGCATACGCCCAAAATGCTGTCATTGGAGCGACCACATGCGACAGGGAGCACTAGCACTTGCAAAATCTGCAGAGCTTGAAATTCGGCCTTAGCTTTGCGAAAGACCCCTTCTTCATTCCCGGCCATTCAAATTTCCTATCTAAGCGGGAGCTGGACCGCCCATATCCAGTAATATCGAGACTGACGCTTTCTCATTACCCGCAGGTTCAAAATCTTCAATTCAAGGACTGCATTGGAACGTGAATGGTATGGCCCACGTGTCCATTAGCAGGGATTGTGTTGCGGCGAGAATTTCCAGCTGCCCTTTATCCTGCTGTCGGATTGCCTCCGATTTCGAGTACCCGGGCTGGACCGCGGTCATCTCAAAACGATAGTCGAATTCGCTCCAGCGGTTGTGCCATTGGATCAGGTCGATAACGCTACCCTTCTCCAACCTTGAAAGCCCAAACTTCTTCTGTATCGCCGTCTCGCGTTTTCTCAACCGGGCGAACAGGAGATCCGGCCGTTCCCTCCAACGGATCGCCTTTTGCGTCTGGCCACATACCTCGTAGAGGTCATCGACCCTGGCGGACGGGGTAAGATCGCTCGAGTACTTGCAATGGAACATCGCCACCGTGATGACGTCACCCTCTTTCTTGATGGCCACGACGTCCGCAGATTCGCCAGAGCCGTCATCATCGAATACGACATCGAACCCACCGCTCTGCAGCAGTTCGTCGATGACGCGGCGCTGGATGCTGGTCGCGTCCTTGTTTCTGCCCTGCGATTCCTTCTTGATGTTGACGCCGCTCCAGTCCCCGGCAACCAAGCGATCGGGATCGAACGGCGGAGCGTGGTCGTCGGGCAGCTTGAGCAACTCGGACGCCAAAAGCATATTTCCATCCGCGAAGTAGATATGCGGCGGATCGTCCTTAAACCATGTGACCAAATCCGTTGTTTTCTTACCGATACGGACGCCGCTCACGGCCGTGGGCCTATAGTGCGCACCGGAACCGTCTATGGTCATCGCGACATCGACGAACCTGTCATCTCCTCCGACCCTCATTACGATCTCGATACCGGGGATCTGGGATAGGATGCGGATATCGCAATCGTAGAACGGAACCGAGACGTCGCCGAAAACCAGATCCACCCTGTCATCATCGACATGGAGGACCGCCTCGGGCCAGTTGATGGCTACAGCGTGCTTGTCTGGCATCGAAGTGAGCTTGGTGGGCTGAACTAGCCGTCGCAGAATACCGTCGGGCTGGATTGATGAGTCCTGCAACTTCGCACCGATGACCTTGCACCACTCCATCCAGCCTGCGAACCCATGAACGGACTCGTATGACCAGATCTTACCCTTCGTGGAACACCCGATCGTTGACTTGCCACTCGCCGTGTAACCCTGGCCAAAGATGTTCGTCTTCATCCGGCCGCGATTGGCGGGGTCGTCGGTAAGCTGGGGGGCTATGTCGCTGCCCATGAACTGGGAGTACCTGATCGGCTTCCGGACCGCTTCCGAAAGGCCAAGATGGCTCAGGATCAAGCGCTTGTAACCGTCCAGAACCCTGAAGACGTCGTCTCCGCGAATTCGCTTCGCATCGGCCCCGGCAACTTTTTCGGCCAGCCGCGCGTGAAGGTCGCTCAGGTTCGAACTGCTGACATAGAAAAGCTGACGTTCGTCGTCCCAATGGCACGCGTACAAATGATATGCGGTATTGACGGGCTGCCTCATAGACGTCCATTTAAGCTTCTCTTCGGTTTTCAAAACCCAGACCGCGAGCCGCTCGGCGTAGTTGATCGACGGACCTTCGATAATGGAACCGGGGCCATAGGCATCGACGATCCTGTTTGGATCCCATCGTTCGCAAGTGGTCTCGTAGACGACCGCGCCGAGGCGAGGTGTCACCTGATCCAACGGAAAATCCGTCGGCGGCTGATCGAAACCCTCGAACACTTCCTGCCGCCGCTCTTCGCGGGCGGTGTTGCGGGTTCCGAGGCCTTCGAGCAGATGGTTCCAGTCGGCGTCTTCGTTATAGAGTGCCTGAAGGCTGTCCCGCATGCCGGCAGCCACGACGTTGGCGATCACCGTCGCGTCGCCAAGGTCTTTCCTCGTTCTAGTGAACCGCCCGACAAACTGTACGGTGATGGCTTCGCTCTGATGTTTGTCATGCAGCGCCGCGATCTTGAGTTCGGGAAGGTCGAAGCCCTCGCCCAACATATCTACGCAGACCACGATCCTGCTCTCTCCGGACCTCAGCTTCCGGAGAGCCTCCATCTTCGCCTTCGAGGAGAGGCTGCTGTAAACGATAACGGGATTGTACTCCGGCAGAAGCTGGCAATACAGACGATGCAGCTTGACGGCGGTATCGATTATCCGGCAGCGCGCCATCGCGAGATGAACATGGCCCTCTGCGTCGTCTTGGACCATCGCTGCCTTGACGGCCTGGATGATCCGCAGGTCGGCGTCGTCCCGGTCAAGCCCGTAAATCGGCTTGAAGTGGATTTTCTTGAAGTACCTTTCAGCAAATGCCTTTGCGAGCGGATAGTTGTAGATGAACTTGCCATCGACGCGTCGTCCGTCGGTCCGGTACGGCGTCGCAGTGAACTGCAGGACAATGCGGTTAGCGAACTGCGCCCTGAATTCCCGCCACGTCTTGGCGGCGATATGGTGCGCTTCGTCGACGAAAAGGTGGCTGACAAGCTCCACCATCCTCATCTGGACTTCCCCGCTTGCCTTGGCGACCGCGTCCATCGTCGTGACGACCACGTTAACCCGTCTGAAGATGCCGTCGATCTCTTCGACCGACTTGGGAATTTCGTCGAGGGTCGCAACGACGGGTAATTTCGCGTCCAGAGCGAGACAGCCGCTGTCCTTGAGCACCCCGAGGCTCAGGAACTTCTCCGAAATCTGCGTCCGCAAGGCGTCGCTCGGCACAACGACAAGAAGCCGCTCGACCTCGGCTACGACCATCAGCGCTAGCATCGTCTCGGTCTTGCCAGTGCCGGTTGGCATGACGATGGTCGCTGGGGCAGAAGAGGCGGTCCAATGGCCGAGGGCGGCATGTATCGCCCCTATTTGCGGCTTCCTGAGACCGGGTTGGACAACGATGTCGCCAACGATGCGCTCTTCGGCAAAGGTGAACGCCCCTCGCCAGGATTCACGTATGTCCGCGCACCCGGCTTCGAGTTTCTTGATCGAGATGCTACTTGCGTCGGCTGCGGTGGGTTTGATCCAGACGCCGGGGGTTGGGTCTCTTCGGAACTCCGCGAGACTCGCGGCTGCCGGGTGCCGCAGTATCTCGTCGCTGGGCAGATCCACATCGGTCTTTCGGGGGATCACTGCCACCTCGCGCCGTCCATCGGGGCTGCGGAGAAACAGTCCCCGAACCCGCTTTTCGGTGAACTCGTTAGCAGAGGTGATGAGCTTGCGGCCGGGATGGCCGAGTTTCCTGACAGAGGCACCGTGGATTTTACCAGCAATCGCGAATTGCGGCGGGAGCGAAATTTCCAGATCTTCTTTGAAAAGCGTATCCACGTCGCCTCCAGGCAAAAGAAATGCGGACCCTTTGCTGTACCCTCAATAGTAGTGCAGCTCCTCAGCCGCTGCAACGCCGGGAAAGTGAGGCGAACTATTGCAAGCCGCCTGTTCCACAAGAGAGTTCGAGCGAAACGATTGCATTACTCACCCCGAGCCCTGTGCACAAGGCTGCTACCATCGGGCGAGGCTAGTTTGCTTGCACGACCAAAATACGTATCATGCGTGCCACGCGAGCAATCAGTAGATTCCGCGACAATGACATGGAAATCATATGACGGTCTCGCCTTCGGACACTCCGACAGAACAGTTCAAGCTCTTTTTCTCTTCGCAGACGCCCTCCGACGCCCGATCGATCGAAAATAATACTATTCTGATCACCCCGTCTGGAGACAGTTTCGACGATTTCCGCTTTAAGACGCGGATCAATGTTTTCGTTCGCCGGGACTCTGCTCGCCTGACAGCCGAATTTTCTGGCATGATCGGCTTTCTCCAAAGCTCGAATGACGAGGTGAATGGCGCTGATCTCATCAAGAGTGCGGCTCCAGACAAGGCGGTTGTCCCCGGGGACGACTTTCCCAAATTCTTCACGCTACTGCCCGACCTCGATGCCTATCGCGGGCTCGTTGCCGATGCAGACGTCGCTGGTGCTCGCGAAATTCTGCTGAAAACCTGCGATCTCGTCGCGTTGGGTGAGTTTTCCGCAAACTCTCCGATTGTGCGCGACGCACCGAACACTGCGGTTTTCCAGTATTCCTTAACGCGTACCGCGGAAGCTTTTTTTGCCTACAAGAACGCAGGACCGATCCTGCGAGGTCTCGGCCATGAGGAAATCGGTCGAATGTCGCCGACGATCGCCGTGTCGTTCAAACTCACGGCTTTTGAAAACGAGCACGAGCTCAGATTCAACTTCGACCATACCGGCTTCTTGCCAAAGCGGATGGCGATCATCATCGGGAAAAATGGTGTTGGGAAAAGTCAAGCGCTCAGCACTATCGCGAAGCGGGCCATAAAAGGCGGCGGCCTGATTGATCCACAAACGGGGGAGCGGGCTCAGTTCAACCGAATGCTGGCGTTTGCCCCAACGAAAGAGGCCCTCTCTATCTTTCCGGGCACGGCGCGACGCCGGCAATATGTTCGCTATTCACGTTATGCCCTGGCGCGATCCACCCCGACTCGAAAAGCCGGCGGTCTGATCACCGCGATCGTCAGCGTCGCCCGGTCGAACCAGGCGATCAAGGATCGCAGCCGATGGCAGATTTTCCTCAATGCACTCGAAGCGCTGGGAGACCCGAAGTCCATCTGGGTCTGGACAAACGACGGCATCATTCCATTGAGCTCATTGAACCAGGGCGGCGAACAGGAAAAACTCCGACGGTTTGCATCGCTTAACACCCGGCGCGATCCGGTTCGTTTCGCCGATGGCAATGCGCTTCGCCTGAGTAGCGGCGAAATCTCTTTTCTCAAGTTTGCGGCCTATGTGAGCTTGGAAATCGACAATAGCTCTCTTCTACTCTTCGACGAGCCCGAGACCCATCTGCACCCGAACTTCATAGCGCGCTTCGTCTCAATCCTGGACAGCCTGCTGGCGCAGACCGGGTCCGCAGCCATCATCGCGACGCACTCTGCGTATTTTCTCCGAGAGGTTTTCAGGGAGCAGATCTCGATCCTAAGGGCTGACGCCGACAGACGCATCGAAGTCCAGAGACCGCGCCTTGCGACGTTCGGTGCAGACGTCGGAGAAATTTCCTACTTCGTTTTTGGAGAAGACGAACCTTCGTATCTCGCGAAGGAGCTGGAGAGAAACATCCAGTCATCGGGGATGACCTGGGATGAGCTCCTCGAAAACTACGGCAATGAGTTGTCGCTGGAATTCCTGAACGAA
>Ga0307515_10006370_pt1 | contig 23628 bp, 26 predicted proteins | sample 17_EM_MG_FD_194513 | JGI IMG/M metagenome (GOLD analysis project Ga0307515, IMG submission 194513) | Populus trichocarpa ectomycorrhiza microbial communities from riparian zone in the Pacific Northwest, United States - 17_EM | ecosystem: Host-associated > Plants > Roots > Unclassified | place... | reverse complement strand
CAAGGAGTCTGCTCGGGTGGGGGGAGTGGCGGGATTCGAACCCGTAAAGAACAGCATAGTGGTGGCAAGACCATACCACTACATTAGGGGGCCACTCCCCACAGCCCTGCCTATGAACCGGTGGGTTGCATAGTATCATCGTAGTACATATCAATCTAACAAGGAACCCAATGAGGTTGCATATTGTTCTTCCATTGTGAACTGGCATAGGTTCGCAAACCGGACATTGATATTTGTAAATAGGCATGGGTCTCGTATGGAGCGGAACATGTACAATGTCTCGTACATAGTCTCTGCTTGTTGCTGCTTCGCATCCTGTTCTAACTCCGGCTAGGGCTAGTTTCCTTCTCGCACAGTGTGTTGGAATTAATTGGTTGGAAAGCGGTCGAGAGGTATATTGTAGTGTACCGTAGTCTTGAGTTGTAACTGGAGACATAATGCGCAATAACGGTAGATCCAGTGAAGGTGGGAGTTCAAGAGTAGAAGATAAAGCCTCAGAACCGAGAACAGTCGAAAATGTTTCTCCGTTAAGTACTAAGAATCACTCGTCCCCAACCAGTTCGACCTTGGTACGTTGTCAAAAAAATCCGCCATTTTAGCCTAGAACGTAAGGAAAACTGATCATTCTGATGCGGCCATTCTGAACTGTGTCTGCCGGTACAGTACTCTTAGAAAATGGCACTCTGGGGACCTCGATGTTATTCGTGAGTATGTTATAGTCTCAATGTGACTTTGATTTTGCTTTGGGGAACAGGTGTGTTGGTAGGAAAACTTTAGAAAGTGAACGGGAAGGATCGGCGGACGAGTAGAAAGAGGAAAGGGAAGGAGAGTAAGACGGGAAGCGATGGAAGAGCAGCAGCGGCAAAATCGAGGAAACGGTACCGGGGACGGACATGGTATGTATATAAATATAAAGGCATAGATTCTCCCTTAGATAGTTCAATAGACTTCTTCTGCTTTACACTCGCAACATTAGCCAGGCTCGAAGCAAAACTAGAGGAACACTATTCCATTATGATACTAAAAACTAAGATACTATACAATATTATAACCGAGTTAACCCCTTACCACCTGCTTTCAAGCTGCTCAGCTAGTAGCTCTAGCAATTGCTGGTGATGACAGACGGGTCATACTGGCACACCGCTGGATTGGGCCCAGTCGAAATTTCCGTCGGCTCGGCGCCGTTATCGTTTGCATCGAACGCCGAACAAATCTTCTTGACGTTCTTCAAGCACGCGCTCTTGATTTCAACCGTATCCCCATAGTTCTCGTTCGTGCCAACAAGGAATTTCCCGTTCTTTGCGATCACATTCTTGATCATAATATGCCTCTCAATCTGTTTTACGCAGTTGCCGCAAGAGCTAGATTCACGAGTCAGCAGGAAGATGGCATACGCGGGGGGGTTCAATATGCACCGGACTAGCTTTCCAAAGGTGTCTGCATAGAATCCATCGGCCACAACCGTTCCGGAGCCATCGAACTGGATGATCTTGTCCTCTGCGTTCTTTGCGCCTCCACCGATGATGTTGCTGGTACCCGAGGTTTGCCTCAACGTCAATACGTCCTCGCAAACATCCTCCCACCACGTTCTCGATCGTACAAGGGCCTATGTGCCAACGTAAGATTAACTCTCAAGAAGTACTGGGCGATAACGGAGTACGTACCAATGCAATGTACCCTCGATCTGGTTCTTTCTGATGATAAGATTTTTGAGTGTCGCTCCAGCTTCGACCAAGAACACAGCGTCTTTATCCAAGCCTTCAACCTGTCCGGTACAAGCGACCCCGCGATCGTACCGCTTCATCATACCGTCGAAGACGCCGGTGACCTTTTTTAGTTCCTTCTAGACCACCGTGTCTAAGCCGTTGGCAGTGGGGAAGACGCTGTCGATTGCCAGGGCGCCCGTACCTGGGGCTTGAGCATTGGCCTTGATTGCCATGGCCGAAGCGGTGCTGACGAAAGAGAAGAGGGCAAGGAGCTGCATGGTTTGTTTCGCAATGTAATTACTGGACATGTGAGGAAGAAAGGAATGTGGGTACTGCACTGCAGTACCAGTAGTGTAAACGAGTGTACATATAATGAAATATTGAGACGGGAGAGTAACTGTTTGACGGGATGCCGGATGGGTTTTGTAATATAGTTATTGGTGGCGATGGATTAATTGGCGCCTCGGATAGGGTTGAGGAAGATGGGTGGTTAGAGTTTAGAGTGGATCCCTGAGCTAGTCTGCGCCCTCGACAGCTAAGACGTGAACACATGTCGTTATTCTGGAACATCGGGTGGAAGGCCTAGGGTACTTTACATATCATGACTATCGATATATGAATAGCATAAAAGTTCCAATGAGAAGCGCCTCACCACTGCCTAACTAACTGTCACTTTCAGCAAACTTGTAAAGTACCGTTTGGTTGGTGAACGGACATCTGTTCATCAGTTCGGCCTTTAAGCGCGAAGTGAGTTAATGAACGGAGGTGGAAAGGACCTCAGGAGAAATTTTCACCAACAGCAAACTACATTATTTTAACGGAAAACCAGTCATCTCAAAACCCCGTTGTAATTAACAATGTAACTGAGCATCAATGTTCCATAGCTACGCATTTTATTTCTGCGCCCATTCTAGGGTTCATTTGTGCTCGTGATCATCAACCAGCCACTTTCCGCCGTCGGCAAGCCGAGTTGCGAGCGGTGAGAAGGTTTGGGAACGAGAGCACGGCTCAATAGCTTCGTACCAAAGTTGACGGGGTTTTCCAATTGAATGAATGGATTCCGTCCCCGTTCACGCTATGCAGATCCTTACGAACACAGCCCCGCTATCACCTGTACGGGAGGAGCAGGGCTGTGGCGATTAAAAAATAAAAAAATAAACCCCGAAATTTCTGCACCGTGCGGTCTCGGTACATATAACACATTCCCATACCGGTACAGCTATTGAAAGAAAAGATCAGGAATTCCCTGTTCTGGCTAACACACCACTTGTTCGGGGTTGGTCGCCTGCACAACTTGGTATGGTCTCCTTGTAACCCTGGCAGGAGTCATTACTCTAACCCAAATGTTGAGATCTGGTGTCTGAAATCCTCCCTGAAGAGGTTAATCACACGTCCAAACCCTTGCACTCCTCCCCTGTTTCCCGATCATTTATTTTTATAGCTGTATACTCTACCATACCGGGGTTCTTAGGGCCCAAAACTTGCAAGACTGGTTGTTGGGTTTCATCCAAATAGGCGATCCGGGTCTGAACCCCTTCTACCTGAAACGCGGGCATGGCACCGCTGAGTTATCTCGTTCTGGATTACTTGACGAAGACCTGGAATTATAGATCGAGCAGAAAGAGCTTGGACACCTCCCAGAATGTACTAAGATATTGAAAACTGGGTCTTAACCAGATGTCAATGCGCAGCAACTCTGCTCTTTCTGGTCAATTTCCTTCCCTACCTTAGCAGTATTGTTTATGACTTTCTTGAATCTCGTCCTGGATTGCTCGATTAAGACCCAAGGTCATAGATGTAGGCTACTAGTTTCATCTGACCCAACATATCAGGTGTACCTGCGTCTTGCTGTAGGAGTGAAGAAGAGTTTGAGTGTGTGCCCGGGTACTCGATTCCGCAGCTCGGAGACATTCACGGTAACTACGCCAAGTTCATCGAATGTCTCATGTTCACAGTTGTAGCTGGTGAAGAACCTGATTCTCGGAACGATGTGCAGAAGTGGATAGTTGTGTTTGCGACCGTGGAGGCTCATAATTAATAACTTGCCGATCTGCGCATATGATGTATGGGATTTGCCTTCTCTTCAGCGGCCATGGGTCTTATACCCCCTACTCCTTTGATTACCTGATTCCATCTGCCTGCGAATATCCGGCCGATGAACCTCCCAGACAAGGCCACCCAACTTCGGGGTCTCATCCTCCCGAACCTCTCAGCGCTGCCACGATACAACCAGTCATCGTAAGCACATGCAACCCTGCTCTAGAGGACCATAGGCTTTGAAGCAATAGTACTTTCCCACCGGACTGCGGGTAGATTCCACTCTAAGAGAAGATTCTTCGTATAGGGATGCCGGCAATGCCCGGATGCTTCAATATTTCATTCGGTCAGTCCTCACAATCCTGATGCTGATGAGGTTGGCATTGTCGCCCAATTGACTCGGAAGTATACGATTCCATATTTAGGGAGTGAGGCACGTCGCTCCATGAGCTGGTACATATGTTTTCTACCTATACAGTTATGCCCCATTCGTGGATCCACCCCATGCGCGGATGGGTCAAATTCAATGAGGACTTATGAATAGGGTGAACTTCGGTGTGGTGTGTCGCCATCACCAGACAATCACAACACCCATACACATTAGTTCGAACGTTCTCCTTGTGTCACCATCCCAATCACTCTATTACCATTCCCATTACCTTACCACCATACCAGCACGAACTTTTTTTTTCCTAGTTAGATCACCGCTCTCGCTCAAGTTTTTTAGTGTTAAGTTGCGAAAGGGAGGTGATAGGAGGTGGGCAGACAATAGTGGGTGGTGGTGCCAGGGCCAGTTGGCGGAGCGAGGGAGTATTGTGTCGTGGATATACCCCATTCAGGGATGTCACTATGCGTCACCCCTCTACGGATGGACGCGGATAGGGTGGATCCGTGAATGAGGTTCTGCTAACTTTTAAGGGGGGTAATCAATTTATTCACGGGAGAGCCGAGATTAACATACATCTCTCGCTTTCGATAGACTTGCAGCATGCTCATCACCAGCCCAATTCGGAGAATTCAATATTTCGCTTCTTCAACACGGGTTGAAGTCATGTTGAACAAACTCCCTGTCCAATTGCAGAAGATTTTACTATTAAATTAATGCACTCTAGTTAGCAGATATTACTCAAGCTAAAGAGGCAGATTTTTAAGCTTGAGGTAATTCACGACGAAAATAGCTGATATGGAGAATTGGGGGTTCGGGGATGAGAGTACTTTACCCTATAAAACTTCTCTTCTGTCTTCTCGGCGGATCACTGTCTGATACGTATAACTCTCCTCATGAACGCTAGCATGCAATCGGATCTGGCAAAAGAAGTCCGTCGGGAGTGACCACGTGTGATGAGTACCGCTATCTATTCGGAGTACGTCGGGAAGCGCACACTCACCACTGGGACACACAACAGTGTAGGTACAGAGCACTGGTTGCTTAACCCCCCAGCCCTCAGAATGAAATTAGAGAGAAAAGAGAGTAAATGAATAAACGCTACAGGTTTCGAACCTTGGTGTTTACAGCACCTGGCGTTGATGATACCAGCACTGTCAGCTAAGCGAGGCATTAATCCTTATACGTAGAAAGACTCGGATCTGGATTATGCAAGGTTCCAACAATCCGTCTGGTTTTAGTTCAGACAGTTTGGTCTTTTTTGGACTGGTACGTACTGTGGATGTCCAGTTGTCCTGGTCAGGGTAGGCAGGCATTTACATACTCTATAGCAACCGCGATGGCACCTTCAATGACAATAATGCGTGGAGATTTCGCGAATTTGACTTTATATCAATAAGCGCGTCAGCCGGTTGACGCAGTTGTGAGGTTCAGAGTTACTAGCGGCTACATTTTTTCCACCCGACGTCACGCGTCTCCACACATCTCCCCTTCACTCCCGAACAACATTAGTGCTAACCACAAACTACAATCCTATACATCCCCGCTCAAGCTTTCGAACTGATCCCCACCCGCGACACCCGAGTACCGTCGCTATCCTCTCTTCCCACAGTTGCGTCATTATGAACCCATTGCGCTGCCGGATCCGGCTCTCCCTCTGTAAGCCCCAGCCATGTTCCCCCACATCCGAAACCAGGCGTCTGATCGTGCACCACTGACGTGCGATAAACAGCCACCACCGCGGTAACGAACGCTCCTTGCCATCGCTGGAATGCGGCGTTCAAAGCTGCGGCTGTACCGAGGATACGAGCCATCGATGCACCGACCCAAAAAGCGTATTTTACCACGAACAGGACATGGTACTACCCCATATGGACTCCGGAAGAGTTAGAAGTGTTAGAAAATAATAAGGACCTAATTCGTAAGTATTACCGCCTGCATACGATGCCGTACAAGCCGCTAAAATAGCCGCCAGACGCTCAGCAACTCGGAAAGTTGCAGGCTCTGTTGTCAAAGCATACGAAGAAAGATATCAAGAAGAAACTTAATAAATTGGCGAAGGGGGACAACACTTTGATTGAGCATATCACTTGGACTGAGGAGGAGATGACGAACTTGCAGGAATGGGCGGATAACGGAAGTTAGTGCTAAGTCCTCAGGCGAAGTTGATCCGCTAATGGTACTTGTAGAAGCCACTAGAAGGATTTCTATGGACGATGTTGAGAGCACGTTTCCTGGTCGCTCGAAGAGAGCGGTTACACGTCAAGTCACACGCTTGAAGCGAGTGAAAAAGTCACAACAGACCACGGGGGAGACCAAGCCTTTGGGACCACCGAAAAATGGGTTGTCAGTCACCGAGTTCGTCGGAGGGCTATCGATTGCAAAACTAGAGCCTTTGAAGCAAGTCATCGAGATGGAGGTGATCGAAGCAATGGCGGAGACCGAAGAGGAGACGAAGCAGTCAGAGGCATCGAAAGATGAGCTTTCAGACTATGAGGAGCCCCCAACGACAGGCCAAGGGCTTTCGGAGCGGACCATTTGGTCTGAGGTGATCGAATCCGAAGAGGAAACCAAGCAATCGGATGCGCTGGAGGGTGAACCATCAGACATTGACCTCGCCGAAGAGAACCCAGTTGTAAGCCCGGATCCCCCGAGGCTAGCTGCCGAGACTGAGGCGACTGAACCAGAGGGCCAACCTACTGAGCACCAGGGAGGAGCACAAACTATTGGAAAAGATGAGAAATGAGTATGGTCGGTATTGTTGAGGGGAAGGCTGGGAGCTAGCTATAAGTAGCTGGTTTGAAATTAGCTTGCTCGTGACCGACTGGTGATGTAGAGAATCGAAGGCTTAGAGATGTACTAAGCCAGTACAAGCTTGGATGCGTAAGGTGTGTTCGTGAAATTGAACAAACAGTGTATTTGAGTCCGAGAGGGGTGCTGGGGTCGAGCTTCAGTTCTGTATCTGGCACTTCATCAAAGCAGATGATATGTCCCGCTAAATCGCTCTTGCCAACCGTGCGGCGTGAGTATTTCGACCTCTCGTAACGTTGCCACGTGCACCCAATACCCTCCACAACCGAACATGCGCACATTTCTTTCGCTCTTGTTGACTCCATGCGTTGTTCACCCCGAATCTCTATCGATGGGTCGTGTTCAAAATCACCCCATGCACCCTCCCCGACTCTGACTTTCTATCGCCCACATCGAGCTGGCAGGTTGCGTGCAAAGCATAGTACCCGACACCTCGCAGGATGACGATACAGGAACGATTGTACGGCGCCTGGCGGAGGCAGTGCGGAACAAGCCGTGGTCGCGGGGATTGTTGTAGGAAACCCTCTCGTGTTGTAAACGAGCTGCACTTACCAAGTAGTGGATAAATAGTTAGCCAATTACGATACCATTGCCGACATTCTTGCAGGACACGGTGGAAACGATTGTGGGGTCGCACGCATGGAAAAGGGGAAAGTGAATGGTAACGACATACAATTTGTGTTATGGGCGGCGCAGCAATGACATAGAAGCCGAGTTCGCGTGGGGGATATACCTTTTCCTGAAGAGGATGAGTCGCTTTTGTAGGTATATGCGTTCGGTGATTTGAGCCACAAGTTGGAATAGCCCTTGGTAACCTCGGATACCTTTACTGTTCCTGAGGAATATCCTATGAACTAAAACCTGGGGACCAATCCATGTATGTTGAAGTAAAGTGTAACGGGCGTGAATCTCCACTTGTTGACATATTACAGGCAGAACTCAATACTACATCGGTACTATTGCGTAAAGGATATATATAGTGCATACTTCGATGCCACTGTATGTACTTGACGACACCAGCCACACAAAGTCACCTATTTCGTGGCGTCATGTGCGCGTCTCGAAGACGTTGAGATTTATTGGGCGGGCCCAACGGATCGAGAAGATGATATATCACAACTTCGCCAAAGTAGAGAGCTCAATTGAACTTCCATCTTTACGTAGGGTTCAGACTTCTCGGCGGGGTATTGCAACGTTTCATGTAATATATACCTAGAGAGGCAAGTAGTGTCGAGGTATGGTCTTTCGTATGCCTCATTCTGTATCTCTTAAGTATAATACTCATACAGGGTGCAATATTCGAGATAAAGACGTCACTGTTTGCTTTTCTTGCAAGTATACTTTGGCAGGAAATCCAGTAAAAGTCTACCTATCTATTTTCTTCTTTTGGCGTATGAATCTCAAAGAGTTTCCCCGCACTGAGTATCTAGGTTACAACAATGTGCAGATGCACGTTAACATTTCTAGAGGGCTGCAAAGACGTGGGAGTGAGGCTGGATTACGTATCATATATCCTACAGCGTAGGAAGGCACGATTAATATCCACAGTTCGCACACCTGGTCTCTTCAGTCTATCGCACTAATTTTATCGAGAAACCACTTATTAGCCTGCACAGCGTATTGAGCTACCGGATGATCTAGATCCACCATGGCCCCATTCAAGACCACAACTCTTGCCGTCCTGACCGCTACGGTATTAGGGGTTTCAGCCGCAGGTGGCAACGGGGACGACTACACAAATAACCTCGTCTCCGATCTTGCACCGTATATCCCTCCCAGCATCTTACCTCTCTTGTAGGTATATATGTTGACCAAGTAAGGCTGATCGCACTCTTCGGGGAACAGTTCGCCAAGCAGTTTATGAGCTAGAGCTTGGGGTGGCTAGAAAAGACCTCGCTTGGTGGGCTGGTGATGGGATAGACACGTTTGTCGACAGCATTGACAAGGACAGCATTGACAATAATCAACTGGTAGTAGGATTTGAGGGAATTGAGGCTCTAAGTCAAGCCTCCGGTAAGGTCTTATAACAATGGGAACTATCTGGCGTTCTAACCATGGCGTTTTAGATCAAAAACAATAGCCTCAAAGTCAAAGCCTCAGGTAAGTCCCTACAACGATTAGAAAATTCTTTAGAGTTCTAACTATGGGGTTTTCAGATCAACAGTCTCAAAGTCAACCCTTCGGTAAGATCTCATAAAGATTAGGAACTTTCTGGCGTTAAGATAATGGGGCTTTCAGATCAGCAACAAACCCAAAAACCCGAACCCTTAGTGGTGAAAACAGAGGCACCATTAGAATCAATGATAACCCAACACATGTTTTCAGCTTTCATGTGGGCCGTTACAGAGAGGATCTCAGCTGAGCGAATTGACCCTCAAAGATCTACAACAATTGTGCGCACCAATGGATTCAGAATAGATGATACCGAGTCATTGAAATCCCTGAGGCTCCAAAACCATGCGCTTCTGGAGATAGCCAGCGATATACAACGGACAGGGCAAGGAACTTTACAAGAAGTATACATGTGCGTCATTCCACCGCTAAGTTGCAATTAAAAGCTTCCAATGGAAGCAGTGGTGGACTTTTTGCGACAGCAGGCTCGGGGCGAGGTCTATGGGAGAGAGTCGTTCCGGTGTATATAACACTGTTTGGGATTTGCAAGCCACTCGGACCACAACACCGAGTATTGCGCAAGGCTACTGCAATCTTGTTGGACGTTTTTCAATCTATCAAATCCGCCTTGAAGTTGCAAAAGGAGGGTTTATGCGATGATGACGATGGGGTGTTAGAGAAGCAGAAAAAAGAGCTATTACAGGAGTTGAAAGGGAGCGAACTCGAACTCGGTATCGACAAGGAGGCGCGCGACAATGGTGGCGAGACGGCGCTGCATTACGCTGCCAGTGGCGGACACGATGGGGTTATCCGGATGTTGCTGAAGGAGCTTGGGGCCAATATGAATGTCAGTGACAACGATGGCGAGACAGCACTGCACCGTGCGGCCCGCGAGGCGGTTGTCCGACAGCTAGTAACCGAGTTTATGGCAGACAAAAATGCCCCTAACAACGACAATTGCACAGCACTGCATCACGCGGCTGACTCAGGACACGAAGTGGTCGTTCAGCTGTTACTGGGTGAGCTCAAGGCTGACAGGGATGCCCGCGACAAAGATGGCTGGATGGCGCAGCACTACGCGGCCAATGCCGGGCACGAGGGGGTTGTCCGCCTTCTAGTAGTCGATTTGAAGGCCGACAAAGATGCTTGCGACTACGAAAGATGGACAGTGCTACACTATGCAGCCAGCTCAGGACATGAGGGGGTTGTTCGACTGCTGGTAGTGGATTTGAAGGCCAACAAGGAAGCCCGCGACAAAGACGGTCAGACGGCGTTACACCTAGCGGCCCAGGAAGGACACGATGCAATTGTCCGACTGGCAGCTGATTTCAAGGCTAACAAGGAAGCCCACGACAAAGACGGTTGGACGGCAGTACACTTTGCAGCTGAGGCCGGGCATGAGACGGTCGTTCAGTTGTTGGCTGAACTCGGATCCGATAAGGATGCCCGCGACAACGACGGTCAGAAGGCGTTACACCTGGCAGCCCTAGACGGACACGAGTCGGCCATCCAGATGTTGGCTACACTCGGGGCTGACATAGAAGCTCGCACAAACAAAGGCCAGACGCGGCACCACCTAGCGGCATCAAGCAGACACAAGTCGTTGATCCGAGTATTGGCTGAACTTGGCGTTGACATGGATGCCCGCGACAGCGACGGTCAGGCGGCGATACACCTAGCGGCCGAGGAAGGACACGATGCGGTTGTTCGACTGCTGGTAGCTGATTCAAGGCCAACCAAGATCTCTTTGACAATAACAGCTGGGATGTACTGCACCACGCAGCCAACTCAGGACACGAAGAAGTCGTTCGGGTGCTGATAGTGGATCTGAAGGCTAATAAGGAAGCCCGAGATAAAGAAGGTCAGACGGCACTGCACATTGTGGCTGAGGCTGGATACGAAGCGGTCGTCCAGCTTTTGGTTGAACTTGGAGCTTATAAGGACGCCTGCGACAATCACGGCCGTATGGTGTTGCACTTAGCGACCGAGAAAGAACACAAGGAGGTTGTGGAGCAGCTTCAATGAACTACAACTGTGCTCCGGCACCCAGATTCTGTATGGTGAGTTGTTAACTTCTCGAATTCTTGATCAATAAGTTGTCGTCCGGTATTTGCTTAGCTTACAAATAATAGAACGTTTGCGGTCATGGGGTCCTATATTCGCTGTTTGAGAGTTGGTTTTGTCTTTGGGTTTTAAATCTGGGCTTTTGTTTGTGATTTAATTTGATGGAGTATGGAACTAGTGATGTGTTTGTTTTGCTCTTTTGAAGGAATAGTACTAGTCTTTCGTATTGAATGTGAGAGAAGAGAGGATATGAGATTTTGTTCTGGCCTGAGACATAAATATATGTTACGTTCAGGTGGCGAACCCGCCGGTTCGCGAACTATAAAAGCTAGTTCGCAAACTTTTGTCCTGTTCGCAATTTAAGCTAGAGAACGGTCCGCGAATTAGTCAATTTTCACGAACTCAACACATTTCTAGCGATATACGAAGAAAGAAGAAACTCTTGTTTCGTCACCGCAAATTGCTGTCCACTCGAGTGATGGCCCATGACTGGACAGACCATTCTAGCATTGCAAGCTTCACAAATACCACCACATCAATACAGAGCTATATCCGCCGTCGGTGGTGGAGTTGACCTAGTACAAACCGTGGATCCCTCAACGGTACTTTATCCTTCTAGGTTCTGTGAACAACTGGGAAAGGCACACTCCCACCGTCACTCGAATCATCACGGCTGTTGGTGGTCATCAAGTTTGCAGCAGGCATGCTGAATGACGGATACTCCACAGATCCTAGTAGTCATCATGTTGGAAACAATAGCAACAGTCATGCAGAAGCTCGCGTTGCGGGAAGATGGGGGGCGTCGGGAGGGTGGGGGCCGTAGCCATAGCGTCTCTAATAATATCTGCTATCCGCAACCTCACAGCTACCCAGTTCATCCGTCCAGTTTATACATTGGAGAGCAGCTTCTTCGGCGGGCATGCTATGCCAGTTACCACCAAGATCGGTAAACACATCACACCTCTCTGCGCAAAGGGCGGAAACGGGAGCACAGTGGCAAACGAACACACATATTGCGGCTCACTGCGCCTCCTTCGCAGGGAACTCCGCGCAAGAACCGGAAAGGAAAACTCTCGGACGCCCCTCCGCAGGCGACGGAATACCGAGCGCGGAGGAACTGCCCACACACTCGGCTAAACTGCGTGCATGTGTGGCCAGGCGGCGCACGCGGATTGGCTGGCTGCTGTCGGCCACCCCGATGCGCGGTCGGATTGTCGTGCCGACGTCACACCGCATGCGGTGCAACCACCGCCGCGAAGCAACTATTTAATTCCCGAAGCACCGCGGTGGCATCGGCAGCACAGCTTCACTGCGATCATCTGAACCGCCGCAATGTCCACCCAACCGCAAACCCTCGCCTTCTTCGGCGCCACCGGCGGCTGCGCCCTCTCCGCCCTCTCTCACGCCCTCCTCGCCGGCCACCCCTGCCGCGCCCTCGTCCGCACTCCCCAAAAACTCTCCTCCCTCCTCTCCTCCGCCTCCGTCCCCACCGCCAGCCTCACCATCATCCCGGGCTCCATCGACACCCCCTCCGCCGTCGCCTCCACCCTCGAGGGCGCAGCAACAATCATCGTCGGCATCGGCGCCGCACCAAAGTTCACGCCCAACCCCCTCTCTGCCTTCGTAACCCTCGACGATCCAACCATCTGTGAGCGCGGGGTGAAAGCCGTTCTCTCCGCGCTGCAGCAGACACCCGAGCAGAAACCGCTGCTGTGTGTCATCTCCTCCACCGGCCTAAAAACGGAGGGACAAAGAGACCTGCCCGTTGCGATGATCCCGCTGTATAAGCTCCTTGCGGTCCCGCACAAGGACAAGAAGAAGATGGAGGAGGCTGTGGCTGCGGCGGAGGTGTTGGGGGGGCATGTGATTGTGAGGCCGGCGCTGCTGACCGATGGGGCTGAGACGGGGGCGGTGAGGGCGGGGTATGAGGGGAGGGCCAAGAATGGGGGGGCGTACGGGGACGTGCAAGGGGAGGCGGTGGGGTGCACCGTTAGTAGGAAGGATGTGGGGAGGTGGGTTTTCGAGGAGGTTGTGAGGGGGCAAGGGGGGGAGTGGAGGGGTAGGGGGGTGAGTTTGGCGTATTAGTGGGGTGTAGTGGAGTAGTGGAGTAGTGGAGTAGTGCTGTATAGGGCGGATGGGATCGAGGGAGGCGTTCGGGGTTTGATGCGGGTTTTGGGTTGATAAGAGTGCATTGGTTTTTGATGTAGTTAATCGTAATACTTGCTTGCTTTCCGGTTCTACTTCTTATTCTTGGTGTTAATTTCGGATTGAAGCGTTGACTTTCGTTGGACGGAACACCCAGCACTGAGCGTCGCCTGTAGCCCAATGCCCCTCAAGCCAGTTTAAGTGTTTACCCGGGTATTCTTTCCAACAAGTGCGAGCTAGTCTGGAGCCGCAAAGGAACACGTTTCAAGACCAAGTATAAGAACTACGCTTTAATGCCACTTTAATACCACGAATGCACTAGGTTATCGCTTCGAGTAAGGCGTCTCCGTCGAGCTGCTGCTCGTAAGCTTATTCTTGAATAGGTGTTAGGCAAAACAAGCAATGCTTAGACTCCTGCACATGGGCTCACTCGTTTGTCTTGGCACCGGATTTAGCAAGAATCTCACAACGGGGAAAACTGCCCTCAACACCGTTTCTGAGCTTCATCCGTCCCTTCATTCTTTCATTTCACTCTCACCCCCCCTCGACCCTTTTGTACCATTTGTCCCTTCCACGCGTTCATCATCCCCGCTCATCTCGGCATTTGATCAATTCTATCAATCCAATTCCATAATCAAGATGGCTAATAATCGCCGTACACCATCACCTCTATCCCTTTTGCTGCGTCCTGATGATAGCTACGCGTTCCCCGACCCGAGGCTCACTCCGAGGAACAACCTCCGCTCCCGCGTCGAGAGTGATATTACTCTCGAAGATACGCTGATCGAGGCATTGAGTCCCAGGTGTACGGATGGGTTCTATGCTTCTACTCCCGGTCATGTGAAAGAACCATACTTGGGCCATCCGCCCAGTCGTGAGTTCTTGTCGCCCCGCACTTCGAGAGGGTTCCGCTCAGGATCACCATTCCAACGTACGCCCCGCTCGGCGCCTGCGCGGATACCTTTCCGTATGAGAATGCAAGAGGCGGGATTCATTCCCCAACGTTTCTCCTCCGCCGACATCATCCCTCCCTTCGAAGAACCTTTGACTTTTTCTTCTCCATCTAACAACAACAACCCTTCTGCATCCAACAACGACAATACCGACAACATGGAGAACCAGCCACATCCCAATATCCAAGCGAACATCAATAGCAACCAAGGGCGCACCAGTCCCCAGCTCCCTCGAGGTATCATCCTCGGTACTGGCGGACCTCGTCGCAACGTCGGTGCCGATCCTCCCATCCCCTATGCCCATCTCCAAAGCCAGATCCGTGGTCGCAACGTCGGTGTCGACCCCCCAATCCCCTATCCCATTCAAGGCCAATTCCGTGGTCGCGGCCGTCAATTCTCCTTCCGCGGTCAAGGAACCCCACCTCAGGCCGCCCGTAGTCGTGGAAACCGTGGCCGCATCCCGTCTAACCCTGGTGCTCCTCGCATCGTGGTTACCGCTCCCGGCGCTCCCGCCATTCACCAGGACCCGTACCACCCGGTCTTTCCTCCCCACGAGAAAATCGAAGTCAAGATCGCCGAATGGGAGGAGTTCCATGAGCACCCGGGTTTCAAGCTGACCTTTTCCTTCCGTCGCGATATTGGCATGCGCCAGCCAGGAGCCGATTGTGGATGCCAGGTTGGTGGCGCGCATTACTGTTGTGGAGGTTTGTGCCCGATCCGAAGACTATGAAGCATACTTGTTAACGAGTGTAGAATGTCGCATGATCAACACTATCCTTATCCCCGAGGAACGCGAGGAATTCAGGGATATCCTCCTTGACTTTGAGTTTTCGGATTCCCCGAGCATCTGTGCAGTCCAGACCTTGTTCGTGCTTGTCCACAACCTTCCGCTTGCCCTCCACGTCTTGTCGGTGGGTATGCGTCGCCTCGCCCAGACCGCCGCCGTCTTGACTATCTTCTTTGAAGATATCCAGGCTGTCCACCGCTTCGTGTCCCACGTCGTTCATGCTGTGGTCGCGTACAGTAGCCACGAGGACTTTGTCACCTCCAAGTTGAGACGTGTTGGTATTGACCAGACGGTTAATGACGAGCTTAGGGGCGTGATGAGGAAGAAGGGTGAGAAGGTCTTGTTGAGGGGATACACTCAGGGCGGTGTCGGCCATGGGCTCGTCAAGATTGAGGGATTCGAAATGCAGAACGATTGGCAGCTTGCTGTCTGGGTGGGAAACGGTGAGAGGGGTGTTCTCGTCGGTGCGAAGTGTACGTCCCGCCAGGTTGGGTTGGTGTTCTGAGTACCTGTGGGTAAGGCCGCGATTTCTCTCTGTCTGGGTTATGTGAAACGGCTCCGAGTATCTGGTGAATAAGGCCGCTATTTCTGTTTCTTTCTTTCTGTCTGGGTTGGGTTCCGAGCTGGTACGGCAGCTATTCCTGTTTCTTTCTGTTCTGTCTGGTCTGTGTTGGTTTCTTAAACGATTCCGAGCATCTGAGATGTGGGTTGCGGCCCGCTCCTATATCTTGTTTCAGTTCTGTGGAGGCAAGAACCCGGGTGGTTAATTTTTCTGATCGATATTTGTACGACGTCGATGATTCTGGGTCATGAGCACCCGGGTGGATAGGTAACGTTTTCTTTCTTATATCTCTGCAAACGACGGCTGGCGTAAATGAAAATCCGGACGAATAGTATCTGGATTACTTTACTTTTTTTTTGTTAATAATGACGGTGATCGGTACTGTGAAAATGAGGATCTACATGTCTGTCTTTAGGATGGGTGTAGTGATGGAGTAGAATACGTGATATTAGGAGACAGAACAGATGGAGACCCATGGCAGTCATTTCTCTATATGGGTTTCGTTGAAGACGAGAAAGCAATATAGAGAAGCATCATATATTTACGGCGACGGTTTCTCGTCGAAATTTTGACAGAAGCCTAATCTAATCCATCATGTGGTCTTAGCGTCAGGGTTAGGCTTGTACTTGGGTTAGCTACGTGCGCAGCATGCATGTGAAACTACAGAAAGATGAAGACAGACGAACCGCGCGTTGTCATATGAATGGCGGTGAAAAGTGGCCGTATATGATCACGCTGTGGCTGGTGGATAGAAAATATGCAGTGGCGACTGGGAGTAATTATATTTGTTAAAATATGATAAGATCTTAGGTTTATTAATTGCTATCTACTCTCCCATGGTATAATCTGCTCTTCGACAGATTCCTTTGGGGCTTTGATATGGGTATATCGCACTGCTGACGGACTGGGCCCAACAGCGGTGATCTTTGGTGCTGGGTAGCAGAGATGACCACTGTACAGACGGATGATATCCAAATTACCAGTCTTCTGGTATACGAAGTTAGTTGTGCGGGAATTTAATGCCGTGGTACGGCCATCTTGTTTTGGGGGTTATGAGGTTGGGACACTTTTTTTTTGCTGGCACTTTTTTTTCAATCACAGGATGGTCAAAACCGGGCCAAATCTGTAATAAAATCCTTTTGGGACACTCACTCTTGATTTCTGACGTCACAGCCTCATCGGTTAGACAGTACTATACAGCACATGTTTCCAAGCACGTTTATCCACTAATTAGCCCTATGAAATTCTCGCTCTTAGCTCTCTCTTTTATCTTTTCTGGATGTGTTTCTTTCCCTTCAAACTCGGGCGTAAGCGGAATTTCTACTCCAATGTATGTTCTCTGGTGTAGATTGGGGGAGACGTTCAGATTTTAGCTTTTAACTCTGACCTTGCTGTATATCAATCGTTTCAACAGAGTGGCGCTTTGGCTCGCTTCGTTCTCAAGACTAATCATTCGATCTTCCTTTACACGCAAAACCAGACATTTTCAGAATGGTTGTTCGAATTTCATCTATAGGTGCAATTGTTACGTTGAATCATTCTACATTCAGCCGCTTGCGGCCATGGGATATATATATCTTTCGACACAGCACCAGTCGGCCGGAAAAGCCATTTCATGGGATGGACCATCATATATCATAAATGAAATTTTGTTCATTCTCGCTCCGCGGAGTTATGTCACACTATCTTAGTAGCTCTTGTTTGTTCTTAGACATGGCTATGATTCATTCCTCGTGGGGGCATTAGCAACTGGTTGGAGGAGTTTGGAGCTGTCTTATCAGGTGTAGCTATAGGGCGTCAAAAATTTGATGAAATGCTCCCGAGTTGCTTTGTTTTTTGGTGAACTATATCCCATCGAAACAAATCGAATATAGGTTATCAATAACCTGACGAAAAGCTGGAGTTCCTGCCATACCACCCTTTGCCAGATTTTTTTTGTTCTTTGGTGAATTGCAGCTGCAGTAGAACAGCCCTCCATCCTCACGGATCTCGTCCAGTTCATTATCTGTCACACGATATGTGTGTTCATGTACTCCCTCAGGTTACGGTCCGCAAATAACAGGTTTTTGGAAGCTTTATCCATGCTCAAACTCCATGAAAGTTGAGCTGACATGGTATGGAACATACTCGTCCGCACAGGTGTTTGGACATGGAAAACCCTAGCCCACATAATGAACCAACCATAAGTTAGGGATTCCCACACGTCCGAAGTTTTACCTCCAGGGAGTACCTGGGGGATATGGGGGGAGCCATGACTTAACTATTCGTATTATTTCGACGGGTTTGCAATGGACTTCGGACCGTTACCTCAGGCTATTTCGTATCCACGTTGATATCACGTTGGTGAGGAGTTAGTATTAGTTAGTTACCAAGACATGGCCGTCAAATACCAACTGCATATGATTCCAAAAGGGCATGATTCACCGCTCATTCCTATTGTGACAGGTCATTACGGGTGACACACGATGCCAGGAAAGAAAAAGAGCCGGGTTCGGTATCCCACGCTGAAAGCAGCATTTCCCTTTATTTACTCCCTCGCGCGGGCCGCCTTCCGTCCACCTAATATCACTGCAGCTGTGATATTGATACCGCATGGATCGGTACCAACGAAATAAGAGTCAATATACATGGGTGGATATTAGAGTCATCGAGTTTATTCATTTGGACTCTTCATCTGGGCACGATCTCAACTAGGAATAGACTAATTTTGACAAGCAACATACTGAGACATAGTAAGGCGTAGCGACTTCCTTATTGGTGCTGTTCTACAAAGTTTCTCGTTGTAGCCAATGCTGCATGCAGCCTTCTACAGGCTAAAGTCAGACCTCTGGTAGGTGACAGGATCTAGGGCGACTCTATTCAATCTAGCGTGAACATTACATCTACAACTTCCCGATCAAGTCCTAGGAACGAAAAACCAAAACACCTAGCATACATTTACAACCTCACCAGATCGCCTCCCTCCTTCCGCCACCACCACCAACTCCCTCCCACCGCCCCCTCAGAAACCACTCAGCCACCCTCTGCTTCAACCTCCCATCCAGCCCTCCCCTTCCCGTCTCCAATTTCCGAATCTCGACACAGACCAACTCACCGCGGGTATCCAGCAACTCACCATCAGCTGTAGCGGCGGGGGGAACAAGCGTATTCCCACCACCGAGCTGACCCAGCATCGCCTGCAGCACCTCCGGGCTAACCGCCGCAAAAATGCTCCTGGACCCCCTCCAAACATTTCCCAGCTCGGGCGAGGATGCCACAACAGCAGCCTCAAAGCCCCTCCCACCGCCCCTCCCCCTCGTGTACTCCCCAACGCTCAAATTCTCCGTCCCCCCCGTGGAATACTCATTCATGCGTGACTCGATCTCTCCGCGCACGGTGCCATGACACCCAATCTCAGAGAGTACCTCACGCCAGTCTTCCGCATACCCAACCACCTGCCGTCCAAACGTCAGCAGGAAGTGTTCCAGCACCAGCCGCAGCGTGGGGAGACATCCAAACACCCGCGCGATATGTAGCACACTCTCGACTGCACGGAGTGTCTTCCCCTCGCCGTCATCTTCTTGTGACTCCGCCGCCACCTTACGCTCAAGAAACCGTGTCAACGGGTTGCACGCGGCGTCGGGGTCGGTAAGCGTTTCAAAGTATTGTAGGATTGCAGTGGCAGCTTTGCGGTACCGCTCGGGCGGGTGGTTGTAGTAGTCGGTTGTCGAAGAGACGAGTTTGCTACGGATATCGATTGGGTGCCCGCCTCCTCGTCGTAAAGAGGTGGCAAGATATGGGAGATGAGTGCTGAGTGTGGATTGCGGGAGGACTGCGATTGGTTGGGAGGAGGCGCCCCAGAGAAACGGGATCATGGCGGTAGTGGGGTGGTGCTGCGGTGCGTAGCGTATGGGTGAATGGTTTCGGTAGGCCATTGTTTGTTGAGCTGAGGACGGGAATACCTCTATGGTTCCCTTTCTTTATAGAAAACGAACTGGATGTTGTTTGCATCGAGAGCTCCACCGAACTAGAGGTTCAACGAACAGGATGTTTGTTTGCATCGTGAGCCTCAATAAACAAACGTCGGGGTGTAGATGATGGCAATCGTTTGTTTTCTGGACGGGAATTCAAAACATGTCTGACGGATAGCAAGACACTCCTATGATCACAATATCACTCGAAACAACGGGTATGTGCTTTCTGCTAGCCACTAGCACAGATCAATCGGACAGCAGCGTACTCATCCTGCGACATTCCGCTCTCTCACCCCAAACGGGAAAAGGCAGTCGTATGCCACTTTACTATGAGTACAGGTGGCCCTTTCACTGGTGCTTTTGATGGTCATATGGGATTTTCACCAATATTTTAGTGCGCGCAAAAGTAAAGCAAATGCAAAAAGACCTGTGAAAAGAGATCTGGAGCTACTTTCGGTTGTTTTCCAATCTCTTTGAAATTATACTCGAACTTGACGTCAGGAGATCACCAAAAGAGACTACTATAAATTGCCCTAATGCACGTAAGCACTGAGGCTGACCCTGGCAATTTCGTGACCCCACATGCCCAGCTTCCCCGCTTCGGTGTGATAGATGGAGACCTCCTCTCATGATATTTCCGGCACAACCTCAAGATAAGCCCCCGGAGCATCATCCGACGCATGTTCCTATGAGCCTGCGGGTAACAGAGGACGACCGAAACCAATGACCTTTCCATCCCCTGTGCGACGCACCCAACCTGGACAACATTAATAACGTTCCGACCTCTCCATCTTCAAAAGTCTAAGTAACTCGTATCGATACTCTGTCCCCACTCCGGTTCCAGATCGAGCGACCGTATCGAGAAACATCGGCAGATGCACAGGCATAGCACATGCAGCCAAACAAAGAACCACCCGTAACCACGTTCGCCGCTATTGGCGCGCTGCACCGGCAGATGTATGAACCACGTCTGTCCTAGACTGCCGAGCCATGCACTCACATTTATGATAACGGATTATTATTACGAACGCGTGGGATCATGGGATGGGGAGGAGGGATTTGTGGATGTAATAGCATACGGCACTGGTGCTTCAGGTCAGACGTAAAATGTCTAGCTCTTCCCTGGTATAACACTCTCAATCCAACGCTTCCCAGGTTTGTTGTATTGTACATATGCAGCTGCTACTGGTGTTTTGGTTTTTGGTATCTAACGATGTAGGTGCCACCGATCAAGAGAAGTATAGTACGTTCTTAGGTGCTTTTACTACAGCGACCTGTTTCGTACATAATGCAATGGTGGTTCCCCACGAAACAAAGCTTGGCTAGACTACATTATTTCTCCACTACTAATGCATTCGCTGACGACCGTGTAACGTTAGAAGCTCTTGTAACGCAGATCTAGGAGTGCCCGTTTGTGAAGGAAGTGCACCTTTTGCTGCAACACGTTCTGAGCTTGGAAGATCGAGTGTATGAACCAAGGGACGTACGTACGACGTGGAGCATATGCCGTACTCGAATGCAGGGCCCCACCAGTCATACAAGCTCGTCCTCACTCAAGGAGCGTCCGCCTTATCCACCACTACCACCTTATCAGCACGAAACCCGAAACAACCGAGCTTTGTTTGGTCGATACCTAACATTCATGTTCCTACACCATCACCCACCCACTCCTCGCTATCAGCGGTAACCCCTCTTAAAACACCGATTCGGCGACCCATGCACAAGAGCCAAGCTAGCTGGAGGTTAGGATGGTTTCTACACTTGCGAACCCCGCGCATGACGTGGAGGACCTTTCGTGAGTTATGTGGGCGGTGCAATAGATAACTCCCTTGTGAAGCTGTGCGAGGAAACTCGGGTATATAAACCCCCTTTCTTCCTTTTCTTCCTATGTTTTTTCCTCAACTCGCCCACGAACTATCACAGCTACATATCAAACGACCTTCTAAACCAACAATCAACCACTACCTCAAAACTCCAACCAAAACAACAATCATCATAATGGGAGGCTGCTCTTGCCAAAGTTGCTGCAGTGGTTCTTGCGCTGGAGGGGAATGCAGCTGCACTTCTTGCACTGTTTGCATCCCTTCCCTTCTCCGAGTCCACGGAAGATACTGATATAACGGGTGTAGCACTAAATACTCCCTCGATTCGGTCGAACGACGGACGCAGAGATGGACGAATAGGCGGGAATCTGGGATTGGGAGGAGGTTTTGAATTCATTTGGTAATTTCTGTCGCGACAACGTCATTCTTTTGGGTGGATATTTAGTAGTGATTTTGAATTGAAATTTCATGTTGCGCACCATGCTTGAGTTTCTATCCCATCATATGGAACTGTGATTTTGAGATATTGAGGGGATATAAATGTAGGTATGGCGGCCGATCTATACGTGACGCAGATCTTCAGGTGAGTGGAATGGTAAATAACTCAAGATATTAAGACATAATAGTATATAAACCCTCCCCTTCCCTCCAGACGAGTGAAGAAAGTGAGCGGACATTTGGCATTTTCGCGAATCACGGGCAACGTTTGAAAACCGATTCCTCAAAACACAGGTCAATTTGATGAAGAATGGAATTACAAATAGTATACATATGTAAGAAGCTCTACCATCGTGTAGGACCACCATTGTTGTGAAGCAGGGTACAGACCCTCCTAGGCATGCCATCTATCCTCCAGTGAATATGCTCCCACGGCAACTCCTCCCACAACTGCTGCGCGACAATAATAATTTCCTCACGGCCATGAGGTCGTTGTTTAGGGTCCCGCATTACTTTTCTGAAGTGCGCTTTCCGCATAGACCATACATTGATGATTGCACCCTCCTTGTACCAGTCATTGACAATGCGATGAATGGCAGTTTAGCCCATTCTAATTTTCTATTGCATTTCACAAAAGGAATAACCTTCAGACTTTAGCTGAATAACCCAAATGGATTGTTCGGGTGTTGACTCCCTTCTCCTGCCGTCAGGGTGGCTAGGCATGACTATGTGTGAAGTGGGAGCCTGGGAACGTGTCGGGGGTTGCGCGATGTGAAACTAGCGCGGGTTCGCTCACTTTCTTCACTCGTCTGCCTCCTTTGGGTTCTTCATCCTGTTCCTCGGTTCTACCGCGAGAAAACACCTGCACAATAAAGCTACAACTTAACCGATTTCACCCCACACACAACAATCGTCATAATGGGAAGTTGCTCTTGCGCTAACTGTTGTGGCGGTTCCTGCACTGGAGAAGGATGTAGCTGCACTGGATGCATTGTATGATTCCTCTTGCTCCGTCCGGCTTTTGGAGGGTTGTACTGATACAGGACTGCAGCACTAGGAGGGAAGCTAAGATAGTTGAAAGGACAGTCGAGCTAGCTTGTGTATAAATTGTTATTCGAATGTCATTATCTTTAGGGAGCAGACGCTAGGGTGGATTTGAGAGGAGGAGAGGGGTTGTTTTGAATTCGGTTGTTTTTATGATGTCATTTGACAGAAAGTGTAGTTGGTGGTTGATGATTTCTGATGATCGGAACTAGGATTTGATGTTGCCTATATGCGTACCTATTATTACCTATATATTATTACCTATCTTTATCTACTTGAAGAAACTGTGAAATGTAATACTTCATGTACTATACTAAGAGAGAAATACATCATATTAAATCATTCTACCTGTTGTATTAGCTAGCGTGTAGCGTGGCGTAGAACAGACTACTGTGTACTCTAGTCCGGCTGTTGATGACGGACTGCACTTTGCTGCAAACGGTACCGAGAAGGGGAAGCCAGAGTAGAACACTTATTGGCGGATTTGTCACATGTGCGGATGTAGTGGTGATCTTGACCCCTCTAGAGCTAGCTAGCTCGAATTCAAAGCTCTCGAGAAGTGTCCCGACTCGATGGCTTTGTAGGAAGTTAAACTCAACCAGACAGAGGGAGAGGGTGGGGTGGAAGACCTCCAAGTTTCTACGGAGGTGCACCGGTGATGGAGGCACTTCATGAGACATCACTCAGTATACGTGTTCGTTGGCGGTGTTGCATAAATAGATCTGACTGATGGTGTTGCATAAATAGATCTGACTGATGGCGGAGCTGAGTGTAAGCCGTAGGACACAAGGCACACCGCTTTCTTGTA
>Ga0307515_10006369_pt1 | contig 23630 bp, 25 predicted proteins | sample 17_EM_MG_FD_194513 | JGI IMG/M metagenome (GOLD analysis project Ga0307515, IMG submission 194513) | Populus trichocarpa ectomycorrhiza microbial communities from riparian zone in the Pacific Northwest, United States - 17_EM | ecosystem: Host-associated > Plants > Roots > Unclassified | place... | reverse complement strand
GGGGCACATGCCAGGAGAACAAGTAGCTGGGCCTACGGTGACAAATACTGTTGGTCGCGCGAGTCTTGGGGAGGGATGGTGAAAGAGGGAGACTGACGGAGAAGGCATGCAGGAACCGGGGAACATGTGACCGCATTTATGTAAGCGTCATAGTGCTCGACTTTCCGCACGCACGGACATCGACTTTGATGGACGAGGTGCCTGTGTGATGTGTGGTTCAGTTTCTCACTTTGCACTTTAGTTTATTGTTGCCACTTTAGAGGACTTTTCGCTCGCGAACAATCTTAGACCTTAGTTTCCGGCACTTTTCACACTTTGATCGACTTCTACACTTTTCGAAAAAACCTGTTTTGCTGATGGCGGACGGATCTAGGGTGAAGTTCAGGCTTTGCAGAGTGGAACAAAGGGATAGTTTCTACGGCTAGGACCGAGTTATCTTGGCTGTAAATTCCTGTTGGTTGCATAGTGGTAAAGAAAGGCAGTGATTGTAAGACGGCGGTGAAAGTTGCAGATTGCGATAAGAGAGCTAGGGGTGGCCCTGAGAACATCCCCAAAGTGAACCAACACTTCTGGCTTGCAGTACGGCGGAGGAGACACTTCACAGTTATCATGGATCCGCTCATTGGAAACCCTCCGCTCTTTTCCCCTCAGCAGATCAGTTTATATCCAACAATTGATATGTATAATCACATGCTACACGTTCCCCTAGTATCGAAAGCAAATAGACAATAGAAGTTTGCTTGAAGCAACAGGGGAGATCTTCCCCTTGATGGACTTAACCGCATACAACAGGAAAGCGCTGACCGTCACGATGACGGCCGCCTTCCAAACAAAGCACCCAGAGATGACAAACAAGAGGTCTGCGGAGGGCTGTACATTCAGAAGTGGCCATCATTGGGAGGGGAATAGAGAAATACGCACCAAAGTAAGAAAGCGATGTTGACAGCGTATAGGAGCAGCGTGACCATCTCCACGATGACCATGTAAACGTGCCTGATGAGGTCCACGTCAACGAACCATCCCAATAGTGCCCAAGGATGTATCATACCAGGCGGTTATCTCCAAAGCAACCATGATGAGCTCGTTCAAAACAAGTGCAGTGAACGAAATGCAAACGATGTTCAGGAACTCGCTCTCCAACAAGATCAAGGACATGACCGTAATCGCTGACCCTGCATCGAACGAAACAACGGAGTGGATGAGCCTATTTACCCACGGTGGACGAATGGATGGAGACGAGCTGACCTTGGTATAGACTAATCTCCAGCCACGTGAAAAAGGTTTTGTACGAAAGCCTTGTAGAGCTCCGGATACAACAGAGACAAGTCGCCATTCGCATTCCTATCCAGGACCAACGAAAACACCGGAGCCATCGTATACGCGGCTGCATACCCAGCCATCAACCAACCCTGGTATGAAGCGATAGGCGCGGAGTAGGAGATGGCGGAGAATACGGCTAGCGTGGTCGAGGTGATTGGCCCTCTGTGGGTAATGGATTGGGCTAGTTTGGCCGGACGCCTGTGCGAGTTTCAACCATGCCGCATGAGGAATTTGGTCAAATGGCTAAATTGGATGACAGAAAAGCCCGCGGCGAGCGAAGCCTATCTGCCCTCTTTCCCGACGATACCAACGCCTACATTTCATTGTCAGATGAAACCGAAAAGGGGGGGAAGCCGCCCAACTCACTAACATCGGCAGCCTGGATCATACTGACATCGTTTCCTCCATCCCCGATACAGCACGCGCGCTTCTCTGTATGTTTTTGAACAAGACGAATGACGTCTGCCTTCTGGGACGGAGAACACCTACAAGCGACCACCGCGGAGAGGCTGGTAGCGATCTCGATGAATTCGTTCGTGAACAGGTTCAAACAGAGCTAAGTCGACTGATCAGCCTTGCGTTATCCGAAGCTAGTGGAAATACAAACCTGGAGAGATTCTCGTCGATGACAAGACAGCAATCCAATTTCAGCTGCAGGAACTCCAGCTGGTCCCGGACTTCGTCCGAAGTCTTGGCTATTCACGCCGGTCCGAGTAATCCCACGCCCTTCGTCTGCGCCATTTAACGTCATTAAATCTGGTCCAAAGCTGCCTTGTCGAAGCTTAGGAACGATCAGCACCCTCTTCCGCGTCAAGCATTTCGACTCACTTCACATAGAACCATTCGATGGCCCCCCAGGACCTTTCGTTTCCTTGTTGGAGTAGGTATGTTTCCAATCTTCCAGGTTGAAGGTGGATTTTGGAAGGGAATCGAGGGGGTGCTTGGCCTTCGGCCTTCCCTGGGGACCAAGTCTTCCTCCTCCGGTTCAGGTTCCTTCTTTTCGGTTTCGCCACTTTCTTGGGCTTCTCGGTGGGAGCGGCATTGGGCATTTCTTCCTTCTTCTTCGTGTCCTTAGCAGGTGGGGTAAGCGCGAGGGCTTTCTCTGGCCACTGAACGGTCTAGAACCGAGCGATTTGTGGCTGGTTGAGGACAGTTTCGATGAAACGGACAACCGAGGGGAACTTGGAGTATTGCTGTTGCATAGATAGACTTTTGCCGCGCGCAAGACGACTGTGGCGACGGAGAGGTCGGCAAGCGTCAAGCGTTCGCCAACGAGGAAGGTCCTGGTCTCGAGGACCTTCTCGAGAGTGTTAAACGCGCGCTCGACACGGCTAACATTATCCAAGTGTAGCTTTCGGAAGGATGGTTGGCATGAGCGAGGTTGTGACAAAGGCTGGAGAAACCGACTGCGAACCGGCTTCGAGTATGGGATCTTGTGAGTAAACGGGTTGTTCGGCACGCCGCTGTGAGGCTGGATCTCCATATCGGCGAAGTGAATCCGTCGTTCAGCGAGGACCTGTTCCCCGGGGGTTCCGCCCAACAAAACGGAGGTGTTCGGGGTACCACGGGAGATGACTATTGGACCTCAAGCGTCATTTGAGATCTGTCCTTTGTGGGAGGAATCGGTTAGTTCTTCCGTCCCGACTGAAATGCGGGCGCATACGCGCGTGCACAAGAGAGTGAGAAACGCACCGTCCTCCGGAGGAGCGATGCGCTCGGACGTCACGTAAAAGCGGTATTGGTCTAGGAATCGTGCGGGGTTATTGAGGAACCCCGCGTTCTGCACGCCCGATAGATGAGCGAGACCATCGGCACGAAGGAAAGAGACGAGGTAGACCCACGCGGATAGCGGCGATGGAGGCGCGTCACATCGCACTTTGGTTTTCAATCCAGGGCTGGCGAGCACTAACATGTCAAAATTTCTCACGCTCACTCCTCCTCGCAGTGGATACAAGAAATGGGTGTTACAAACTGGGGACATTACAAGTACAAATCAGGGACACGGTGGTAGTGGGTGACCTCGAGCGCGTAGCGCAATTGGATTACAACCAATTTCTATACTCATTCCCCCAGAGGGCTACAAGGAGTTTCGCGCTTTCCCCAGACCTGGACAGTCAGCTTCGCAAGAAGTTCAGGGCCAATACAAAAACGAACGCGCCAGTGGCGAAGGGAATGGTGGCGATGCGCACACAGCCGGTTTTGAGCGGGAGGTTGCACAAGGGCCGATTCCCAGTTACATATCTAGAAGTAGACCGTGTCTTCTTCCACGCTTCAAAATCAAAACAGCCCGCCGAAAGATCCCACAATTAGGATCATCCGCCCACACGAATATCTTTCCAGAGATCTGCTCTCCTCCTGGCTCAGGTTTAGTAAAACACAACACGCATCCGTCTCATAATACGCCAACCTCTTCTCGTGGTCATTCCTTTCTCTGAACCTCATAAAATATCCAATTCACGACGTTTACGGGCGGACCATTGATGAGAGCCGGGGGAACGCACCCCACATCTTGATCGAATAACCGAAGATGGACGTTGGCCGGAGGACGGGCGGCGAGTTGAGACGTAGGACTTCGATGAGTTTTTGTTCATCCATGAGAACCGTAGAAGAGATACTAGATTGGTTTCCGGGGTTCTGGTTTCTTAAGTAGTGGTGGCAAGTACCTCAGTAACTGGCTAGCCGATAGGGAGGGTAAAGACCGCCGCAAAGCAGAGGGTATTGTCCTACAGAAGGGTCGCAAGAGACGAACACACAGACAGGGCATGCCAGAGCATGAGTATATTACCGTAGTTGGATAAAACCCTCCCCACGAACCGCGCACCCCACACGCCGCTCTTCGGTTCGCATCCATTCGAGAGAGTTCGCGTGCAGACAAGCTGACAGAGGTCCACCATAAAAAGCACTCAACGGACAACATCCGTCTGCGAGTCGCGTCCCGGACTTCCGCTTCAATCGGAGATCGCACCTAGGAACCAGAAATGTGCAAATGCGAGGTCAGCCTCGAAATGCGGGGGCTTCTCCCTTGACTCTATATTCGCCCCATCCCGCCCCACGGCGCGATTTTCACACCGAACAGCCAACAGACGATAACGGACCACCTCACCTGGCCACTTTACATTCCGGATCTACCTCCTCCGCCGGGACACTCGATCGAGGAACGTCCATGACTCATGGGAAAACAATTCACGTACGCGCGAGAACATCGGGATGGAACTCATCCACCCCACAACCAGTTTTTTTCTCGCCCCAAAGCGTGTTTTATTCGAGACAGTTCGTGTGCAGACAAACTGACAGAGGTTCACCATCAAAAACATCCAACGCGATCTCCATCTGCGAGTCACGTCCCAGATTTCCGCTTCAATCAAAGATCACGCCTAAAAACCAGGAAAGCGCAAATGCAAGGTCAGCCTCAGATTGACCCGCGACAATGGATGGAATCTCTTTCGACTCACCTCCGTCCATCGTGATTGTCTGTCCTGTGAAAGGGGAAAAAAATCAACAAGCTCGTTCAGGATCCGAACCTTATGGAACCTCGACACGACAGATGGGGCCAGAGACGAAAAAAAAAACGACATACCCGTCAAAAACTTCGATTCCGGTTTCGCAAGGTAGCTGACCAACGAAGCAATATCTTCTGGTCTACCCCGGGGCGTGCTTGCAGGCAATCCAATCATCTATCATGGGTCATCATTGAGACACCCACCCAAGAGCGGCGTGTGGTGAAGATCGACTCACCTCCTGAACCGTCTTGTCTCCCGCTACTTTCTCCGCTTCGGTAGCTTCAAAGGGCGGGAAGAAAACAGATACCGCCAAGGAAAAGCTGCGCGTACCCAAGTCAGTCTGGATCGTCCCAGGTGCGTACCCATTCACGCAGATACCGTGCTCCCGGAGCTCTTGCGCTGTTTGTATACAGATACAGGTTACAACGACCATATGGGATCCAGCCATCAGCTCAAGAGTTTCCGGAATAGGGGGTACAAGCTTACCGAGCGACTGCACTAATCCACGAACGGCGAACTTTGACATGCTGTATGCGCAAATGTTTGGTAGCCCTTTCAAAGCCGACCTTCAGCTTGCAGCAATGGATGCGCCCCCCCCCAAAAAAAAAGAAAGTACCTCGTTTGCCTGCCATCGAGCAAGCGCCTAGGTGTGTGTATGGTTCCCCCTCGTCAGTGGTCCTGCCGAGTTTTGGATGGTGTTTCTGAGACGACGAACCGATTATTTTCCCCCCTCCTCCTTGTTTGATCATCTGTTGGGCAGCGTATTTAAAGCATAACATGACCCCGCGGGTGTTGATGCTCATGAGCCAGTCGAAATCGTCGGCGGATGCTGCACCGGAACTTCACGTCAGCTTTGCGAATCGAATGGGGTATTGCTCCACCAACTCTGTAGAAGTGACTTCATAACCACCACACCTGCGTTCGCCACCATCTGCACACAAACCACTCAGTCAAACAGCCATCCAACGAGAAAGAAAAAGCCTCACAATATCCAACTTGCCAAAGTTTTCCACAGCGACCTCAACCAACCTCTTCACTTCGTCCTCACGGGACACATCCGCAGACGCAGCCACAGCCCTGACTCCTTTCAACTCGATGCGCCGAACCGCGTCATCTATGGCGCAGAGCTTGGAGGACAAGTCGTTGACGACGATGTCATACCCATCATCTGCGAGTCGAAGGGCGATAGCGAGCCCGAGCCCTTGCGAAGATCCCGTGACAACCGCTACAGGTCTGGGATGGGCGTCCCGAGGGATGTCAACGAGCGAAGGGAGTAAGGGATGGGGTGGGGTCATGGTGCTTTGCCTGTTGGTGTAGGTTGATGGTAAATCCATGGGTTAGGCTCGACTGCTGAAGGGTTTTGCTGAAAAGGTGGGGAACTAAAACTCTCGCCCCAGCGACAGCTTTTAAACGAAACGTCGAAGGCTTCAATCTCGCAGAACCCGCGGTCGATGGATCATATGATCGAGGACTGACAAGAACTGCGAATCCCACAAAGAAAGAAGAAAGTGTTAACCGGCTAAACAATGCAGGACATTGACAGACCTGAGATATAGAGACCACTTCATCGCCGGCGGAAGCCAACGGACAAGCCGGCGAGTCAAGGCGCACAATTATTTGATGATATGAGCTGTCGGCCTTGAATCAAACGGCGGAGATTAACCTCCCTTTTCAAGGTCGTGAACGGGAGAGTTAGTCTCCCATGAGAAGACATACAAATAGCACCGGGGCACAGAAACTATATCCGATGACAGCAAACGCGCGACGCACAAGAACAAGGAACGACGTGTGGCGTCCAAGGGGTAGAATGAAGATCGCAATTGGCTCCGCCCTCGGAATCAAACGCGGGAGCAAAGCTAAAAATGCGACTTTTCATGTTCATATAATATCATATTCTCTTGAAAACGACGATATTTAACAAAGAGACGATACGTTAGAGACAAAAAATGGGAGCTACACCTTCGCCCTCACCCCCACTCCACGGATGATAAGCACGACGGCATAAAACGACTTTTCATAAGGGGAAACCAATAAGGTGCGAGAAGTGGACAAGAGACAAGGGAGGTAATAGGAAACGAAAAGGAGAAGTCGCGAAACGCATGAGTTAAAATAGGGCACAGCAAGGGTGAAAAAAGAGCGATCAGTTGGAGAAACGAACATGCAGCCGTGGTCCAGTTAAGGAATCACAACGCGGTTTGCACGCCTTCAACGATCGTAAGGGGGAGTGACAGCCTTGGTGTCCTCCTTCCTCATATCATCAGGAGGGGGTGGGGTCCTCGCGCGGTCATCAACACGCTCTTTGGTTGCCCTCCTGTCAGGGCTGGGGGTGCGTCTCCTCTCAAAGGCAGGGGAACGACTCCTTCGCCTTCTGTCCCTATCATCTCTGTGATCTCTCTCCCTATCCCTATCTCTGTCTCTGTCGTCAACGCGTTCCCTCTCACGTTCGCTGCGGCGACGAGGGCTGCGGGACCTGTCACGAGACCTGTAGGCGGGAGGGGGCGACCTCCTATCCCGGTCGTAACGCCAAACAGAAGACGGCGGATTTTTAGCCCACTTGAGTAACCGCGTCAACTGGAGATTGCACATAAATAGAGGGGAGATAAGGAAAATTACAAACCTGGATGCTCAGACGGTGTCCATCGAGGTTCCTTCCGTGCCTGGACATTACGATGAGTTGCCGTTAAGGGGACAGATTCGAGGTTTCTGGGGACATACATGTCGTTGTAGGCGTCCTCGGCATCGCGAGTGCTTCGGAATTCGACAAAGGCGTAGCTGGTTCGAGAGAGTGGTTCGTTGAGCGATCGTCATTCGATGGAATCGGATTCGGGAGAGGGAGGACTGGAACGCGCGCGCAAAGCGATGGGGGTATAGAGATGGGAAAACCAAGCGGGCCGGGTCGCCGTCGTCGTCCGCACCAGACAGAAAAATCGAACGGGCTGACCACTCGCAGTCGTCGCATCTACCGTGAACATGACGTATCGAGTAAAACCTCCCCATGGCATACGTAGCACGGGGCACGCAGAATGGTCGCAAAATCGGAACGAAAAGAAATCGAAATCGAGACTTGAACGTCGTTTTCGGTTGTCGTTTCGCCGCTTGTTGTACCCTCCATGTTTTTTTCGACCCGGAACGCGTGCTGACGGGGAGGGTTGAGAGTGGAAGGATTGTGAACTTACGGGTTTGAATGGGCGCGAGGGTTCCTTGGGGCGGGTACGTCGCATCGAACTAGAGGACCATACCTTGACGACCGCCGTGAGTGTTTGAAAGAGAAAAAAAAGGCGAGAAGGGCTAACCGCTCAAACTCAAAAGCCAGGTCCCTGGCACGGGTAGATGGATGGAAACCACTGACGAAAATGATTCGAGGCATATCTTCCCCACTCTGCCTGCACCAGCCAAGTGAAACGAGAAAGACAAGTGGCGACGGCGACTTGGACGGACGCTGGTGGCTCATTGTTTGTGTTTGTTTGTGAATTGTGGCTGATCGGGCGCCCCTGAGTCGAGAGTGCGCTCGGCTGGGTCTCGGAATCTCCTTGTGTATATGCAAACGTGTCCTGTATGGAGCGTGAGCTTGATGTCTTGCGTCGGAACGATAGCCTCGTGTTTCATAGTACAATCAACAGTTCTGGTCTCGCGTGGACTCATCGCGACTCCCGCAAAATCTTGTTCTCGATTCGAAATACGACCCCGGAGCGCGCTCAGCCTCTTCCACTATAACCTTTATCATTTTGCAAATACGACCTGTCAAGTCGATATGTCTGATCAACGTCCGACACTCGTCAGTGATTAGTCTAGTTGGCGGTGGGTCTTCAGTGGTGCATGCACATAAAATCTAGGTGTATCAAAGGTGTCGCCAAGACCAAAGGTGGTGTGCAACACTTCCAATGGAGTGAACTAGGTAAAATATTCCATCACGTTCATCAGATCCACCCAAGAAAATCGGTTTCGTCCCATGCCTGTATCTACGTACGTGCATAAACTGCTCTTCCGGTTGATATGGGTGCTCCCCCCTTCTGTAGTCGCCTGACCAGATTCATCTGATACAAGACGTGTCGGCGAAGTTGACCTCCTTGGCCGTGAACCGTTTTCCTCTCCCGAAGACGACCACCAGGCCATTATGGATTTTCTCATCGCAAGCTAACTATCGACCACCACACCCAGATCCCTATGCAGTTCAAAGATCGGCCTGTGTATCAACAAAGCACAGCCATCAGGCGGGGAGCAAAATGATTGCAATGGAGTATTTCTCACGCTCCCACGGATCACGGGAGGGTGCATCATGTCAAACCCTTGGTCTAGCTTGGTCTCCTTCTACTTAAAAGCTACTCAGGTTCGCGACGCCCGCGCGATTACCTCCCTCTCCGCCCTCCCTCGTTCCCGCACCAGACGAGGTGCGTCATAACGGCATACAACGCTGGAGATCCCACACTCCCAACACCCCCGTTTCGCGTGTGTGACGTTTCCAAGTTGCCTGGAGCACACACAATATGTTTCTGCCGACTCATTTCTGGCTCATCGTCGCCTCGACAGTAATATCCATTATTGTCCTCGGTAGGGCTCTCTTGAGACGGGGTCGTGTCCCGGTTGCTTATCTTTGCCCATTGACAGGTCTGGCCGGCGCTGACAAGGGACAAGCATCATACTACCTCATGTTACTCACACCGATCTTCACCGTAATCCACCACATAATCACCGTCTTCCTACCCACCTACCGTCCCTCCCACCTCGAGTTCGACGCCTCTCCCAAAGGGGCAACCTTCTCAAAACCGATCACACCACCGACTCATACAAATCCCGTGTATCTCGCATTCCTGATCCTCATCTCGGTGCTGTGGTCCATGTCTATGGTGACTACGTTCTACGTCGTGGGCTGGAACGTTGCGAGCGGAGTAAGAGGGATCGTGAGGAACACAGGGCCCCTTGAGTGTGCATTTGGGGTCGTTGAGACGGGGATCTCATGGGCCATCTTTGCGATGTGTATGAATCAACGGATTTTCGTTACGATGGCATCCCCTCCTCCACGTAACCCTGCTTCTGGATCTTCTGTATGATCCTTTTGCTGTCGTTATTGTTTTTTCATCTCGATTGTACGTTTTTTCTGACCATCAATTTCATGTTCTTAGGCCATTTTCAGACATGGACACGTCGACCTCCCCTTGATCGAATCCTTTTTTTCTCCGACAATGCGCGCGCGTTACATATGTTCTCGTACTTGAGGCTTAGATCCAACCACCCTGGAACGATGTCCTGTCTCTTTTTGCACATCTCCTTGTACAATGCATGTAGTTAGCAGACCAGTGTAACCTTAGCAATAACGGCGGGCTCTTCGAATGCAGACGGCGTTAGCAGTGGGCTTGGACCCGGTAGAGAACGGCGAAGATGAATTACCGCCGCAGCTGAGCTGGGACCTCACCACACCCTACCAGCGCGCCATTCGACTTCTTGATGTCCCATTGATCAATCGATCGTGAATCACTTCTCGGCCGTTTCAAACGCTCAGTGGGGTTTCCTGCTAGATTATGCGCGGGCGCTCACGCGGAAGCCGGAATGAGGCAAGTGGACGTCATGTGTGGGCTGTGTTGCCGATCCTTCTCCCCGCTGCAGATCCCACGTTCGAGAACCCAGCTGTTACGACATGTGGAGGTGTGATAAAGCGCTCGCCCGGCCGAACACGCCGCGACGAGCGCCATAAAATGTGCAGCAGAATTCTTCAGTGAGTCAGGCCTTTGTTCGGTCAAAGGCGTCCTAAAATAATTTGCGGCAGCAGAAAATCCCCCAAATGAGACACAGAAACATGTGCATGCAGACTCGGCGGCATTTCGCACGTAGCCCTACTCGACCGCTTGAGCCAAACGCTAGTTGGTTTTGACACCGGTGCCGACGGATAAGGCCTGGAAAGCTTGGGTACCACTACCCGACATGGAGAGGTTTGCATATGGCCTTCTTTCAGTCCCCGTTACTGTAATGGTGATCGGAACTGGAGTGGTTGAGCACCACGCGGCGAACTTGGAGCCGAAAACACTGAACATCTCGAGCGTGTTGTTTGTGTGGGTGGCTCGCGAGACGCGGTGAATGTGACAGTTAAATCCCTTGGTGAATAATGTGGTCGCGGGAGGGAGGGGGAAACACCTCGGGGAGACCCGCCGGGTTAGGTTCCCGTGCTGACACAGGTAACGCGACCAAGAATCAAGCAAAGGAATGAATAAGAATTGAGGCTGCGGTCTGAGCTTCCAAAGGCCGTGCATATATCGAACATCCTGGCCTGAGTTTGATCGAATCAGATAGCATCGAAACCCGGGACCACCGAGATGAAATGAGGGGCACCCTGAACGCGACCCGCGGGAAAAACTAAACAAACGAGGTGCACACCATGTTCGTCGGAAGAAACATTGCCTTAGCGGCGTTGTGAACAGCCCGAGAATGTTTCGGGTGATAATACTGAGCGAGAAACCCGGCGCAGCTCTCGTCCTGGGACCAGAGAACGTAACCCAGAACCGAGGCAAAGGCAATGGTAATCAGCGTGGTAGATTGCAGCTCGCGAAAATTATCCCCCGCAGAACGATGGAGACCGAGATATGGTCGCAGCGGAAGACGTTCGTCGGACATTTCCGAAACCCGCCGGGAGTGGAAGAGAGGTGACTTACGTAAGTTGGACGTTGACCCTTTCACCTGATACCCCCTGCTCGAGGTACATGTCCGATATCCCACTCCGAACCTTCGGAAGATCAAGAAATTCCAGATCCGGTTACGCCCCTCTGAATACAGAACAAGACGGGTACGACGCTAACGGGAACGTTAACGAGAATAATCAAACCATGCCGGTGCAAACTGTTGTTACCAAGGCCGCTGTGGCGAACCACAATCGAAAGAGGTGGAAGGGGAAGAAGAAGCAGACTTATCAGGATGATCCTGAGGAGCATGAGGGGCTGTTAGGGGATGATCAGGACCATGATAGCGAGGATGAGGTCGGGCGAGCAGGTCCGGCGAGGCCTACTGCCCAGGAGGCGCGTCCAACTTCCCATATTGCCCTACTCCATCTCATATCAAGCAGCGATCGATTTCTCGGTCGAGCTCTAGCAGAAGAAATGCAGGCGGCTCAAAAGACAAGTCCAGAACTGTACCGTTTCGACCCCCAGGTGTGCTTTGACGACAATGCGGTCGGACCCGCACCACCAAAACTCATTTGCGTTCCTCCCAGACAAGTTTCAATCACGGTTCACCCCGAATACCGTCAGAAACCAGAAATACAACGCGTTCACTTTCTTGCCCATCGTGTTCTACGAGCAGTTCAAGTTTTTCTTCAACTTGTATTTCTTGCTGGTAGCCCTTTCGCAGTTCGTACCCGCGCTGAAGATCGGTTTGTGGTCTTGCTCCCGTTTCTCCTCGCGACGAATTATTCACGATTAACATCACAGGATTCATTGCGACATACATCGCGCCTCTCGCGTTCGTCCTCTTCGTGACGATGGGCAAAGAGGCCTACGACGACTACAAACGATACTTACGGGACAAGGAAGCCAACTCGGCCAAGTATCTTATCCTCGAACCATCGGGCGTCGACACTACCGCTCTCGATGGCGGACCTCACACGAGATCCGTCCCATCCTCTTCTATTCGCGTTGGCGACTTGATCCTGTTGGAGAAAAACCAGAGAGTACCTACCGACCTGGTTTTACTGAGAACCTCGGATTCAAGCGGAACGTGTTTCATTAGGACTGATCAGTTGGACGGAGAGACGGACTGGAAGTTGCGAGCTGCTGTGCCCACGTGCCAGAAGCTGCACTCCGATAGGGATTTGTTGAGTCTCGATGCTGAAATCTATGGTATGGCTCCGTCGCTCCGATATCCTCTCCCAAATGTTAACAACTCTGCATGTGCAGCCGACCCTCCCATAAAGGATATCCATACCTTCGTCGGGACCTTCACCATCAATTCTCCACCTTCCCAGTCAACAAATGACGTCCCAATGGTCCCTGTTCCAACGGTAGAACCTTTGACCGCCGAAAACATGTTGTGGGCAAACACCGTCCTCGCCGCTGGCTCGGCCATCGGTTTCGTGGTCTACACTGGTGCAGAAACTCGGGCTGTGATGAATACCAGTCACCCACAGACTAAAGTCGGATTGTTGGATCTCGAAATCAATAGACTCGCCAAGGTATAGCTGGGCCTCCGCCAATGGTCAAGTCGGCCTCATGCTGACCTCTGCGCCTTCTAGATTTTGTGCGCGGTCACATTTGCTCTGTCACTCGTGCTTGTCGCTCTCAATGGCTTCCGCGGTCTGTGGTATGTATACGTCTTCAGATTCTTGATCTTGTTCTCGTCCATCATCCCAATCAGGTTAGTTTTGGATTATTATTACTTTGACTTGGCGTTGCCTTTACCTGTGCTACCTTTCGATAGTCTGCGGGTGAACCTGGATATGGGAAAGACAGTGTATGCGTCTCAGATCATGAACGATCCCGAAATCCCCGGCACGATCGTGAGAACGAGCACCTTACCTGAGGAGCTCGGGAGGATCGAGTACCTACTGAGTGATAAGACAGGGACGCTCACCCAGAATGGTACGCCTTTGTTGGCATTCCATCCATCCCCTTTCTTACCACTGTTGGTTTTCCTGTTGGGCAGAAATGGAGATGAGGAAGCTACACATGGGCACCGTTTCGTATGGATTTGAGTCTATGGATGAAGTCGCTCATCAGTTACATGTTGCGTTCGGTTCTGGGGACAAAGGTAATGTTTCATCGTCGAGGGATTTCGGTTTCCCTCAACTCACGGGGCGTTCGCAGCTCAAAAAAGACAGATGCCGCTGATGACCGGTGCCCAGCTCGCGACTCGTGGGCGACGAGACATGTCTTCAAGGGTGAAGGACGTCGTTTTGTCTCTTGCTCTGTGTCATAATGTGAGTGTTACGCTGATTTAGGCTCCGTCTGGTGTTAATCGTTCGCCTGTAGGTCACACCCGTGTCAAACGACGATGGAACTGTCACCTACCAAGCATCGTCACCAGATGAGGTTGCTATCGTGCAGTGGACAGAATCCGTTGGCCTCACATTGATTTTCCGCGATCGCACCCTGATCAAACTTCAAACTCCATCCGGTGACCACCTTTCATTCGACGTTCTGGACATCTTCCCATTCACATCCGAGTCCAAGAGGATGGGAATCATCGTTCGCGACCAGAGCTCTGGCGAGATCGCATTCTTGCAGAAGGGGGCCGATGTGGTAATGGCCAAGATTGTACAGAGGAACGATTGGTTGGAAGAGGAGACTGGGAATATGGCTAGGGAGGGACTTAGGACGCTCGTTATGGCCAAGAAGAAGATGAGCGAACAGTCTTATCAGACCTTCAAGGAACGACATCACGCTGCGAGCGTGCAGCTTGAGGGAAGGAACGAAGCCATGACCGCCGTTGTTGCCGAGTGTCTCGAGAAGGATCTTGAGCTTCTAGGTCTGACGGGTGTCGAAGACAAGCTGCAAGACGAGGTCAAGAGCACGTTGGAACTTTTGAGGAATGCGGGTATCAAGATTTGGATGTTGACCGGTGACAAGATCGAGACCGCGACGTGCATTGCGATCTCTACCAAGTTGGTCGCCAGGAACCAGTACATTCATCAAGTCGCGAAACGCGAGTGCCTTTTCTATGCGAATTTGGATCGAGGCTGACGCGTTTTGTATACTCGAATCGGCGTGAATAGTCAAGACTTCGGACGAGGTTCGGGATCAGTTGGAGTTCCTACAGTCGAAATTGGATTGCTGTCTTGTCATCGACGGAGAATCCCTCCAGGTGTGTATCTCCACTAGTTTTGGATAACGTGAGGTTGATCGGTCCATTTAGCTCTGTTTTAACCTGTTCACGAACGAGTTTATCGAGATCGCTACCAAGCTCTCTGCGGTGGTCGCCTGTAGGTGTTCTCCGACCCAGAAGGCCGACGTCGCCCGTCTTATCCGAAAACATACCAAGAAGCGCGTATGCTGTATCGGGGATGGAGGAAACGACGTTAGTATGATCCAGGCTGCCGACGTTGGTGAGTTGAACGTCTTTTCCCCCCTTTTCGATTCCATCTGACAATAACGTAGGTGTTGGTATCGTCGGGAAAGAGGGAAAACAAGCTTCGCTCGCAGCGGACTTTTCCGTCATTCAATTCAGCCATTTGACCAAACTCCTCATGTGGCACGGTCGAAACTCGTACAGGCGTTCGGCCAAACTGGCTCAATTCGTTATCCACAGAGGGTTGATCATTTCGATCATGCAAGCCGTGTTCTCCGCCATCTTTTACTTCGCGCCTATCGCTTTGTACCAGGGTTGGCTGATGGTTGGGTATGCGACCGCGTATACGATGGCTCCGGTGTTTTCGTTGGTCCTGGACAGGGACGTGAATGAGGACTTGGCTCTGTTGTATCCGGAGCTCTACAAGGATTTGACCAAGGTAAAGGGTCGTGGTGCTCAGCCCAATTGGTTGCCTGACGTGCGTTCTCAGGGACGAGTGCTTTCTTACAAAACCTTTTTCACATGGCTGGAGATTAGTCTATACCAAGGTCAGTTCCTCTCCGTCCATTCGTCCACCGTGGGTCAAGAGGCTCATCCACTCCGGTGTTTCGTTCGATGCAGGGTCAGCGATTATGATCATGTCCTTGATCTTGTTCGAGAACGAGTTCCTGAACATCGTTTCCATTTCGTTCACTGCGCTCGTTTTGAACGAGCTCATCATGGTCGCTTTGGAGATAACCATCTGGTACGTTACGTCCTCGGGTTCTATTGGGACGGTTCACTGACCCTGCATGGACCTCGTCAGGCACGTTTACATGGTTATCGCGGAGATCGCCACGCTGCTCCTATACGCCGTCAGCATTGCTTTCTTACCCGAGTATTTTGGTGTGTATTTCTCTATTCTCCCCCGAATGATGGCCGCCTCTGAACATATGGCCCTCCGCAGACCTCTCGTTTGTCATATCTGTGCGGTTTGCTTGGAAGGTGGCCGTCATTGTGGCGGTCAGCGCTTTCCCGCTGTATGTGATCAAGTTTATCAAGGGGAAGATTTCCCCTGCCGCTTCGAGCAAACTTCTGTAATCTATTTAATTTTAATACTAGCGCATGATTATACGCATCGATCGTTGGAACCATTATAAACGATCTACTGAGGGAAGAAGAGTGAAAGATTTCAAATGAGTGAATCCACTGATCCATGATGACCGCGAAGTGTGTGTGATGTCGTCTTTCCGGAGTGGGAGGGGCCAAGCATCGAGGTCGATCGGAAGGTGCAGGATGGAAGGGGGCAGAGCAACGGGTGGTAACTCTGAGGGCCGAAGTATGTTGGGAGGACGGACCGGCTCGTCCTGACGGCAGGGGTGCCGTCCGTCGAGAAGTGGGGGTGCGTAAGTGGAGGGTCCAGGTCGTCGCGTCCTTGGGCTTGAGATTGTCCTTCCAGAGTTGCATTGCCTCCCGCGCGGCCTACGCTTGATTAGATATGCCCGCACTCGCAAGAAGCGATCCTTACGTTAAAATCGGCCACAAGCTGATCGGTGCTTTGGCGCACGACGTCACAGGCTTGACGAAATTCGGCTGTCCCCAGGGCGGGGAACCATGAGTCTGTGAGCATGTTTTGTGCATGTGCCAGATCATCGGTGCATCTCCGCAAGATTAAGCGCCGGGTGGTATGAAAGAAAAGTAAAACGCACTCGTCAATCGACAACACGATCTTTTCCAACAATCGTTCAAAATCTCCGACGGCTCGATCGCAGGCCTCCTTTCGGCACAGGTAGGCGTCATCACGGGCGGTTGGTTGGGGTACGGTTCCACGGGGACTCACTTCAGGGTTGTCCACTCGTGCCTCAATAATCGGATGATCCCTGAGGCGACCGTAGGGTGGGGAAGTGGTCCCTGCGGGCCGTCTTCGGCGTCCGGTCGAATGACCCAAGGGAGTTAGGCGCGATATTGCCAAGCCGATTGATGATGACCGCGATCAGGCCGATGACAAATAGGTAAAGTGTGCCGGGTTCGACGCTAACAGTTGAGGTCGATGGGGGAGCGAAATCCATGGTGTAGGTCGTGAAGGGAGGGGATAACCTGTCGAGGTACGGTTGCGTGCTTTATTTATGTTTTTTTGTTGGTTGAACTCTTTCGCTTCTGCCGGTGCCGTGGGGGTGAACCACCCATTCGATTCGCAAAGCTGACGTGAAGTTCTCGTGCAGCGTCCGCCGACGATTTCGACTGGCCTTTTAACGGGCTCGTGGATCTTTTTCTATTTTTTATTTACACAGAGCAGGCAATCACGATGGTCGGGGGTGAGTCAAGGGAGAAACCCTGTCGCATTTCGAGGCTGAACATTTCTGGTTCCTAGGTGCGATCTCCGATTGAAGCGGAAGTCCGGGACGCGACTCGTAGACGGATGTTGTCCGTTGAGTGTTTTTTACGATAGACATCTCTGCAAGCTTGTCTGCACGCGAACTCTCTCGAATGGATGCAAACCGAAGAGTGGCGTGTGGGGAGGGTTTTATGCTTTGCGGCGGTATTTACCCTCCCTATCGGCTAGCCAGTTACCGAGGTACTTGCCACCACTACTTGTCACCCTCCGAGGATCAACCTCAACGGTGGTCTTCCCTGTGCACCTGTCACCTTCGATACTATCGCCCCGGAGCCATGACCCAAGGTTCAGAATATCTTCCCCTCACTTCCCCTCCCAACCTCTCTGCTCACGGAGTCTGCCGAAGGTACTAGCCCCGACGCCTCAGCATCTCCGAAGGACAAGGGAAACAACTGCCTCTCGTCAATGGCCAGGAAGTTCCTCGCCGCCCGAAACGACCCGACCACGGCCACCAGAACCACGGAAACCAATCCAGTATCTCTTCTACGGCTCTCATGGACGAACAGAAACTCACCGAAGTCCTACGTCTCGATTCGCCGCCTGTCCTCCGGCCAACGTCCATCATCGGTTATTCGATCAAGATGTGGGGTGCGTTCCCCCGGCTCTCATCGACGGTCCGCCCGGAAACGTTGTGAATGGGTCCTCGCGCGGTCGTCAACATACTTCTTGGTTGCCCTCCTGTCAGGACTGGGGTGCATCTCCTTCCGAAGGCTGGAGAACGACTCCTTCGCCTTCTTTCCCGTCACCTCCGTAATCTCTCTCCATCTCCCTATCCATGTTTCTGTCATTAACACGTCCCCTCTCATGCCCGCTGCAATGGCGAGACCTGTAGGCGGGCAGCGGCGATATCCTATCCAGGTTGTAGCGTCAAACAGGAGACAGCGGATTTTTAGTCCACTTGGGTAATCGGGCCAACTGAGGGAGATTGCAAACCAGAATGTTCAGGCAGTCACCGAGGTTCCTTCCGCGCCTGGACGTCGCGATGAGTTGTCGTTAAGGGGATAGATTCGAGGATTTGGGCCTTGGGAGACACACATGTCGTTGTAGGCATCCTCCGCCGGAATTCGACAAAGGCGTAACTGGTTCGAGGGAGTGGTTCGTTGAGCGATCCTCGTTCGATGGAATCGGATTCTGGAGATGGAGGATCAGAACAGATGCAACTTCCCTGAGGAACCGTTCAGGAACCCCACGGTTTGCCATCCTGAGCTCAAACACAGAGGGTTATCTATTGAGAACGGACAGGAGTTCTAAGGAAAACAGAATCTAAACGCACTAAAGACAATGTCCTGCCGGTAAAAAATCGCTTCGCACATCAAGTTCTGGTCCGTCATTCCGATCCATCCGGATCCGATCCTCAGCCACTCCCAAACTGAAACGAAAATTAGATTCCTGTCACTAGATAGCACTTACAGCAGGGTCATTAGGTTAGGGTAGTCAGCAAGCAGCATTTCTGAAAATTCGGCAGGAGACCTCCGCGGAGTGCAAACCACCAACGGCTCAGAGAAGTGACCATCAAATCCCCCTTTCACCTCTTCCGCTGCTACAGCCCGCTTTAACACTCCCACCGTGTACTCCACCACACGGTCCCAAACATCTGCGCACAACACCAACCGAAAGCCCCGGACTCTGTGCATCTCGCGGAAGAGCTCGAATTGCATGTGATGCTGCAAGGCTTCCTCCTCCACCTCATCTTTTGACATCGCACGGAAGGTGCGGGGGGATCGAGACCACATGTGCCCAACACCACGGAAGTTGTAATCTCGATAAAAGATGACGACCTCAGAGAATGTAGGGGATGTGATGGTCGAAAGCGCATGCGTGAGGAAATTCGGTTTCCCACCGAGAACAGACGATGCCGCGACCTCAAGGACCCGAAGCGACTTGTTCTGTGAGAGGTCAATATCCCCAAGGGAAAAACTAGCTGATAAATCGTCAGCTGGGACCCGTGTATCATCCAAAGAAGCCTCCTCACCACGAAAATCATTCGGATACAACCGCAGTATTTCCAACGTTTCTGTACAAGAATCCAGCAGCAACCACATCCCGTCCACTACAAAAAGGTCCATGTAACGAAATCGGATTCCCCCAAACAGGTCAATCATGTCCTTCAAGAACCCCACATTTCCGAAGCACTTCATTGTCAATTGTCCTCGTAGCGGAGGGGTGAATGGTGGAACAAGTGTCAGGTCGCTTGTTGGTCCCTCCTGGAAACCGAGCGCACCGCCAAAAAGATTGAGGTCGTCCAGGTGCTGAAATAGTCCAATGAAGTATAGAATCTGGCGGCAGGACCCTCTGGGTTTTCTTAGAGTAAGAGATCGGACTGTCGGTAAGAAGTGCCCAAAGTATCGTCGAATCTTCGGCATGAACTTGTGGATGTCCAAGTTGCCTATCCCGAGTTCCTGGACATTGGTCAAGGCGGAAAAATGGCGCAGGATATGGCGGTTGAAAAGTTCTGGGGAAAATACATCGGAACCGACGGGATCGTGTATCTGGAGCTGGAACTCCTTGACCAAGGGAAGCAAACCAAGCTCGTGCATGTACCGGAGTGGTTTGGGCCACAGGAATTTATTGTTTCTTTCCCAGCAATAGGTCGCAGTGATAAGGGTGCGATGGAGATGGAGAACGGCGGCAATGTACCAGGAGTAACAAGTCAGGGAGCATGCGAGGAGACTGTGTGTGTCGTAAGCGAGATGGGCGATGATCACTTCGACGATCTCCTGGGGAAGCCTGGCGGCAAGGGACGGGCGTGTGGTGGAAATCTTTGGGGAAGCACCTCCAGAACGCGCCCTCCGGATTCTTGCCAGGCCTCGGTACCAAACTCGCTTGGCGAGAAGTTCGACAACTACGGTTAACGTTCAACAGAGCAAAAAAGTAGTATGGATTGGGACTACCTGATAATGAGGATGTTGGGGTCTTCGTCGATGACATTGTGACTGTCATTTCAGGAGGCCAAATTCTTCACCAGCGCTCCACAAGGCTGTTTGGAGGAGACGGCCAAATACGTGCAAACAAACCACCCTCGAGGCAAGAAATGTGACCGGTGGTCAACGTTTTCGACATCGTTGTCGGGAAACCTCGAACGTGGGCGACACCCGGAAGACGCTTGCAGCTCTGGATTTGATTCAATGACGTTAAATGGCGTGGGGTTATTCGAACCGGCGTGAACAGCCAAGACTTCGGACGAGGTCCTGTGGGACCAGTTGGGGTTCCTGCAGCCGAAATTGGATTGCTGTCTTGTCATCGACAGAGAATCTCTCCAGGTTTGTATCTCCACTAGTTTCGGATAACGCGAGGCTAATCAGTCCACTTAACTCTGTTTGAACCTGTTCAGAATTCATCGAGATCGCTACCAGGCTCTCTGCGGTGGTCGCTTGTAGGTGTTCTCCGACCCAGAAGGCCGACGTCGCTCGTCTTATTCGAAAACATACCAAGAAGCGCATATGCTATATCGGGGATGGAGGAAACGACGTGAGCATGATCCAGGCTGCCGACGTTGGTGAGTTGGACGTCTTTTCCCCATTTTCGATTCCACCTGACAATTCAACGTAGGCGTTGGTATCGTCGGGAAAGAGGGTAAACAAGCTTCGCTCGCCGCGGACTTTTCCGTCATCCAGTTCAGCCATTTGACCAAACTCCTCATGTGGCACGGTCGAAACTCGTACAGGCGTTCGGCCAAATTGGCTCAATTCGTTACCCACAGAGGGTTGATCATTTCGATCATACAAGCCGTGTTCTTCGCCATCTTTTACTTCGCGCCTATCGCTTTGTACCAGGGTTGGCTGATGGTTGGGTACGCGACCGCGTATACGATGGCTCCGGTGTTTTCGTTGGTCCTGGACAGGGACGTGAATGAGGACTTGGCTCTGTTGTATCCGGAGCTCTACAAGGATTTGACCAAGGTAAAGGGTCGTGGTGCTCAGCCCAATTGGTTGCCTGACGTGCGTTCTCAGGGACGAGTGCTTTCTTACAAAACCTTTTTCACATGGCTGGAGATTAGTCTATACCAAGGTCAGTTCCTCTCCATCCATTCGTCCAACGTGGGTCAAGAGGCTCATCCACTCCGGATTGTGGTTCGATGCAGGGTCAGCAATTATGATCATGTCCTTGATCTTGTTCGAGAACGAGTTCCTGAACATCGTTTCCATTTCGTTCACTGAGCTTGTTTTGAACGAACTCATCATGGTCGCTTTGGAGATAACCATCTGGTACGTTACGTCCTCGGGTTCTATTGGGGCGGTTCACTGACCCTGCATGGACCTCATCAGGCACGTTTACATGGTTATCGCGGAGATCGCCACGCTGCTCTTATATACGCCGTCAGCATTGCTTTCTTGTCCGAGTATTTTGGTGTGTATTTCTCTATTCTCCCCCGAATGATGGCCACCTCTGAACATATGGCCCTCTGTAGACCTCTCGTTTGTCATCTCTGTGCGGTTTGCTTGGAAGGTGGCCGTCATTGCGGCGGTCAGCGCTTTCCCGTTGTACATATATGATCAAATTTATCAAGGGGAAGATCTCCCCTGCTGCTTCGAACAAACTTCTATAATCTATTTGTTTTCAATACTAGAGGGATATGTAGCGTATGATTTGCATATTGATTATTGGTTATAAACGAGCTATTGAGGGAAAAAGAGTGAAAATTTGAAATGAGCGAAGCGTGTGTGATGTCACCGTTCCGGAGTGGGAGGGACCAACCGTCGAGGTCGATCGGAAGGTGGGTTTGTCGGGATGACGGACCGGTTTCGTCCCGATGACCGGGTGCTGTCCATCGATATCGAGAAGTGGAGGGTTCACGCCGTCGTGGCCTTGGGCGGGATATTTTCCCTCCAGCGCCGCACTATCACCCGCACGGCCTATAGCACTTTTAATTAGATGCGCCCACACTCCCGGGAAGTGATCCTTACACGAAAATCTGCCCTAAGTGCCTTAGCACTTTGACGTGCGACTTCACGGGCCCGGCGAAATTCGGGAGTACGTCCCGGGCGCTCGCCAGATCATCAGTGCACCTTCGCAAGATTTGAGCGCCGGATAGTTTGAAAGGAAAATAAAACGTACTGGTCAATTGACAACTGGGCCTTTGCCAACCGCTCTCTTGCATCTATGGCAGCTGCACGGCGGATCATCCCTGGTTGTACTTCCTGGGTCATCCCCCGGAGTGTTCTGGACCGGGCTGGACGACGGGCGCTAGGCGGAGGCTCCTCCGCCTCCAGATGATCCTTAATGCGACATAGGCTGGAGTGGTCCCTGTGCGCCGCTTTCAACAACCGGTCGATTGGGTCCAGGGAGTTGGACGGCATATCCCGGACCCAACTGATGGCCTTGGAGAGAGTGAGCACAACGCCGATGATAAGGAGGGAAATCCTCCCAGCTTCGGGGCTTAGAGATCGAGTCCATGGGGAGGTGAGATCCATGGTGTGGGGGCGGGGGGGCTGGCTTGTCGACACGCAGCTGCATTTTTATTTATATTTTCTTTTGGTTGAACTTTCCATTGTCGTTCCCGAGAGAATATAATATAATATGAACCCTTGTTCTGCTACACGTTGTTCCTTGTTCTGCGCTCCAGTACGATTTATTCGCCTTCTCACAGGAGACCAACCTCCATTCACAACCCTGAGAACGGAGGTTACAATCTTCGCTGTTTGATTCTAGGCTGACAACTCCGATCCTCCTCACAACCACTGCGCGCCTTGACTCGCCGGTTCAAGCGCTCATCCATTGGCTTCCGCCCGGTGATGAAGCGGATACTCTAGCGCCCAACGCACCCCACCGACACCATACCTATCTCTGCATCTGAAGGGGTACATGGAGTTCGACGTCTTCCGTATAAAGAGCCGTTGCTGGGACTACTAGGGTCATAGTTCCCCACCCTCTCCACTGCTTTTCAGCGACATCTTGCAGCTGTTGAGCCCAACCCGTGGAATCACCATCAATCCAAACCAGCAAACAAAACGTCATGGTCACGCCCCGCCTCCTCACTCCCTTCACTCATCCCTCACAGCGCCCGTCATAGACCCGTAGTGATTGTTACAGGATCTTCACAAGGACTTGGACTCGCAATCGCCCTTCGACTCGCAGATGATGGGTGTGTCGTTGTCAACGACTTACCCTCCAACTGCCCCGCGTCATGGAGGACGTGGTACGACGCACCATGTTGAAAGGAGACAGAGGTGTGGCTGCGTCCAGTGAAGATGAAGTGAAGAGGTGGCTTTTCGGTCGACTGGTTCGTGTGTAGATGGTGGCGAACGCAGGTGTGTGTAATCATGCTGTCATGATTACGACGTCATATGTTGACTTTCACGGTATATTTGCTGTATCGCGCTGTAGAGATCGATACTCTTTCCTTCCGCAATCCACTACGTTGTCCATTCTGTCCGACCTCCCGTCTTAGTGTTGCCACCCTGCGGGTAGCTTCCAGTGTGGTGGTCATGGAGTCACTTCTGCAAAGTTGGGGG
>Ga0307515_10006368_pt1 | contig 23632 bp, 2 predicted proteins | sample 17_EM_MG_FD_194513 | JGI IMG/M metagenome (GOLD analysis project Ga0307515, IMG submission 194513) | Populus trichocarpa ectomycorrhiza microbial communities from riparian zone in the Pacific Northwest, United States - 17_EM | ecosystem: Host-associated > Plants > Roots > Unclassified | place... | reverse complement strand
AGGAGGTTAACTATAACTACTCCTTTATAGGTAGCTAGGACGGGCTAGGGTCTATCCTAGTTATTATCCTACTTCCTCTTAGGCCGGTTAGTCTTTATATTTTTAAGGCTAACTATAACTATATTATCCTTTTTAAATATTATATCTTCGTCTTATTTTATATTAGTATTACTTTTATAGCGTCGCTAGGAGATATAAGCTACTGCTTTAAGCTAGGTTAGGATGCGCTTAAAGCGGTTAGCAATAGTATTAGCTTATAGGTACTCCTTTTATATATATATATATAGGGCTAATAGCTAGGGGCCTACTAGTTTAATACCCAGACGTGGGTTATAGCTATAGTTAGTAAAGGATAGTAAGATTCCCGTAGTCTTATTAACCTAGTTATTTATAGCAAACTTAGTAAGGGGAAGCCAATCTACCTAGTTGTCTTAGGTAAAGCTTATAAAGGCGCGTAGGTACTTATTTATTACTATATTAATAATCTTAGTTTAACTATCTGTTTTAGGGTGCTATATAGAGCTAGGGCTTAGGGTTACCTTTAGGCGCTCGTTTAGGCGACGCTAAAAGTTAGAAATAAATTAAGAGCCTCTATTAAAAATAATGGTATTTAAAGCGCTGTATAACTTATAAATAGTATAGATAAATGCTTTAACAAGCTCCTTAGTATCTAGGCTAGTAATAGAAATAAAGTATTTTATCTTTATTAGGCGATTAATAACAACGAAAATATATCTATATGTTTTGCTATTATAAAGGCACTTAGGTAAGTTAACAACATAGTTAATAGAGATATTAGTTTATAGGCGGACTAGTAGTTTTAATAGTTTTAGAAAACTAGGCGGTGCTGAGTATAGGGTCTTTATGCGAAAGTAGAGAGCGTAGTCTCTTATAAAGGTAGCTATAAACTATAAAATACCTAGCCACTAATACGTTTAATTAAGGAGGTTTAATATCTTAACGCGGCCTAGGTAACCTATGGGGCCTAAACTATACATATAGTATATAACTTTTAGTTAAAGTTTAGGTAAATTAGGGACAAATACTTAATTCCTACAGTAGATTAGGCCGTTAATAATTAAATATTTAGACTTATTATAGCGGAGCAGCTTCCTAATCTACTTAGGCCAACGGCGTACTTTATAGTCTTCCTATTTATATAGCGCAGCCAATATATTCCTAGCGAGTTTATTCTCTATATAGGCATTCTTAATAAGCTCCTTAAGGAGTTTTTTCTTAGGCTTTAGGTCTATTACTATAATAAAGTCTTTAATGCTCTGGTCTTAGGATTCGCTTAATAGCTCTTTTAGGATAATAGGGTTAACTTTCTTTAGTAGTAAGATAACGCGGTCTTAGTATTATAGACATTTGTTATTAATATTAGCAGGTATAACGCCTAGAAGGCGGCTAAGAGCGTCTAGGATTATAGCTTTAGTGCTAGGCCTATAGGTAATAATAAAGTTAAATTAAGAAAGGAACTTAGCCTAGCAGACTTAACGCTAGTTTAATTATTTTATTATTATACAGGTTTAGAGGTTCTTATAGTCCATAATAATTTTAAATAGCTACTTAGTTTCTTATAGTTTGGGGCGCCATTTTATTAATGCCTTAATAATTACTAGGAGCTCCTTATTATATATTTTATAGTTATATTTAAGGGCTAAGTACTTAGTAAAGAAGAATATAACTAGCTCAAGCTTATTACTTTTGTTAGCTTAATAGAGTACTTTACCTAAAGCCTAGTTTAAGGCGTCTGTCTCTACTATAGTCTTCTTTATATAGTCGTAATACGCTAGGACTAGTGCTATAATAAACGCTATTTTTAGGGTCTGGAACGCCTGTGTTTAGTTAAGACCCTATAACTAGCTAATGCTCTTCTTTAGTAGCCTAGTCGTGGGCTTAACTACCTTAGAGTAGCCTTAGATAAATTATTAGTAGAAGTTTGTAAAGCTAAGAAATTACTATAGTTCCTTAACTAATATTGGGTCCTTCTATTCCTATAAGGCCTACACCTTTTTAGGGTTTATAGTTATACCATTAGTTAAAATAATTAAGCTAAGGTATTTTATTTTAGTAGTATAAAACTTAAACTTATTAATATTAATCTAAAGTCTAGCATTACTAAGTCTCTAAATAATTTTATTTATATATTTCAGATACTTAGCGTATATTTTTAAAAAGATAAGGACATTATTAAGATACGTAGTGTAGTAGTTATTAAGGGCGTTATATAGAATATAGTTAATATAGTTTTAAAATATAGCGGGTGCATTATAGAGACTAAATAGTATAACTAATATTTTATAGAGCCCAAACCGGGTAATAAATGCTATAAGCTATTATAGCCTTCTATAATCCGGATCCGGTTAAATATAGTAATTACGTTAAGCTTAGTAAAGTACTTAGCACTATAGAGTGCGTTAAGTATCTTATAGACTAGTAGCAATAGATACCAATTCTTAATAGTAACTATATTTAGGCCTTAGTAGTTATAGCAGATTTATATACCACCGCTAAGTTTCGCAGTAAAGAGGAGTAATATAGCGGCTAGTAAGGTTAATTTGCGAATAAAACCCTTATCTAGTATCTCGTTAATCCACTTCTTTAAATAACTAAGTTTAGTAAGTAAAAGTAGTCTATTTTTATAATATAGGGCCTACTTTCTGGGTATAATCTTAATTTTATAGCCCTATGGTTGGTAAGGGGGCAGCTTATCTACGTTTTTAGGGAGGAAGTATTTAATATATTCGCGAAACTCTTTTAGTAAGCGTTATAAAATATCTTTATAGGTTAATCCTAGTTTGCCTTTTAGAAATTTCTTAATATTAGTATTAACTATCTTTTAGTGTAGAGACTTAGTCTTTATTTTTAGGTTTATTTTAAGGAAGTTATAAAAATAAGGGGGTAGTACTTTATGGGCTTTATTTATTATATAGTCGCCTTTTACTAGCTAGCGGAAAGACCTTTTTAATAGGTTTAGTACTTCTATTAGGCCTATAGGTAGCTCCTTAAGCAGCTATTAATACTCTTTTTATTTAACTAGTTCTACTAGCTCCGCTATATAAATCCTTATTACCTTTATATCTTTTTATTTATAAAACTAGGTAAAATTAACGGCATAAGTATATCTAATGTTATCTAGGTTAGGGCGTATTTAGTTCTCCGGTGTTATAGCTAGGCTAATATAACTTAGTTAGCCTAGGGGGGCAGAAATAAGGCGGCGGCCCTATATGGTACGCGTGGGAGATAGATATAAGGTTAGGCGTTATAGGGAGGAGGTCTTAATTACTCTGGTTTCAGTCTTAGCTATAATGCCCTTAGCTATTATACGTATAGTTATATATATATATAATAAATAACTTAGGGTTAGATATTTTATTAGCTAATCTAGGTTAAGCGGGTATATATAGGGGACTTATAGTTCTAGCGGTATTTATTTTTTAGAGGATAAGGTAATAGTCTAGTCTTCTAAAATCTCTACTTAGTTTACTGCGTATATTAGCTTACTAGTATTAGGTACCTCTTTTATTATTAGCTAACAGTATCTAAGCATTAGCCGTGCGATACGTCCGTATAGTACTACTTAGTTATAGTTAGGAATGTGCTATAGGAGATAGTTATAGGCATAGTAATTAGAGTTAAACTTAAGCTCTAAGGCGGGGAAGTCTGCCCTTAAGTTATGCTTTTTAAGCTAGGGTATTCTAAGAATTACTAGTATAGAGGGTAATAACTTTATAACGTAGAAGAGCATAAATTCTATATAGTAGCTAATTATTATTATTGCTATAAAGTAGTGGGTAATAAACCTAGATAGGAGTCTATTAGCATAGTAGAGTAGTTTTAAAACTAAAAGTCTTTTTATTATAATATTATACTTTTTTATAAGCGAGTCTTTATCTATAAACGCTAGTGCTATACTACCAGTATTAATAAGGCTTACTATTTTAATAAGAACTTATAGAAGTAAGTTACGCGGTAAGGAGAGGTAGGTCTAAATAAGGATAGCATTTCTATCGCTATTTACTATTCTAAGGTTAAGTAATAGCTGGCTTAAAATAAGGTCTAATTAATTTAGTAGTATAAATCTAATCCTTTTATCCTCCTCCCTGTATAGTTTTAACCCTTAAAGGCGACTTAGTCTAAGGATTAGCCTTTTAATAGCTAAATTATAGGGCTTAGCTAGTAGCTATAGTCTTAGCTAGTATATTCTATTATATTAGTCTCTAACGGTATATATATACTAGAGGGTACTTTACTAATAATATAGCCGGTCTTATAATTAGTAGTAGTATAGAGTACTTATTTATAGTTTATATATAGGACTATCGGCTAAGGCTATATTAGGGAAGGGAATTATAGGGGTAGGTCTTTATATCTAAACCTACGTCCTTATCTACGGTTACCGCCTTAATTACTATCCCCTCTGTTAAAGAATCCGCCGTGGCTAAAAGGGGGTTAGCGTAATAGTATTAAAAGGGGATTTAGGTTCTTCTAGGGGTTATAAGCATCTTTTTAGTAGCTAGGTTAACTACACGCTATATAGAGTCTATTATCTATACGATATCTTTAAATATTATTAGAGAGGCTATTACTACCGCTGCCAAACTTAACGGCGTTAAGGTTTATTAGGTCATTCTATAATAATATAGGTTAATAGCCGCTAGCGGTACTTAGCTTAGCGGTATTTAGCCTAATATAGTGGGTATAGTTCTATAGGTTATAAGCAAATATACCCATCTACTTACTTTATATAAGGTGAGGATGTAGATAGGGAGTCTAATAATAGAACAATAGGTATATTGTATAGACAGAGACAAATCCTTAAGGGAAAAAGGAGGAGTCTGTGTATAAGGTAGGAAGGGTTTTCCCTAGGCACGTGTAGAGCACGTACCTTATAGGTAAGTTACCCCTAGGTTGCCCCAGGGTCGCCTATACCTTGCGGCTATATAACTATCTACTTAGGTTTTACCTAATGCTTTAGCCTTTATAATTAGTATCGCTAATTTTATAGCTAAGGGTAAGAGCTAGGTTTTTTATCTTAGAGGAAATATTCTTCTTAAGTAGATTTACTTTTTATTTCTTAGTCTTATTTACTTTAATTATTAACTTATTAAGCTCTGCTTTTTAGGACTAGTAATTATACTTACCTTAGCTTAAGGTATCTAGCTTATTTTTAGCTGCTTAGGTTATATCTATAGTCTTATAATACTTCCTTATATATACAAATATAGACTCTTAGTTAGAGAATATCTATTTACTTAAGTTGTTTAGGTATATACGTAGCATATTAAGGCCATACTTAACTATTATAGAGTAAGTATAAGCGGCGGTAATATATAGTAAAGTAGATATTATTAAGCTATATATATAAACTATATAAGAAGTTAAGACGTTATATAAGGAAAGAGGATAGGAAAATGGGAAGAAAGGGTATATATTGTAGACTTAGTTGCTTAGTTAATACATACATAAAGTAGAATAGGATTTAGGTGGTGGTCCTAGTAGAACTTAGCGGGATTTAGTGGAACTTAGTAGAACTTAGTAAAATATAGCAGAATATAGTAAGTTGCCGTTAGATTGCCGCAGATTGCTATTAGATTGCCGTTTTATAGTTAGTCTCTAATTACTAAGTTAATAGAAATAGGTAGATATGTATAGGGTGTTACAGGGGTGTCCCATAATAGTACCCCCCTTTAAACTTAAGCTTTTATAAGATAGGGCTATAGTAGTTCTAGGTAGAGTTTATAAAAGTCCTCTGTAGCTTATTTAAGTCCTATAGAGTTAATAGGCTCCTATAAGGGCTTAGTATAGCCTCTCCACTTTATAAGATATATGTATTAGCGTTTCCGTTTATTATACTTAATATTATTAATTCTTTTAATAAAGTACTTATCCTTACCGTCCACCTTAACTAATAGGGGAGGGTCCTATATCTATTTAGGTAAGGCGTCTAATATAGGGACAGTAGGGTAAAGGACTAATGTATAGAATACGGGGTGGATTTTAACCGTATTAGGGAGCTTTAGTTAGTAGGCATAAAGAGAGATAACCTTTTTAACCTTATAAGGGCCAGCGTTCTTCTAATTAAGTTTTTTAATAGGTTATTTTATATTTAGATTTCTTATATCTAGTTAAATAAAATTACTAATTTAGTAGGCCGGTGCTAGGGTTTGTTTCTTATTTACTGCGGCTTTATAAACAGATTAAGCCTATATTATCTTATTAGTAAGGAACTGTTATAGTTCCTTTATTTTCTTTACAAATTTATTTACTTCTATAACTTATAAGGTGTAATAAGCGGGGTAAGGAACATTACTAAAGGGTTTAAAACCTATTTATAGGTGCTAGCCGTAATTAGCTAAGAATAGGGAGACTTTTATAGTTTCCGAGACGGAATTATTTATAGTAAACTTAGTAAATGCAAGCCAGTTAATCTAGTTATCCTATAAATATACTGTTCCATTATAGTATTTACGCGTTCCATTTAACTATCCGTTTTTAGGTAATATATAGTAGATAATAGTGCTTTAATATAGAGTTAAGTAGTTAGTTCTTTCTAAAATACTAAGATAAACTAGCTACCTTTATTAGAGATAATTGTTTTAGGGAATCTATAGAGTTTCTATACGTAATCTAGAAATAGTTAGGCAATAGTAGGCGTTAATATATTAGGGCAGGCGATTAAGTGTCTTATTTTAGATAGTTAGTCTATAACTACTATAATATTTATATAGCCTCTACTCTCAGGGAGGTTAATAACAAAGTTAATTAAGATATTTTTCTATCTTCGGTCTAGAATAGGTAGTAGCTTTAAAAGGCCGTTATACGTCTTATATAAGGCTTTAGCTTATTAGTAGGTATAGTAGCTAGAGATATACCTTCGTATTATATTATATATATTTAGCTAGTAATACTCCCGTTAGAGTAGTTTTAGGGTTTTTCCTTAGCCCGGGTGGCCGGCGATAGGTAGATTATATACGTGTTTAAGGAGCTTAAGCTTAAGCTTATTATAATTAGGGATAACTAGATAGTTCTAGCAATATAAGCGGTTTCTATAGGCTTTATATTTACTTAAAGAAATCTTTTTAAAGTGTCTAATGCTATATTATATTAGCTTAAGCGTCTTTTAGATAAACTTGTTATTTAGGTATTTATTAACTATAATCTATTTAATTAATTAATTAGTTATTTTAAGGACGTATACCGTAAGATCTTTAGTAGGAGGGTTAAATAGTTTAGGGCGAAGTAGGGTCTGATTTCGGTAAGAGCGCGCTTTTTTTAGGGCTGGCGCGTCTTACGAGAATCGGGTTAGGGCATTAGGCTTCTAGCCTTAGACGCCTAGGCGGTACATAATTAAGAATTAGAAACAAGATAAATATTTTAACCAGCGGGCCTAACGATAACTTAGCTGTTTTATGGTCGTAAAGTACTATAGGTTCTTATAGTCGCTAAGGACCTTAATTAGAAATCTAGCGCCTTCTAGTTTAGGTCGCTATTATTCAAAATATCTAATAATAGCTAATAATTCCTTATTGTAGATCTTATAGTTACATTCAGCTAGGCTTAGTCGTTTTAAGAAGTATACTATAGGGTGTAATACTCTATTCTCGTTATATTAAGACAGGATGCCTCCAGTAACATAGTCGGATAAGTCGGCTTCTATAACACTTATTTAGTTTAGGTTAAAGTATTAGAGTATAGGCGCAGTAGTAAATATAACCTTTAGATAGGCAAAGGCCTTCTTATATTCCTTATTAAAGACAAAGACTTTATCCTTTTAGGTTAGAGCTATAAGGGGTGAAACTAGGGCAAAGAAGTTATTAATAAACTATTAGTAGAAATTAGCAAATCCTATAAAGGCTTTTACGTCCTTAACGTTCTTAGGTTCTTACCAGTTTATAATTACTTCAACTTTCTTTAGGTATATTTATATACCATTTATAGAAATAAGGAGTCTAAGGTATAGGACTTCCGTTTTATAGAATTTGCATTTATCTATATCCAATTGTAGACTAGCTCCGTGTAGGGCTTATAGGATAAGGTTAACGTATTTCTAATATTCAGTTAGGTTATTACTATATATTAAGATGTTGTTAATATAAGCAGTATAGAAGATGTCTAGGTAGGGGCGTAGGGTATTATTTATATAATGTTAAAACGAGCTTAGAGCGTTTGCGAGGCCGAATAGCGTCACTAAGTATTTAAATAGTCTATACCGAGTACGAAATGCAGTAAGCCATTCATCTCCTTTTGCTATATGGAGGCGGTTAAATATAGAGATAATATTAAGCTTTATATAGTAGCAAGTCTTACTTAGTTAGTTTAATGTCTCCTATATTAACGGGATCGGATATTAGTTTTTAATAGTAACGGCGTTAAGAGCTCGGTAGTCTATATAGAAGCATAGACCGCCGCTGGGTTTCTTAACGAAGATTACTAGTACGGCTATAGGCAATAAGCTTGCTCTAATAAATCCTTTGCTTAGGTTCTTATCTAAATACTTTTATAGTACTTAGAGTTTGTTTTAGGACACCCTATATAAGGGTTTAAATCCAGGCTGCTTTCCTTCTTTAAGTACAATCTTATAGTTATACGATTAGTGTTCCGGTAGCTTATTAGCTTTCTTCCGTAAAAATACCTCTAGGCGGTTATAGTACTTTACTGGTACCTTTATAGCAGGGTTAGTGTGCTTCTTTAGTGCTAAGGCCTTCTTAATATCAGCTATAGTAATAGTAAAGATTATATATTTAGGTTTCTTAGCAAGTTACGCTAATGGAGTAGCTTTAATTATGCGGATATCTAGGGTACCAAGCTCGTTCGGCTCGTCCATAGTTTCTTATTTAGGTTTAGGTTTAGTATTAAATACGGAGTTAGTATTAGATTTAGGTTCGGGTTCTTTAAGTATTCTTTTTATTATAGGATACTAGTCCTTCTGGTAGTTTTATATACTAAGCTTAAGTTTCTATTTAGTTTGGGGCGGTGTAGTGCTTAGTAATAACTTATAGAGCTTAGTAGAATTTTCGGATCCTTAGTAGGTGTTGGTGGAATTCTTATATTGGTGGAATTCGGTGGAATTCTTGTGCTAGTGGAATCTAGTGGATTTCTTGGGCGTAGAGTGGATATTAGTAGAAATCTTATATTGGTGGAATCTAGTAGATTCTTTAGATTTTAGTTCTAGGTCTAAGTAGTAAGTTATAAAGCACTTCTGCTTATAATGGGAGGCGGTAAATAGAAGCTTAAGGTTGTTTTAATTAATAGTTACCTTATATAGCTTTATCTAGGGTTATTTAAGGATTACTAAGTAACCTAGGGTGGTAACGAAAAGCTTAATTAGTTCTTTATGGTTTAGGTATTAGAGTCTTAGGGTTACTATATAGGTAATACGGCCTAAGACAGTGCGTTTACTATTAAATCTAAATACGTTAATATGCCGGTTAAGGGGGGTTAAGGTAAAACTATTATCTTACGTAAAGATCTTATTAATAAATCCTATGCCGCTAGCTCCTGTGTTAATTAGGATTTAAGCGTTAGCCTATTAACTATTCTGCCGAAGATAATAGTTAATAGTTATGCTACGGTCCCAAGAGTCGGAGTTTATAACATTAAATGTGTTTAATGAAATCCTATAGCAGAGCTGTTCTAGAGAGCGACTTAGCTCCAGGACCTTCCTTTTAGAGGTAATTAGGGTGGGGTTCTTATAGGACGTTAGTTGGAGCTTTATCCTCGCGAATGGTGCTTACTAATTATTAAGCTGGAGCTAGATAAAGATTAGGGACGGTGGCTAGAGGATTAAAGCGGTAGGCTGCTAGCGTTAGCTATTTATAGGTCTTTTTAAAAAGGGGCGGAGTGTTACGGACGCTTTAAGTACGATATTACGACTACTTGGAGAAGAGTTGGAAGAAGCTAGTTGGTTAATACAGGCACGGTCTAGGATGGATCCGGTAGAACTATGTGACGAGAAATGGTAACCGAGTCACGTGATATGATCTGTATAATCTGTGTAATCTATATAATCCGCAACGGAGTAGATAGAGCATACGTACCTTACGTATAAGGAGGGTTTCCTAAAAGTACGGTTGTGTATTTAAAGGACTATAGTCCCTACTCTAGATAGTTCTTTCCTTATAGTAATTCTTAGAATATAATTAGAGTTAATCTATTAGGCAACCACTCCACCAGTTATTATTACGTTGTTAACTTTAATTTATATTACCTATATACCTAGCCTAATAATAAGCCTATTGTAGTTCTTGCTATAAGGTTCCGTTATATAATTACTACTAGGTTATAGTATTAAATATAGAAAGTTAAACAATATGCCACTAAAAGCAGCCACTATAACGCCATTAACGGCAGCAACTACTTTAAGGTTAGGAGGCAATACTAGTATAATAAATACTAACTTACAGCAACCTATAACGGTTAGATAACTATAAAAGATAGTTAACCAGTTAATAGAAAATAGTGCGACACTTAAATAAAGAATTAACGGGATAGGAGTAGTAAAGGTTAAGTTACTATTAATCGAAAGATTCTTAGGTAAGAGATTAAAGCTTAAAGGATTTCTTACGTAAATATATTTTAAAGTTGCGTAAGAAGGAGTAAAGCTAGTAATACCTATAGATCGGATAGCCTATACGGGACTATTCCTATTAGGAAGGGCACTTAAATAGTTTAAGCCTTACCTTATAGAAATATAGACAAATAGAATAATAACTATTAACTAAGAAGTGCGGTTTATATTCTTAAGTTAGGAAGGATTTATAAAGCGACTTATATAAATATTTAGAGACCTAAAGGCAGTAACTATAGCGGAAAGAAAACTTTAAAATATTACGCAATAAACCTTAGTAATTAAGTATATAATATAGTTCTAAACGCTAGCTATATAAGTTAAGTGGAATAATAGGGCGCTTATGGCATAGTATAAATAAGGACTTAAGGCTAAAGTTTAGGATATAATTATTCTAATAGAAGATGCGGGAACCCTAGGGGAACTAATAGATTAAGCGATTAAGATTAATAATAGGATCTACTAAAGGGAATAGACTAAGAGAGGTTAGGATAGAGTTTATAGTTATATAAGACGTAAAGTATATAATAACTAAAGCTAAGTTAGAAACTATAGTATGGCGTAGAGCTAATAGACCTAAATAGTACTAAAGAAGCCTATAAAAGAGGGAGTAAGTAACTATAGAAACCTAAAGGTTAAGGATTTAGTAATTATAGGACTAAGGAGCAGAGGCTAAACTAGAGATTTTAGTAGTAGAAGACGTTTAGGCGGACTCTATAGTAAAGTTAGTAGTTTAGAGACGGAGCTTATATAAATTGCGGGAAATAGGGTTATTTTATAAGGGATTATAAAGATAGTTAGAGTTACTATATAATAAAGGGAACCTAACTAGTAGAAGACATATATATATAGAGGGATAATAGTATACTGCGAGGAATAAAGGAATGTTTAATTAGAAGTTTTGCGTTTTGTTATAATAACGCATGCTAAATTTATAAAGACGCTAAGTATGGCGCAAGCTATTAGCTATAGGAGCTAAAATCTATAAAGTATAGAGGAACTAACGAACTATTATATAGATTAGATATTAAAGACGATAAGTTTAATATAGGCGAAATATTTGCAGATAATAAGGAAATAAAGGTAATTTACTAGGAACGTATAAACCTTAGAAAAGTTATAATAGAAGTAAAGACTAAGACCGCTATAAAGTAAGGTTTAGTAATAGGTATTATAATACCATTGGATATAGCATCTATCGCTTTATAAGAAGAAAGGAGTAATATTTAAAGAAGATTAAGTAAGTAGACGACTGCTAGTGCTAGCTTACCCCTTAATAAAGGCAAAAGGCTAAAGGCTTAAGATTCTTAAGATAAGATAAGAGAGATCTAAGATTTTAAAGATAGGATAAGGATAGCTTAAGGACCTATAACAGATAAAAACCAATAGAGTAGAGTAGTAGCTTAGTTTAAATACATACGAATAAGCTTAGGAGAAAAGTTTCCTATAGTATTAGATTCTTAAGATAAGATAGATAAGATTTAAGACTTTTAAGACGAGATAAGAATACTATAGACGCCTAGTTGGATTAAGGTGGGAGCTAAGCTTAAGTTAAAAGTAAGCTTAGGATTAAAGAATCTAAGGGACTAAGAATTTAGAGTATAAATAAGGGTACCTATAGGTAAGAGGCAAGGAGCTTCTTTATAGATTAGAGAATTTGTAATATAAACAATAGTTAGACTAGGAGATAGATATATAGACCTAGAGAACTTACTAGGGGAATATAGTATTTAGCCTAAAGATTAAAAAGTTAATACTAAGATTAAGAAGTATAACGACTTTAAGGATCTACTTATAAGACGCAAAAGAAAAGAAACTATAGAAAAATTTAGAGCGAGAATTACCTTATAGTAAGAATAGAAACTAGATAGAAGATCTAGTATATTAGGACGTATAAGGAATAGAGTACCCGTATAAAAGGTTACTAATAGGCCTAGAGTAGGTATACTAAGAGCTAAGTGGCTTACTAAACTGGAATAAGAAGAGGATCTAGGGATTTTAACTAGGTTTAAGGAACAATATATAAAAGGCTGTTATAATATAGTAATAAGAAGATACTTCCTTATAGACGAGCTATATACACTTAAAGGATTATACTAAAAGTGGTATAGATAATGATATAATAATAAGTGGGAAGATTTCTATATATAGCTGGATAAGAAAGTTGTCTAAGACTACCCGATTATAGAGAAGGCTATAACTTATATTAAAGGAGCCTTAATTATAACGTTAAAGGATCTAGAGAAGTAATTAGAGGACTGGAAAAGTAAAAGATAAATCTTAGTACCTGCGAATAAAGTTATAATACTTAGATTAGTATAGGAAAGGTTTAAACTTAAGGACGAAAACGAGCTAAAAGTTAACCTAAGACATTAAGTATATTATATATTATCGTGGATAGCATATGTAGATAATGCGTGTAATATACATAGAATACTAAAAGATAAGAATTAAAAATATTTAGTAAGGATATATTAGTTAATGGATAAGGCGAAATATTAAAATACTAAGTATATACATAGTTGGCACCTAGTAGAAATTTAAGAATAAGGGGACTTAATACTTTAGCTAGGAAGATTTCTTACGAAAGAATGCCTAAAAGGACGATAGTGGTGGGAATATATAGAGAACACCTGTTTATGGTATATTAAAGATAAAAAGCGAATTAAGTATTAGCCTAAGATAGACTAAGTATAAATAAGATCTAGTAGCTAATAATTAGGAAAAGTAGAGGCCTATAAAACTAGAGGGAACTAGTAGTAGAGCCTTAAACCCTTAAAGAAATTTAAGGATAACACCTAAATTTATAAGTTAAGTAGTAAGATTAACAGTTTAAGGCATTAATAGATAGTGGAGTAATAAGGAACTATATCTTGCTAGTAGCAGTTAAAAGAATAGGGTTACTATATAGGAAAAAGGAATATCCTTACCTATTAGTAATAATTTTAGGAGATTTAATAGCCTACGGAGGAGGTATTATTAATCTTAAAATAGGACCTATTTAGATAACTATTAAAGGAAGATAAATTAAGATGTCTTTTAATATATTACTATTAGGGAATAATAAGGCAGTGTTAGGAATGCCTTAGTTATAGGAATATAATCCGAAGATTAATTAGATTATAGGCTAGGTTAATATTAGAGATACTTAATGCCGTAAAATATAATAATAAGCTAAGTTAGTATAGTACTAAGTTAGAGCAATATATAAGGAAACCAAGAAAGGGTTAAGCTATATACTAAAAAGATACCATAAGTATAGCAAGAAACTATAGTTACTAGAGAGTAAAAAGCTGTTAGAGTATATAGTATAGGACTATAAGATAGAATTAGAACTAGGAATAAGTCTAAGGTTCTTTCCAATTTATAAGCTTATTAAAGAAGAAGGTAGAGCATTAAAGGAGTTTATCTAGAAAAACTTATAAAAGGGATATATTAGACCATTGTAATTATTAGCGGGATATCCAGTACTATTTATACTAAAGAAAAATGGTAAACTAAGGCTGTATATTAACTATAGACAGTTAAATAGTATTACTAGAAAGGATAGGTATCCTTTACCCTTAATTAGCGAGATCTAAGATAGGATAGGTAACGCGTAAATCTTTATAAAGATAGATCTAAGATAGGCATACTATTAGATTAGAATTAAGGAAGGTAATAAATAAAAAGCAGCCTTTAGGTTAAAGGAAGGACTATATAAACTATTAGTTATATAATTTAGGCTTATAAACGCACTAGTAACGTTTTAGAAGCGAATTAATAATGTATTAGGAGAACACTTAGATAAATTTGTTATGGTATATCTTAATAATATTATTATCTACTTAATAACTAAGGAAGAATATAGAGAATACGTTAAATGGGTTTTAAAGAGACTATAAGAGGAATAGATGCTAGTAGTAATTAAGAAATACGAGTTCTTTACTAGGAAAACTAATTTTGTTAGATTTATTATTAAACTAGGCTAATTTAGTATAGATCTAAAGAAGATTAAGGCTATAGTAAATTGGTAGGAACTAGAGAACGTTATATAGTTAAGATTATTCTTAGGGTTTTGCAATTACTGCAGAAGGTTTATAGCGTAATAGTTAAAAGATATTAAGCTATTTACGCGGTTAATGAAGAAAGAAGAACTATAGGTATAGGGAAAGGAATAATAAGAACTATTTAAGGAAGTTAAAAGGTTGTTTACCTAAGAGCTAGTTTTTAAGATCTATTAACTAGGTCTAGAGACGGTTATAGAAATAGATGTATTAGACTTTATACTAGGGGTATACTTTATATAAAAGCATCTAGATAGATGGCACCTAGTGGTATACTATAGTTAGAAGAGAACACTACTAGAGTTAAACTATGACATTTATAATAAGGAGTTATTAGGTATAGTTATAGTATTAAAGAAATAGAGAGTATTCTTATAAGGCATAGAGAAACTATTTATAGTTAAGATAGATTATAAGAACTTAATAGGATTCCTAATAATAAAGGAACTTAACTAAAGATAGGTTAGATGGGTAGAGATGCTTATAGAATACCATTTTAAAATTTAGTATATTAAAGGTATAGATAATATAAGAGTAGATACTTTAAGTTAAAAGGCTAAACTATAAAATAATAAGAAGCCATTAGGGGCTTTATTGCAAAAAGATATAAATAGATTAATTAGATATAATTATCTAAAAATTATAGTAACTTAGGAGGAACTAAAGAAAGTTTATAAGTTACTAGAGAGCTTTTAGGCATAAAGAATTCTAGAAGTATAACTAGAAGATTTATAAACGGATATATACGAAAACTAAGAAGTAAAGTATATTCTAAAAAGCATAGTAGAGCACTTTATAGAAGATTTCTATAAGGGACTAACTTAAGGATATAATAGAGCCACGGGCTTAGTGTTAAGATTTTAAGAGGAGTATATTATTAATGGAATCTAAAACCTAGTATAAAAGGTTATAAGAGAATGTCTAGATTGCTAAAGGAATAAACTAACGAGGTATAAGCTATATGGAGGGCTATAACCTATTAAAATACTAGAGAGACTATAGGAGGTTATATTATAGGACTTTATTATTAAGTTGTTAAAATTAAGAGATCCTATTACAGAATAAGATTATAACGTGATCTTAGTAATAGTAGATAAGCTTATAAAGTAGGGATACTTTATAGCGTGTATAGAAGAGATATTAGCAGAAGATGTCACTAGAATATATGTTAAAAAAGTATTTATAAGGTATAAAGTACTAAGTAAGATTATATTAGATAGAGATCTAAGATTTATAGTAGCATTCTAGGAGGTATTTTTAGCAGAGTAAGGAGTTTAAGTAGTAACTTTTACCGTATATTATCCGCAGACAGACGGTTAAATAAAAAGATTAAACTAGACACTAGAGCAGTATCTAAGGCACTATATTAATTACGCATAGAATAATTAGGTATTGTTATTACTAGTTATATAGTTTATATATAATGCAACACTATAAGAAGGAATAGGTACGTTACTATTTAAGGCGAATTATGGATATAAGCTAAGGATATTATTATTACTACATTAAGTAAAGAAGATAAGTAGTATAGCTAAGTAAAGGATAGAGATATTAATAAATCTTTATAAAAACCTTATAGAAACAGCTAAGGTAGTATAGCAGAGAATAAAGAAATATTATAATACTAAGAGATCTAAGGGACTAGATCTTAAGGAGGGAGATAAAGTATGGCTACTATACAAAAATTTCAAAAGTTGATAACTAAGTAAAAAGTTGGACTACGTTAGACTAGGACCTTTTAAAATTACGTAAAGAATTTCACTAGTTATATTTAAGTTAAACCTACTAGCCAAAATAAAAATCTACCCTATATAGCATATTGTAATGCTAAAGCTAATATACGGGAATATTAAGCTACTAGTTTATAAAGCAGACACGTATAGAGGACGAAAGGAAGACAAATAGCAAGTTTTAAAGATCGTTAGTTATAAGGACGTTAACAATAAAATATAGTATAAGGTTAAGTGGATAGGCTATAATAAGACTACTTAGGAACTACTAAAAAATTTAAAGAATACTATGGGAAAGGTATAGGAGTATCGGAAGAGATTAGGTTAGGTAATATCGACAAAGAAGGATTAAAAAAGGAGTTACTTAAGGGGGACCTAGGAGGAATAGCTACCGAGCTATTTAGAATTATTTCCTTTATAAGGGAGTCCGTTCTTTTATTACTAAGTTCCTACAGACCTTATTTTATAAGCTTTTACTCCTTAAAGCGGACCTTTTTATAAACCCGTTTAAGATGTAAAAGACAAGCAGAGGCCAGAAGACGAGTTTTAAGAGCACGCTGTTAAGTAGCCGCAGCCTCTTGTTCCACCTCTTATAATTGGCGCAATTTATTAAGAGCGCTTAAAAGCTTACTATTAAGCTTCGTAGTAGTAGACTAAACACAAGACCCTATAACAAATTACTTAGGGAACTTATAGACTATTAAGAGTTATAGGACGCGTATACTTAGCGTTAGAAATAAAGCGAATATCGCAGGACGAATAAACGTTTGCTTTAGTGCACTTTAAATAAGAGGAAGGTTGCTAAGATAAAGGACTTACCAGCGCAATATAAACTAACCCCTCTTTCGCACAATAAGAACATAAAGATGGTATTATTTTACTTAGTAATAGCACTATGGTAATAGTACGAGCGCGACAAGCTATAGAAGAAAGAGAAGTTACTTTAGGTATAATAAGTAACAATATTAACTAAATTAATTAAACGGATATTATACCTCTAGTAAACGACTTAGAGATATTTAGAATCTTTAAGGACAAAGATAAAGAGAAGGGAGATAGTGTTATAGACGCTTTAAGTACAATATTATAACTACTTAGAGAAGAGTTGAAAGAAGCTAGTTAGTTAATATAGGTACGGTTTAAAATAGATCCGGTAGAACTATATAATGAGGAATAGTAACTAAGTTACATAATATAATCTATATAATCTGTATAATCTATATAATCCGCGATAAAGTAAATAAAGCACACGTACCTTATATACAAGGAGGGTTTCCTAGAAGTACGGTTGTGTATTTAAAGGACCATAGTTCCTACTCTAGATAGTTCTTTCCTTATAGTAATTCTTAGAATACAATTAGAGTTAATCTATTAGGCAACCACTCCACCAGTTATTATTACGTTGTTAACTTTAATTTATATTACCTACACACCTAGCCTAATAACGAGCCCATTATAGTTCTTACTACAAGGTTCCGTTATACGGAGCAGTAGTTAGAGAGGTGGGAGTTACTTCTATATTTAAAGCAGAGGCCTAGCTTAATGCGTTGTTCTTATTTAGAGGACCCTAGTAGGGTATATCCTAGGGTCCCAGTGTTAATATCTATAGCGTTAGGGTACTTAAGCTAAGATAGCTTGGTGGACGTTTATAGGGTTACCGTATTGTATTAGGGGGTAGGCTTCGGTATTAGGCGTAGTATATTATTATACCATTTATTAATAACGTTTACGCAGGTATTAAGGGCTCCCAGTAGGTCTACGCCTATTAGGGAGGTTTTTAGTTTAGGGCTTAGGGATTTAATAAGGCTGTTAATCAGTGCGGAGTTATTTTATTCTATTTCCTTTACGTAACGGTTAAATTCGGAGAAGTATACTAGGAAACTTTTCGTTCCTTAAGTTATATAGTTTATCTTTCTTTAAGTAGTAGCTTAGCGGTTTAGGTTACTATATATAGCTTTAAGAAGTATAACTAGGCTTTGCACTAAGTTTAGCTAAAGAGGTTTAATAAGGTTAGCTATATCTCCTCCTAGTCGACTTAGGGCGTAACAGAGTCGGTTAGCTTTAGTTAGGTAATAGTTAGCGTTACCAGTTAGCTTATTTTTAAGCTAGCTTAGAAATAATTAGAGCTCTTATTATTTACTAGTAAATACCGGGGGATCTAGTAGTTATTCGGATTGTTTTAGTGTAGTAGTTAGCTTAAGGTAAGTGGCTACTGTGGGTTCGGGGCTCGCGTTTCGCGTATTTATCTCTAGAGATAGCGTTTAATCTTAAGGTTCTAGCGTGGGCATCTTAAGGGCGCGGACTTCTTCTTAGAGGTTCTTAATTAATTGCTAGTATCGTGCTTCTTATTTAGCTTATTATTAATTTAAAATGGCTTAGTTTTATTTAAGGGCGTCTATAAAAGACTTCTATATCCCTACTAATTATTTTTAGAGTGTGGTTATAATACCGGCGGCCGTTATAGGGGCTTTGGGTTCGTTCTGCATATTAATAATAGTGTAGGTAGTTAACGCAACGTAGTGTTACGGAGTGAGTATAAGCGACGATAATATATAGCAAGGTAGATATTATTAAGCTATATACATAAACTATGTAAAAAGGTTAAGACATTGCGTAAGGAAGGAAGGTAGGAAAATGGGAAAAAAGGGTATATATCGTTGACTTAGTTGCTTAGTTAACACGTATATAGGTAGAATAGGGTTTAGGTCGTGATCCTGGCAGAACTTAGCAGAATTTAATAGAACTTAGCAGAATATGGCAGAATGCCGTAGATTACCGTTAGATTGCCGTCAGATTGCCGTTAGATTGCCATTTCGCGGTTGGTCTCTAATTGCTAAGTCGGTAGAAACAGGTGGACGTGTGCAAGGTATCACGGGGGTGTCCCATAACAGTCTCTATACTTAGGGACGGACGTTAAATAAGCTAAGTTAGCCATCTTATACCTAAGAGCATTAGCTATAATAATATGCCCCTAGCTAGCTCTTAACGCTAATAATATAGAGCGCCTAAGAGAGGTAGGAAATGTTATAGGGGATTATCGTTGCAATCGCAACGATAATACCCCTATAATTTTAGCTTAGCGTATATTAGCCCCTTACCTTATTACCCCTAAGACGCCATACTATTCTAAACTCCACTACTATAACTTATGCTCTAAAGATCCATAATAGAAAACTAAACAGCGGATTAAAGTAAGGATATACAGCCGTCTCCCTAGTTAATTAGACGTAGCCTACCCGCTGCCATAAAGTCCAAAAGTTCGTATTAATTTCTTTTTAATAATATAATAATACGTCCCGCAAGAATTAAAGGCTAAAACGCCTTAATAAACCTAAGAACACTTTAAATCTTAAGTGTATAAAATAGAGATAAGTGATATATAAAGCTAATTTCGCCTTATTACGCTAGGGATATATAATTACCTTTACTATCCACTTCACCGGTTGCCTTATCGCGTTCTTTTATAGCTTTTATTTATTACTTCCTTAACTTTACTATTTATACCGCTCCTTTTAAACTATTCCCTAGTTTACCCCATTTCTGCTAGCCATTTACGGCCACTTTATTCTTTAATATAGGTGCTACTTCTTTAATAATTAGCTCGCTCTTTTAAGCCGCAATTTACTAGACCCTACTAGTCTTAAACTAGCATATTTAGCAGCCTCTTATAACTATCACTAGCAGCTAGGATTAAGATTGAAGCTATAGTATATTAATTACTAATCTTGGCCTAGAAGTAAGTACCTTATTACACGCCAATGTAGATCTAAAAAAGGCGTCTTTAATTATATTAGAAAGTTGTCCTAAATTAACTACTAAGCTTAAAACTTCTTCACGTTCTAGTACTTACTAACTTAAGGGTATATAAGGCTAGTAAATAGAACCTCTAAAGTCGTGTCCTAGTACCGGCCTATTAGAGGATTAAATTACTATAGGCCTAAAAGACTAATAAACGGTAGGTACGGGTCTAGAAAATCCTAACTACCTAAAATACCAACAAGTCGCTTAAACACTTAATAATTTAATATTAAGTGAAATTCTCTATATCTACCTAGATAAGAGGACTACGGATAAACTCTCTTACTCCTTAATTTATTCCTTCTTTAAGTCGTAACAAAAGTTCCTTAGTACTTTTTATAGAAAAACTAAAGGGTAATAAGTATGGGATGTTATCTATTTACCCACTTTCCTTAAATTAATATATAACCACTTTAACACATATATATTTTAAGTACGTTTAATATTTCTTATATAGTATCTATTCTAATTAAATTACAGACTATAATTTAGAGGAATCTTTAAGGCTTAGAGAACTATATTAAAGATAAAGGTATAGAGAATATTTTAAAGTAGAGACCGCGTCTATCCACTATAGACCCTTAATAGTAGTCATTTGTATCTAGCTTAGGAAACCAAATCTTTTACCTTAGCACCTTATCTTTACATCTAATAGCATTCGGCAGCGTTAGGCTCACATATATACGTTCCTAAAGATTAAGTATTTAGTAATATTAAGCAGATATAAAATGCATAACAATAAATCAGCATAATATGTGCGGCGATAATTTTTAGCTATACCTGCCGTACGGAATCCTTTACTAGATACTATCTAAAGGATGGGTAGAATAGTAATACTAAAGAACCTAATTCTGTTGGTCGGAGTAGGGGCTATAGCTATTATATCCGCGATAGTCCCAATAGCTCTCGTCTAATTAATATTATAACTTCTCCATATATCTTTTAAGGGTATTCCTCCTTCTACTACCAATTTTACTTTTCTTTACTCTCTCCTGCGATAGCTACTTATTAAATTTAACCGCTTACGCACTTAGATATATTTTAAGCAACCTATATTATTATTTTAGCTTTTAAAACCTCCTAATCTTTTAAGATTTAGAGATTATATTTTAAAGCATGCCTAATAAATATATACAACTTTTACGTAGTTAATCTTATTAATACACTTCTTAGTTCTACCTTAAGGGTTTATAATATAGAAAGCCTATATAATAAAAACAAAGCTAAGGTAGTTAAGTCGCTATAGGCCAGGCAAGATTTAATAGTATTAATTAGCGGAACTATAATTTCCGGCGTCCTTATTATAAGTAGCCTAGAACCCCAGCTACTTCCTAAAAAAGGCATTTATACGGTACCACTATTTATCTAGTATAGGTCTACAAGCTAATAAAACGAAGGTATTCTTAATAGCCTTTTAGATAGTATTAAAAATCTGCGTTAAGATAAAAACCTAAATAATATTAAGTTTTATAAGAAAAAAACTCACGCTAAAGGGCATTAGTATAGTTTTTAAGTTATAGGCTTAGGGGCGTGGCTAACTTTGCGCTAGGTACTCCCAAGATTACTAAATAAAAATCTCTACTCTTACTATATACAAGTCTTATTAGAAGTCTAGTCTAGGCAGAATACTTATTAAAATAGCAGTAGAAAAGCAGGATAAAGAGGGAAAGAAGATATAGGTATTAGCTATACTAGCAAGCCAACCCGTTTTAAAATACTTTAGGTTTAATATTAAGACCAAGTTAATAAAAGGTCCGGTAGAGTATCTATACGGTTTTAGTGCTTATAAACCACAGCGCTGTACTATAGGCATATAGCTAGGAAATAAAGATTAATATAGGGCATAAGGATGTAGAAAACTTGCAAGTTACTAACTAAAATAAAAGATTTATACTCTCCTCTTTTTCTATTTAGCATTACCTAAAATTATAAACGGTATTAAATACTTAATCTGGTAATAGAATAAAAGAGGTAACTAACCCCTACACGCCCTAGGTGCCTTTTATCGCCTAAGGTTAGGGCAACGACTTATTAGGAAGCCGCTTAGTTAAGTTATTTAGCGGTAATAATATAGCGTTTATATAGCCCGCCTTATTTTAAAAAACAATATTATTATAAGCTACCCTACTCCCACTTTTATCTTTACTCTTTTCCATTTTTTTAGATATTTAAAATTATAGCTCCTATTAGCAGATTTACTTACTCTACCCTCTTCCTTATCGCAACTACTTGGTTTTTATAGTGTTACGGACGCTTTAAGTACAATGTTACAACTACTTAGAGAAGAGTTAGAGGAAGCTAGTTAGTTAATATAAGCACGGTCTAGTATAAAGCCGGTAGAACTATATAATAAAGAATGGTAAGTAGGTTATATAATGTTATACATAGTATATGCGGTATACGCATTGTACGGCTACGTATAATACGTACAACACGTATATTACGTATAAGAAGAATTTCTTAGAAGAACAGTCGTGTATTTAAAGGACTATAGTCCCTACCTAAATAGTTCCTTCCTTATAGTAATTCTTAGAATATAATTAGAGTTAATCTGTTAGGCAACTACCCTACTAGTTGTTATTACGTTGTTAACTTTAATTTGCATTACCTACACACCTAGCCTATTAATAAGTCTATTGTAGTACTTGCTATAAGGCTTTGTTATATAATCACTACCTAGTTACGGTATTAAATATAGAAAGTTGAATAATATACCACTAAAAGCAGCTACTATAACGCTATTAACGGCGGCAACTACTTTAAGGTTAGGAGGCGACACTAATATAGCAGATACTAACTTACAGCAACCTATAACGGTTGGATAATTATAAGAGATAGTTAACTAATTAATAGAAAACAATGCGATACTTAAATAAAGGATTAATAGGATAGGAGCAGTAAAGATTAAGCTACTATTAATTAAGAGATTCTTAGGGAAAAGATTAAAGCTTAAAGGATTCCTTATATAAATGCACTTTAAGGTTATATAAGAAGGAGCAAAGCTACTAATACCTATGGATTGAATAGCATATGCAGGACTATTCCTATTAGGAAGAGTACTTAAATAGTTTAAGTTTTACCTTACAGAAATATAGGCGAATGGAATAATAACCACTAACTAGGATATACGGTTTATATTCTTAAGTTAGAAAGGGTTTATAAAGCGACTTATATAAATGTTTAGAGACCTAAAGGCAGTAACCATAGTAGAGAGAAAACTCTAAGATATTACGTAATAAACCTTAGCGATTAAGTACACAATATAGTTTTAGACGCTAGCTATATAAGTTAAGTAGAATAATAAGGCGCTTATGGCACAGTATAAATAGGGACTTAAGGCTAAAGTCTAAGACGTAATTATCCTAATAAAAGATGCGGATACCCTATGGGATTTAATAGATTAAGTAATTAAGATTAATAATTAGATCTACTAAAGGGAATAGGCTAAAAAAGGCTAGGATAGAGTTCTATAGTTATATAAGATG